>Ga0074193_1000507_pt1 | contig 63292 bp, 33 predicted proteins | sample EPASupsiteHSE605_FD_64523 | JGI IMG/M metagenome (GOLD analysis project Ga0074193, IMG submission 64523) | Bioremediated contaminated groundwater from EPA Superfund site, New Mexico - Sample HSE6-05 | ecosystem: Environmental > Aquatic > Deep subsurface > Groundwater > Contaminated ...
CTATCCAAAAAGTATGCAAATCTCCGTGATTATTGGATTTCAAAGATAAAAAATATTACAAAAAATTGTTGTATTTTAATGGTGAGTGGGGAGAGCATTCCAAAAAATCATCCGAAAAAAATTTTTTTTTATGTCAGAAACTTGACCCCAATTTTTTAAAAAATGTCCCCCAAATTGATTTTTTATACCCCAATTAACATCCCTATGGAGGACATTAATATTTGAATCAATTAGGTGGATAATTGAGTACAACGACATGCCAGCAGTTTCTCTCAAGTAAAAGGTAATAAAGGGTTTTTTTCAAGCAAGATTTCTTTTCTTTGATTATAGAGTTTTAGGCTGGTTTTAGACTTTTTCAAATTTATCATGGAATAGTGGTTTTATATGAAAGTGATTGTGTGGTATGGGATTTAATCTGAAATCACAATAAATCATGTTAATAGCCATATTAATCCTATGCACAGCCTTCTCCCAGAATAAATCAGTTAATTTGATCATTAAACACCACTTTTTCTCAATGAAATTGAAAAAGTCTAAAAGAATGCTGAAACAGTGCATGAACAGCCTAAAAACACTATACTATTTGAATAAAGAACCCTCTTTGGAACAAATGTTTGATTATTAAGTTTTCTTATTTGGTATAATATGAATGCATTGACTATAAATTAGAGCCGATAATGCAACATATTTGTTTCAGTGTGTCCAGAATCAGAATGCTTTTGAATTGAAGAATATTTTCTATCAATAATTTATTGATCATAATGGGGCAAAAAAAACAAATGGATGAGGAGATAACACCCTCACATATTTTCAATTTTACATTGAATGAAAACCATTAATAAAGTCAGAGTTTTAATAATCCATTAATCTGATATGTTTCTAATGACGACGAGATCGTTTCTTACTTTTCTTCTCTGAATCCATTGATGCTTCATGAACAGCTTGGCTTCTACAACACCTTGAAATGCAAATAGCAATTATGATAAGTAACATTAATGCAATTGAATAGATAATTGCTGTCATTGTATAATCATTACCAAGAAGACTTGAGTCACTTGAACAATTGCATCCTTCATCATATGATCTATACGGTGTTGCTACTGGACTTTCACATGGTGTTGGGACTAGGGTTTCTTCTGGTGTTGATACTGGTGTGGCATTTGGTGTTGGGACTAGGGTTTTTTCTGGTGTTGATACTGGTGTTGCAATGGAATCGAACAAAGTCAAACAATAATGAGAATTAAAGAAAGGAATATCATATGTGGGGACCATGATATTTGTGGTAAGATTGGATGTTGCAACATTCGTTGAAGCATGCCATGTATCTGAATGAGAAATCATAGAATTGGCAATTGTCATTCCTCCAAAAACAACGCAGAACAGAGCATTTGTATTGTTTTGCATAATACAATATGACACTGTAATACCACTTCCATTAGAATTTATGACACCATAAGCTGGACTATTATTCCCAATAATGTTAGAATAAGTCATTGATCCAACAACATAACAGAATTCAATACACACTTGAACACTAACAGTGTTATTAACATATGAGCCATATGAGCTCGAAAAAGATGTCCCATGAAAGAAAATTATTGCACTTTGTTGCATAGCCTTGTTATTCGAGCTATTTTGATAAATATTTGAGGTATGAGTCCCATCATTTAATGACAAAGAATATGATTGCACAGCTGAATACGAACAGTATGATATAGATAATAATGAAAATTCTTTAGCCTGAGTGCTTCCCAAATATCCGAAATGATAATAAGCATTTGATGAACATCTAAATGCACATACTTTCCTCATGGTGGCGTTTAGAGATAAGAAATAAATAGCTCCACCTTGATATGAGCATGAGCAGTTCGAAAAAATACACTCTGTAATGTTCAAACTCAATCCTGCACTTGTTACACAAATAACTCCTCCCGAACCAGTTAACATAGCCATTCTTGAGAATATGCAATCAAAAGCATTAATAGAGCTTTCATTGTATGAACGTCCTAACTCAATGTTAGGACTATTACATTCACTAACGATTCCGACCTTTTTATTATTTGAATTTGGAAAAACCAATGTATGAACCTTTTCCAGGGAGCGATCTTTCAATCCCGAATTCATTTGCATAACGTTGAAAACTGCAATCACCATTAAACAAAATATTGCAATGGAAGCCTTGATCCTTGTCATAAAAATACTGATTTTATGGCCATTTGTATGAATAATTTGAGAGAGATTGTTAATATCTGAAAATCGCACTTTCAAAATTCAATAAATTGTTTAATCTTTTTTATAAAAATTTTGAGAACTCGGGAGGATTCCAAAAATTTTGAATTAATGGTTTCAGAACTTTGGTGGCAAATATTTAAATATCATTGAATGAAATTAACAAGTTTTTCAAAGGAAGATTTCATAAAAGAAATTCAAAAATTTAATTAATAATCGTTATAACGATCTCCACACAACATGAAAAAGATGGAATATGGGTAATCGTTAATTTTGAAATGATTAAACATGTTTCTTTCTATAATATTTAAGGATGAAATGAAATCTATTCTTATTGAAAACTAAGCAAAAAAGTTACAGGCAAAGAGTTCAGTGTTTTTCGTTCTGTTCATGATTTTATGAGGCGTTTTTTTCAGCCAAAAAGTCATCTCTTTTTAGTATTCACATAATGGTAATTAGGAATACTAATAAATCAATGAAATGGTGATATTAATGTTATTATTTTTCATTTGCAATTCGCATTATTTGGTTCGGATAATCGGAATCTATTAAATTCCCAATAATTTTTTCACATAAGATAGGGGAAAAAATGGAAAGCAAAAGCACATCTAAAAGTGAAATTTTGGAGAATATTGGCCATCAAGTATTATCTTCATGGTCATCAGATGATGAGAGTGATAGTTCTTCGATTTATGAATCGAAAAGTTCTGCATTAAAAAGGATTGATCGAATTTTGGGCACTCCGTGCAATTTATTGGATACAGAATGGGAAATCGAATTAAAAAAACTTTTGTGCCGAGTTTCTCCGATTGAATTTGCATTATATGGAAAAGATATCTGTTTTAAATTAATCAATATGGTTCAAAAGTGTTCAATGGATTTTATCCCAGAAATTTCATCATCGGAATCTTCTTCTAGCATAGATATACCGCAGTATGATCACTATATTGGCTTCCCAAGAGTTTCCAGTTTCCCCATCAAACTCAATGACTCAATACCGACCCCCCCAAGTCGCAAAAACGGAAAAACAACAAAAATTCATTATGAAGAATATCCTGATTGGCTCCCAACAATCCCTATGTGACTAAAAATGTGTTTCTTACTTCGTTATTGTAAAAAAAATGGTAAGCATTGATTTATCAAGCATTGATTGGTCAATAGTGTTATTTTTGTCGTGTTTTATAGTCGTTTTATTGTATCTTATATTTTTCCAACAAAGCCTTACTGCGTTTTTCATGAATACATTGATTAAATGCGTTATGCCTAATAATCTAGTTTTTACATTCGAGAGGTTTTCTTTTTCGGTATTAACTGGACAATTTTCGCTACACAGAGTTCACATTGTAACACAGGATATGTCAATATATATTGGGAGGATTTGTGGATCACTATTCTATTGGAGAAAGATTCCAGATTACCTGACCAAAGAAACTGTGAACAAATCTAGATTTGACATGACAATTCATGCATTAGATATTACAATCTACAATAGAACTTGGTCAACTGATCTTGTTTTGGATATTCTAAAGAGATTTGAGAATGGCGAGTCAACAGATCAAATTACTGAGTATTTTAAATCATTATGGAAGCCCCCTGAACCTTACCAATTATCATTGATATATCGAGCAATTTTGCCTTTCTCTTTTCATGTTTACTCCACCTCAATCACTATTGGAAACCCAAAGCTTCCCTCATATTTTGTTTTCTTCTCAGAGGATATTCAAGGGCTCTATACATTTTCCGCTAGAGAGACTCCCGAGTCACATCTTAAAAGTTCGTTTGATATTAGTATGGTTAATGTGTCTTTTAAATCTCATCCACAATTATTTACCCCTCCCTCATGTTTTGATACATCAATGAGGGAAATACACGAGAGATCTAGAAAGGAGTTGCCTATTTTGAAAACAAGTACCATTGATATACACATGATTTCTGATATGCCCCAATGCTATGTTCAATATATTGATGCTCGAGAACTTGCTCAAGTAACAAAGGAACCAAAAATGTCTATAAATCTCATATTTGGTATCGATACTATAATAGAATATGGCCCATACACAGATAAGGTTAGAAGAGCTTTCATGACATTCTTTATGCCATTTTATTTTAACCATCCGGTATTATATCCAGGGGTTAGGAATATGATCAAATTTATGGAAATAAATATGGTTTTTCCAGATGGGTTAACTATGCATTTACCATTTGTTACAAATCAAATGCAACATGAAACATTAATTATAACGGTTGTTGGTGACTCAAACTTAACCATGCTCTCTTCTCAAGCTCCGGCAACAATAGAAGAATGCAAAATGACAGTGAATGGCTCATTGAACTCTGTAATAATATCTTCATCTTTAGATATTAATCCAATAATCGAATCTAAAGCACTAATAATAGATTATGGAATGTTTTATCCTAAACAATGGTTTGGAACCACTCGTATGTCTGTTGCATTACATTTTGAGGGAGCCAAAGTTGTGCTTCACCCATATCATATAGATTTTCTAACTCAGCTTGGAACCGATTGGTCATCATGGTATCCATTTCAAGAAGTTCCGGATACAGTTCATAACTTTTTCCCCTATTCATATTTTGTAACAATGACAATGGAACCTGTTACTATTGTAATGCTTTCATCTCCAACGCCAGAGTTTTCTCAGATTTTGCAATACAATAACCATCCTCATCTTTTGCTGGATTTCCACAGCTTTTCATTTAAATTGTCATCATCATTTATCGAGTTTCAGGAAGCTCAAAAAGGAATGTCATATTCTGCGGAGCTTTTTGATGGACAAATACAGTTTATCATGCCCCCAAGTCATATTCATAAAGTCAGAAGAGGAGATGATATACCTGATTTTTTGACAATTGGCAGATTAGTGTTATCAGGAAGTTATAGATGGTGCCAGGATCCAACAGGGGATGTACAAATACCTATGAGTATAAAGATGGAAAAACTCGGTGGAATGATTACATTGAATTCTTTTAATGATTTGATGACAGCATTGACAAACTATATCACTCAGGAAAGAAAACTCCCAGATCATTTCATCCATGTCAAAGATATGTATCCACCTCCTCCAGTTACATATACCACGCATTCATCATTAATATTAGCAATAGATTTCGCATCTATCAAAATGCCATATGATTTGTATAATTCTCACTATTGTTTACATATGAAGTTTAATAATCTATTGCTCTCTATGGAGGGGTATTATCCTTTATGGCATAATATTGTTTCCATTCAATCAATCGTTGTTGATTTACCCCCGACTGATCTTCCATATGAAGTTTTCTTTAAACAACAAATTGGTGATGAAGATATGAGTGATGCTACAGGTTCTCTTCACATCAATGGACTCTCTTTTGGTTTAAGGACTATTGGAAGTCAAACTCCAGAAAGAATTACTCTAAGCTCTGTCATATCTCTTGATATCGGTACAATATCAGGCTATACTCTTTTGCCTCAAGTATTATCTTTATATGATTTTGTTTTTAATGCTACTCATCTATGGTTTGGTGATGATGTTAGGTCTGATTCCGGCTTTAATTATTGGTGGTATTTTATGTTAAGGCAAATAAGAATGTCAATAGGTGACATTAACGTTTTTATAGATATGGGTCATTTGGGTTTATTGGCATGCCTATTACCATCGGGCATAATGATTTATGCAGATTCTCTAATTGATGAAATATGCCATAATGGGTTTTACATTATTATTCCATCAATAGATATCATTCATTTATTACAAGAAAGTGAGAATGAGCCTATTACACCAATCTTTAGATTGACTACATTCTTTGACATGTTTAGAAATACCAAGTATAGTGGTACTAAGGAAGATTCTCAGAGACAAAGCGAGATGCTCCATAATTATGACAAATCTACTCATATGTTTCCGTATATATGGGGAGAAATTCCAGAGCTTCCAGATTCATTTTATACGAATCCCGAATTATATAATTCAAAGGCATACAATAGTTCTCTTAATGAAGAGTTTTCTCTAGAGAGGATTCGTGCATCCGATCCATTAAACGGAGGACAGTTTTTAATTGATGTACCGACTCTAAAGTATAAAGGGAAGAATTTGTTTCCCACACCAGAGCAAGGGATTAAATGGCTTCATCATTTTGCTACATGCCGTCATTATTTGCATACTTTTAATACCATCACACATCGACAAGATAGAGTTCATAACCTTCTTGGAACAAATGAAAGTATATTAAAGATATCCTCATCTGATAGCGAAAAAGAACGTTTGACTCATTACTATTTTTCGTCACATATTGTTATTCCTCATACACTTAATATTAATTTGTTGTTAGAATCAATACCAGTGTTCGCTGCAATTATTCAATTATCTAATCTTAAACCAAATCATCAAATGCTGGCATCTGTAATCAGGAATAGGATATCGAGTTTTATGACGCAACAGTATTGTATTGAGAATGTTTTTGGAGTTCTCATACCAAAGATTATTATTACTTTAGTTGATTCCTCCTCACTTTTGACTTTGGATATAAGATCATTCCGATATTTCTCTGAAAGCAAATACACAGAAAACAAGAACAATATGACTGTGGCATGTGAAAGCATCAATATATATTGTCAAGTACCAAATGCAAAGAAACCAATTATTGTGTTTAAAGCTCCACAGTTTAAATACTTTGCTAACGATACACAAACTGTGGTTAAATTCGATCCAATTTCTTTTAACATCGATTCTGACGGACCGGATCTTCTCAGGCTAATTATTGAGTCGTTTATTTTTGAGATTTCGGGAATGCCATCCCCTTTATCAGGCAAGCGCCAGTCCGATTTTGAAAGTATTATTACCAACAACCCAGGTTATCAAAGAGAAATTCAGCGTCTCAAAACTACTCAGACATTTTTTGAGAATCCCATTGTTACACCAACAATTCAATCAGAACTTTCTGCTCTTTATTCCACATTTCGTGCAATGGGGCTTCCAGATTTTTTAATGGACATAAAGAACGTAAGTCCATCTGAGGGTGTTTCAATAAATTCCAATTCATCAATAATAATACCCAAAATTTCATTTCATTACTCCCATTCTTTGGGATTATCATTTATTGAAATCATTCCATACCCAATTGTAATTGATGTTGTTTCTGGAGTATCTTCAATTTCTTGTGGGATATCTTCTTTGAATGTCAAAATATCATCGGCAATTCTCCTCTTTATCCAATCTCTACAGGGCATGGCATTTCCTGAATCTAATTCACCACCTGATAATTCTATTGCTTCACTTAATGATAGTTCTTCTCAAGTTCACTTTGTTATGAACAATTTTAAAGTAGAGTATTGTGATGCAGTTATTAAACTTGATCACTTTTCTACAGCCCTTTCATCAAATCCAAACGAAAAGGCATTCAGACGATATTCTTTAACAACAAATCTTTCTGGTCTTTCAATAACAATGAATAAATATTTGAGTATTAAGGTAGCAGGGATATCTGTGTGCCAAAGAAGCGAAAAACTTGAAGGAGTTTTACATATAAGCCCCATTAACATTGATATTGATTTTGATTTTATACTTAATTCTTCCCAAATTATTGAATCATCTTTTGGTTTGAATTCCATCCCCAGAATCCAGAAATCGAACCAAAATGATCTATCTACGTTAGTTCCTGATCCTAATATAGATTCTGGTACTTCATTTTTGGACGAGCTGTTCTCATCAATGTCGCTTACTATTCTTGTTGAGCCTATATCAACTTCATTGATTATCAAGAAAAATCTAATTGCATCATTACAATTCCCAGGATGTTCTGGTTTAGTATCTAGTTCAAATAGTTTAATATCTTTCTTTATTTATCTTCACGAGCCAAAAATCAATGTTACTAACTATTTTTCATTCCCAATAACACATCTTTTATTACATGGCTCAATGAATGCCAAAGAGCGTTTTATTAATATATTTTTAATGCTTGGCCAGTTCGATGCATCAGCAGACAGCACGCTTCTTTCAAGAGTGACCTCATTTATTAATGAGGTTATCTCCAAATTTGGATCCCCCGAACCAAAAGAATCGATTTCACAAGATCCACTTCCTCCAAAGAATCCGGAAAATCCAACCCTTCCTGCTCAAAAACAAAACAACGAGTCATACACAATTGAATTTCAATTTTTATTGCCTCAAATATCATTTACAATACCAGAAATTTCTTCATCATTCACTATTGATGCTTTATTTTTGATGGTAGACTTTAATAATGGTTTATCTTGGGAAGCTCAAATTCGGAAAATTGCCTTATCTGTTTATGATTCAAATGCAAATTTGGAAGTTTTTGCGTCATATTTATCCAATAATCTGAAATTCACATTAGAAAAGCCTAGCATTTCTTTAACACAAGGACTATTCTCAAGTATACCAAAGATAATGCAGTTTATTGATGTTGCAACATCAGGAATTAAGAATCCCGATCAGATTCAAGAATTTATTACCACAATCAATCAACAAATCTATGCTCAAGTTGAACAAGGTGCTGGCCAGTTGCTTGAAGCTATCGGTTTAGGAGATAAAAGTAATGATATTGAATTCCCAACGATTGTGTCAGGCGAATACTCACTTGAGATCCGTGATTCTGATTTGAAACTTTCATTACCACATGGAGGAGAGTTTCAAATATCCATTCCAAATGTTTCTCTCATTGTCCAGACACGTTCAAGTGATAAACATAACAAGAGTGCTAGCTCTGTTCTCTTTGCCATTCAGGATGTTTGCATTGTTCTTGATTCAGCTGAATCAAGCACAACTGGGGCGTCTTCTGATGCATTTGAGGGATATATGCGGTCAAATTCTATCGAAGAAATCACTAATGATAAATTGTCTCTTTTCCGTTTGAAGTTAGTCTCATTAGGTTTAATTCACTTCCAGAACCGTGTTTCATTAGAATCAGAGATCAAAGGACTGAAAATTGAGCTATATCCAACATTCCCAGGGTCTGTTAAAAGGATTATCAGTGTATTTTCTCCTGATACAACAAAAACCAATAATCCAGAGCCAAAGAAGCAAAACAAAGAAGAACCTTCTAAATCAGCGACATCCAACAGCATCACAACAGATAAAATCCCCACAGAAATTGATGCTTCATTTAAGTGTTCCGATATTAGTATTATATTGAATCCGATTTCCAATATTTTGCCCATTCCACTTATCGAACTCACAGGAGTTTACAAGAACAATTTTGCCAACATTCAGTTGAATATCCCTCAAAGTATTAAGATTTCCTTATCACCATTATTGATTAATTGGATAAAATTATTCCAAATTAATTCGACTCAACTCAGTACACCCGAAGATACTTCCCAAGCACAACCAATTACTGAAAGCGATGTTCCTTCATCATTTACATCAGAGGTAGCATCTTCAATTTCGTATTCAATAATTATTGCTACTCAAGCCGTTGAAGTTGTCCTAGGATGTCAGCCTAAAAGAAGCGACATTTCTGCAATTGTAGGTTTTCAGTCACTTAATATAATTCATTCATCAGTGTCAGCATCTACGAACTTAGTGCTTAATACATTCTCCTTCCACACAAACAATATTTTCGCACCAAAGTCTTATCAGTCAAAAGGATCAAGGCTTTTTGAGTTAACAATTCCAAATATTGATTTATCTATGTGCCAATTTGAAACCCAAATAGGGATTGATGATATTTTCACATCAATATCAAGTGACAAAATTGAAGAGATTTCTCTATTTAATGATGTTTGGGTTCAATCGTTTATGAAATCAATGGCACCAACCCAATCTGAACCCAATATTATAATATCGAAAGATGTGATTCCATCTCCAGTGGTTCAAAACCCATCAAAGATTGTTTTAAGTATTAGTTCATTCGAACTTCTATTTAACTATGCGGTTGGTTCAGGCAATTTGAGATTAACTGTGAAACCAGTTTATATTGAATCCGGCCCTGATCTTTCTATAGTTTTAATATCATTGATCCAAGTTCTTAGTAATGGACAACTCAATAGCGATATTACAATGAATGATCTGTTCATAATGCAGGCAAGTGCAGTAAAGAATGCAGCAACTCAGTTAATGATGTTCAACAAGTTTTCAATGAAGATGAAGTCATTGAATGATCCATTCCTTGATTTTTCAATGAGACGAACCAACTTTTTCTCTAAAGTATACCCTAAGAGCGAGAACAAATCATCTGTTATTCTTATGTCTCTTGAAACTCCTGTTCTGAAGGCTTCTGCTCAGACAACATCAAATCTGATATCTTTTTATCACACAGTTACAGACCCCATTACTAATGGTGTCTTACGAGCAAAGAAGAGTATTTCATCAACCAAAATAGAGCCTCAGCAGAAGTTTACTGTTCCTCCTCATTCCAAACTTGTGATCCTAACTTCTGGTATTCAAATGGATCTTTTCAGATATTACTTCAAAGATAACGAATCACTTCGATTAACAATGAATTCAGTCAGTATGTTCCTAGCAATTAATGTTGATGGAGCCAAGAGGATCATTAGGAATCTTAAATTCTCTTTGAGGCCTATATGCTTAAGCAAAACCATGACTGAAGAAGACAAAACATCATATTCCAGAGACATTCTTAAATTACCAATTATTATTGGTGATTTAGACACAATTCAAGATGGTATTTCCACAAGATCCGTTAAATACAATTTCATGACTGACTTTGACGGATTAATCGAACCTACATTAACATTAGGAGATTATGAATATGTGGTGGTTTTGATCAAATATATTGTTAAGCAGCTTCATTTTAACGAAGTTGGAGCTAGAAAAGAAATTCAAGAGACAGTCAAAGCACCATATTCATTTTCCCCCAATAAGTATCGCTTTAACCCAGGATTTAAGGTCGGAATGGGTGCATCAATTAAACCCAATGTTCCATGGCTGTTAAGTCAACTCGGAATATCAGATGAGCACATCATTCCATCATCCCTTTTTGAAGGAATATGTTTGGGGCTGGAACAGCTTGTTATGGCAATAACAAAGCATCCTGATGAAGAAAACTAAAATGTTATTTGTTTAACAATTCCAATTCAATAATTTCCTTTTCTTGGATCAGAGGGATGAGAATATCATTCAGTTTGCTTTCTTCATCTTTGCAGGCTTTCATCTTGAGACGCACATGCTCAACGGATTGAAAAGCAACTGAGTAGGCCTTATCAGCTTCATTAAGTTCGGTTTTCACATGCTCAATCAGCTTTTCTTGTACATTAATACCCTTTTCAAGCTCGATTTTCAGCTTCTGATTTGTCTGAAGTTCAAAACTCAGTTTTTTTAGTTTCCCTTCGGCCCTTTTCAGCTCACCATCAAAGTCAACATCGTCAGAAACATCAGTTTTTGACATCTCTTCGGCAACTTGAAGCAAAGAAAAATTCACAGCCCGTTTGGTGTAAACAACATTGCAATATGGACACTTGCTATTGTGTGAAGTTGATCTGTACCCTTCTAAACACTCCTCACATATGGAGTGCCCGCAAGGATAAAGTGTTATCGGTTTCCTATCAGGAGGAATCATCGCTTCATAGCAAACAGGACAATTAAAATCCTCAGAAAGAGCATTTTGGGGAGCCGGAATTTCACGATCCTCGGGATTTTCTGACAATTCTCGGCTCCAGAGTCGGTGTTTCATCGCATTCTGGTGTACTATCTCAGAGATCCTCTCTTCCATGAGCTTAAAAACTTCAGGTTCGAAATTAACCGTAAAATTTCAGTTTATCGATGAGCGGCAATGATAGTCCATTGCTCCTAGAGGACTACCGCGATGGGGACTGTTTAAGTGTTAATGCGATGTTTCCTAGTGGCCTTAAGAAGAAATATGATTTAGATTTTGGAAGTACTGTGGAAGATTTGATTAGTGCGATTTTGAGCGACAGGAGTGTTGAAAAGCCTCCAGATCGCACGGTATGCTTACTTTATCATGGGAAAATTCTTGGTAATAATGAAATGCTTTCTAAAATTGATACAATTGATGGTTTTACTGTTTCTGTTCTGTTTAGAGCCACAAATAAGGTTCAATTATCCCAATCAACTCTGCAAGAGCCCAGAGGATTTGATAGGCTTCAAAGAATGAACTATACACCACAACAGATTGCGGAGATTAGGTGCCAATTCCATTTGCTGCGGGGTTCTGCTTCAGAGAACGAAGAAGATCGCATAGAGGCCGAAGACGAGTGGTTTCCTGTTATTTTCAATTCTGAAAATCCACTTGAGTCTCTTCAAGCAACACTACCTGCTGTTCAAGCTCCTATGCCCAGGATCGAAATGCATCAGAATGATCAAGAGTCAACATGGACAACCTTCATAATAGCTTTTGTTTTAGGAATCATTTTCGGCCCTGCTTCTTTTTTATTTTTATTGGTTGCACTTCAAGATAGACCTGGAATATTTGGAATATTATTCGGTATTATTGTGCACTATTTTCTTCAAAAGACTTTTAATCTGTCACTTTTATAATAAATATTATAGTCACTTTTTGTAAATTAATGTAAATTGGTTTACACCAAAATTATGTTTTCTAGGCCCAAGAAATGGGCTGTTTTACTCGAACCTCTTGGTTTGAAGACTGATGCAACTCATCACGATGATGTTTTATTGTGTGTGATGAATGATGGAAGCGTTTTTTATTATGTTATATTTAAAGATTTTAATAATTACCTATATGTATCACCAAATAAAATTCCTCAATCAGATGCTACAGAAAATTTTTCTTTATATCAATTTATATATCCTATTGATGTTGTGGCATATTCCAGGAGTGAAATTAAATGTGTTGGGTGTTTTACTCCAATATCTGATCAACAAAAACTCCATGCATGTTATTCTCCTGAAAACCAGCTTCTTATGATATTTGGTGTTCTTTATGAAAATGTTCCATCTTTCGCAATATACAAAATGAGAAAAGATTGCATGGATCTCATTCTTGTTGATTCTATGATAGGAAATCTTGATGCATGTTTTTATCCTAATATAAATGGCGTGATATCTCTCCCGAGGAGTATGCCAGGTATTGTTTCTGTATTTCATTTCCCTAACGAACTACCCAGAGGATTGAATCATCGATATATTCCAAAATTAGTTTTTGCAGGATTTAAGGCTCGAAGATCATCACATATTGTTTCTTGTCGGAACTCTGCTAGATTCCATTTCGCTTCTTGGTCTGATGACCCAATACCTCATATTTCATTATGGAGAGTATTTAATGATCAGAATCCCTACCTTCATTGGATGGAGATATCTTTTGAGTTTACCATACCAGCTCTTATACAGGGGCTTAGCTTCGATAATATTGGGAGGTGCATTGGCTTCATTCTCGTAACTAATGACGATACATCCATCTGCGTTTGGGAGTATGACAAAGACCAGAGTAATCAAGTTAACATAATCATGGATCCTATCCAATTCGGCAAGATTATTTGTACAAAATGGGATTGCTCAACCAGTGGAAACTCACAGTCATTCTATGTTCTAACAACAACATCTTTGTTTGAGCATACAGGGACATCGGTACTTGTTTGGAATAATCCAAATTCGGCCATAACAAATTTCATCACATATGAAAACAAGATTAGGTTTTATGTGAGTACTGAAGGAATCCTTCGTGTGATGAGACCTCAACTCCCTAACATCAACATTGGCGAGGTATCTGAAATAACTGAGAAAAGACCCTCGCTTCCATATGTTAAGGCAATTTCCAAAGGGAAGTGCGACACTGCCAGCGGATTTCACATGCACCGTTGTGCTAATTGTAAGAAACCGTTGATACATCCTCTAATATGCCGAGATAAGCAAATAGAAAACTGTTACTGCACACTCGAGTGCCAAAAGGAGCACTGGCCAGTTTTCGCAGCAGTACAAACATCGGTCGCTACAGATAAGATAAAAAGGTTTATTATCCCGGATAGCCGATAATTTACGGCTTGTCACTTCATATGATTTCAAGTTTCAGCGGTAGCCATATTAGCTTCTCAACCTTTTTCCGTGGTTTTTCCACAAATGCTCCTAAAACGCCCCCAAAAATGGATCCCGAAGCACTTTTTAAAAAAGTTGATGAAATTATCGAAAAACGAATCAGACCAGTTTTACAAGCAGATGGAGGAGATATCACTCTGCATGATATCAAGGATGGCTGCTTGATTGTATCATTAGATGGAGCATGCACTCACTGTTCATCCAAGAAGAGCACACTCCACTATGGAGTCCTCGGCGCAATCAATGACGAAATACCAGAAATCACAGATATCAGGTTAAAAATGGATTTCGAGGATCTTTAAATTTGCAATAAACCGTCTCTTTAAAATGTTGAAAGGCGACTTTACTTTGTTTAACAAGGCACTAAACGAGTGTCATGGCAATCTTGAAATGCGTTATCGCATTATTATGGCAACACCGTATGATTTTTGCCCGAGAGATATCTTAAAATCAGGAAAGTATTTATTGAATGAGTTTGTTGAAGAAAAGACTCTTTATGGATTGCTAATGAAGTGTATCAAATGTGCAGAATGCATTAATGAACAGAAAGATCTTTTGGAAGACGGTTTTGTTAGATTGTGCAAATTGAGTTGTGCTAGCCCTGCTTATTACTATCTTTCCTATGTTTGCAAGACATATGATCACTCTGATTTGCCTATTCCATCAAAAGACAGGATGAAAGCTTTATTCTATTATTACAAAGGCCACAACTGTTTAATGACAAGAGAGTTTCCATTGGCCGAAGAATGCTTTATGAAAGCTTTTCATTACTCTTGTGATGTTAGAGATGTACGAAAGTCAGTTTTGAATTGGACAACCTTGGCTTCATATCTTGCCGGTACCCCTGAGTATGTGTTCAGATCAAGGGAAATCAACAATGAGTTTTTGTCCAAAGAAGCTGAGGATTTATGGAGGCAGGAATTATTTCCAATTGAGCTATTTGCCGATTATTCAGAGCTAATAAGACAAGAGAAAACAAAGAGATTATTCATTTACTTCTCCAAAGCAGTTACTTCTTTTCATGTTTCCCATTTCCCATATGATATGAAGCTAATTTTCGATTCAAAGATCCCTGGAGTCGAGTACACTGTCGATAATGATGTTGTGACATTCATCAAAACATCTTATGATCAAGAAATCGAAGCCCAAATCAGAAAAATGAATAAATAACCTCGCTTTATTCTTCATCTTTCGAAAACTTGTCTTTGTCAACCTTCATAGTTCCATCCTCGTTAAGGGTATATATGTATGCAATCGCTGATGATCCTTGAACATTGATCAATATGAAAGAAGGCCTTGGATTCATGTTTTCGGGGGAAAATGCTCCTGTAGCTGACCCTGGATTAAGATAAAGGCGGTTGTCCAACTTAAACATACCAGCTGATTGCCCACCACCAAATACAAGAATATCGACATCCAATTCCCGTGCTTTTGCAGCAAGTCTTTCTTTGTCATTGGAGGGAATAATTGTGTAACTGCTTGCCAATCCAATTCTAAAACTACCAACAGTTACTTGGACTGTTTCAGCCTCAGTTACATCATCTTCGTCAAATTCTCCCCTTACCATTTGAATATCACTGCAGAACTTACGAAGCATCTCATGTTCAGATTTAGTGCAGAGATTTCCAGTGCACAAAATCTGGTGAATCTTACCCGTGGACAAACTATCTTTAAATACTTGTGGAATAGCATATGCTCGATGAGGAATGTGCAAATCGCCTATGACTAGAATCAGCATTTTTGTGGTAATTTTTACCTTTTTTCTACCTGAGTCCACCAATGGATTATAAAGCGCATGATATTGTTTTTAATCGATTTATAGAACTTTTTAGCGAAAAAAAAGGTGAAATTGAAACAGAGGAAGAAGATTTTCGGTCTTTTCATGATTTTGGATATTATTTGAGTCGTTTTTATGAGTGCCCGAGTCTTGATGATATATCATGTTTAGAATCAATTTCTAGGAAAAGTAGCAACATTGATTTTGATAATATACTGACGATTGGATACCGAAAAAAAATGGTTGACTTTTTAATGACTTTGGAGTATTCAGATGATGTTTTAGTTGTTCTAAGTTATATTTTTTACCTATTTAACATCAATAAGCATGAATTCGTGGTAAGATTTTCTGATGATGGAATTATTCCCATATTAGTTGGATTATATACGAAATTTACAGAAATTCGCGTTAAAATTGTGAAATTGTTTTGCATAATGATGATTAGTAACGTGTTGCAATATCAGAATATGATTTTTGAGTTTTTTTTCTCAGATGCACTTAAGTATTGCTCTATTCTAGATCCTGAAATGCTTGAAGCTGGCGTAAACTTTTTATATTATAGTAGTAAGTATATGCTGAAGTTGACAGAATCGCAGATTACCCAGATAATACGGGCAGTAACTGTAGCCTCGACATCTCATAGAGACAGTATCATATTAGTATCATTCTGGACAATACATGATTTGTTTTTATCATTTCATAATATTAGACTTGAGCTTTCCCAAACTTCAATTGTATTTAATATGTTAAATCTTTTAGAAAGAGATAATATTGAAATCGTTCTACTTATGATCAAAATATTTAACCTAATGTTTACTCATGATGGGATCCATATTCAAGTAATTCCTATTGAACTTTTAATTAAAAGTATGGTTTCTCTTGTTTATAACAATGATAATAATCAAATTAGATTTGATTCAATTATTACATTAAACAAAATCATGCATTACTCATATGAAACATATGAAATAGCCTGCAAAGAAGATATTTTCAATCTCATAGATACCTTAATTGTAAGCGGTTCCATGCTATGCAAAAAGGCTGCCACAAAATTATATATTGATACGCTTTACCAATGTCCTCCTGACTTTATTGACTTCATTGTTGACCACAAATGTTTCAATAGTGTGATTGATATCTCAGTTGAAATCGAAGATTCATTCACAGAACAGTTTGCTAATGCACTATGCGATGCTTTAGATAAATCAAAGCACTTAGAAGAAATAATCTCTCAAAGCGAAACCCTTAGAGATATCATATATAGTGTTAACCCAACAAAAATCAATAGTTTACTTAAGTAAATTTTGTAAAATTCTTGGCCAAATACATAACCGTATAATGCTTCTTTCTCTGTTGATTTTTCGGACATATGCTCAAGTTAATCCCAAAAATTCCCAGCGGAATATAGAGAAAATAGATGAAGGTTTGAGGGGCAGAGTTGAGCACACTTTTTCGGAAAAGCAGATTCACGAAATTGAAGGCAAAGCAGAAAAACATGAATATCAAGCAGAAATATCGAAATTGATGAGTATTCTTGTCGATAATTTATATGAGAATAAAGATATATTTATGAGAGAACTAATATCAAATGCAAATGATGCTCTTGACAAAATTCGATTCCAAAGTCTTCGTGATCCCAAAGTTTTAGATCAAGGTCCCAGAGAACTTCAAATTTTTATTGATGTCAATGAAGAGCAAAGGACAATTACCATTACTGATACTGGTATTGGTATGACCAAGCGTGACTTAGTGGAGAATCTCGGGAAAATTGCTAAATCCGGAACTAATGAGTTTAGGCAATTGATTAATTCCGGTGATTCATCTATGATAGGTCAATTTGGAGTTGGGTTTTATTCATCTTTTCTTGTTGCTGACAAGGTTACCGTTATTTCCAAGCATAATAGCGATCAAAAGCAATGGATATGGATCAGTGATTCATCATCACACTATACAATCGTTGAAGATCCCCGAGGTGTAACACTTGGAAGAGGTACCCAGATAATATTGCATCTTAAAGAAAAAGGATATCAATATCTTGATAGAGACCGCCTAATTGCTATTATTAGGCACTACTCAATGTTTGTTGATTTTCCAGTTAAGATTTGGCATCATCACGAAGTAACTACTGAGGAAACAGAAGTCGATGAGACAACTGCTGCTGAAATATCCGAGGGAGATGTATTTGATGGAGGAGATGTTGTGAATGAGGGTGAAAGTGAATCCACAGACTATGTTACTTTCCAAGATGGACAAAAGGAAAAGAAAGGAGTTAAAAAGGTTGTTTGGCAATGGGAGCAAGTTAATAATCGCCAACCATTATGGATGAGAGACCCGACCAATATACCTGATGGTGATTATATAGATTTTTATAAAGGCGCTTTTAAAGAGAGCAATAACCCATTATATCATATTCATTTCAAAGCTGAAGGAAGAATTACATTTAATTCATTACTTTTTATACCAAGCAAAGCCCCCCCTGCGGATAAAATTATGGAACATGTTACAAGAAATGTGAAGTTATATGTGAAACGAGTTCTTGTTGCTGATGAATGGGAGGAAGAGATATTGCCAGATTATTTGCATTTTGTAAAGGGAGTTGTTGACAGCGCTGATCTCCCCTTGAATGTTGATAGAGATCATTTAGCAAAAGAAAACACTCTGAAACTTATTAAGAGAAGGGTAACATCAAAGCTTTTAAGTGTGTTTAGGCATTTATTCCAATTCGAACCAGGAGTGTTTTATCAGTTTTATAAGAATTTTGCAGGTAATTTGAAGTATGGTGTTATACAGGATTCCACAAATAAGAGAGCTCTTTCAAAGCTACTTCTTTTTTATACAAGCTATTCTCCGAATTCATTAGTTACCCTCGATGATTATGTTTCAAGAATGAAGAAAGGCCAAGAAAAAATATATTTTATTGGATCATCAAACAGAGAAAGCGCCGCAGTATCGCCTTACCTCGAAGAACTTTATTCAAGAGGTATTGAAGTCGTTTTTGCTATCGAACCAATCGATCTTTATTGCCTTGAGAGAATGGAAGATTTTGATGGAATCCCACTTGAAAATCCAGAACAATTAAAGGATAAAGGAAAGAATGCTCGAGTTGATTTATCTCAATTCAATATGAACCAAAAAGACTTTAATTTGATATCTAGATGGTTCAAGAAACTAATTGGTGATAAATTAGAAAAAATTTCTCTATCTACAAGGCTTAAATCAACCCCAGCAATATGTACAGCAACAAATTGGGGATATACGGCTAGCCATGAACGTTTGATCCGAGCACAGACTGTACATGACCAAAGGCTGACTGATAATCTTTTAATGAACAGAAAAATACTTGAGTTAAACCCCGAACACCCAACTATAATGGAAATGTTTGAAAGAATATTAAAAGATCAAAATGATGAATATGTGAAACAAGATGCTTTATTGCTATATGATACAGCTTTACTGGCTGGAGGATTTCAAATAGATGGCGTTTTGAATTTTACCAAAAAAGTATTTAAAACTCTTGGGGTATCACATGGACTTGAAGAACAGATCAATGAATTCGAAGCAGAAAACTCAATATTCTATACAACAATTGATGATGAGTTCAAAGCTGGAAAAGAGATTCCAAAACATCAGACTCGTAGGGTTAACATTCCCAAGCCTGTTGATTCCGATGACGATGACGACCTCACTGCTTCCTCAAAAAATAAGAATGATGAAGAGCTTTAATAAATGGTTAATCGGGTAAATTCCATTTGAGATTTAGTTTTGAAACATACGATATGAGCAATATCTGCTCATATTGTATGTTTAATTATCTTGAAATTTAAAATTCAATAATCTACATCTTTTAAAAAAAATAAAAAAGAAAAAAAATGCGGGATCTAGGAATTGAACCTAGACCTCATAGAGTAAAAACCTGGCTGGTGTTTTAGTAGAGATATGCGCTCTTCCATTAAGCTAATCCCGCAATACAATAAATAAAATTGCAGTGTTGGATAATTATTGATTTTGATTGACTTTATTGTGAATAAAAATGAGTATTATTGTACCAATAAGTTTAAAGAATATTGTCTTTAAATACTCCATCTGAATTATCTCACTCAACATTTCAAAATAATTTATCTCAAATAGTTAATCAACATTCCAATTTGAATAAAAACGAATTTTTTAAAAAACTGCGGAATCTAGGAATTGAACCTAAATAACTTAATTGCAAAACGGCTGTTTTTAGTAGATGTAAGTGCTCTCCCATTGAGCTAATTCCGCTTCCTCGATATAAATTGTTCATAATCTAAATATATATTCTAAAAAACGAATCAGCCAAATTTTTAAAAAACTGCGGAATCTAGGAATTGAACCTAGATAACTTAATTGCAAAACCTGTTGTTTAGTAGATGTAAGTGCTCTCCCATTGAGCTAATTCCGCTTCTTGATTCTTTTGTTAAAGAGATTAAAAAAATTCGTTTTCATAAACAACAAGGTTTCTGTGAGTTTCCGCTTTCTAGAAGTACAGGATCTGAAAGATCTGAGTTACTATTTACGCTGATTTTGAGAGCAATCTCTTTAAACAAATGATCAATATTTGACCCGGTTTTGGCGCTGGTTTCAGCATAATGAATACCTTGAACACTTGCATATTGTTTTACTTCATTTGGGTTAACAACCCTAATGTGATATAAATCTGATTTATTTCCTACTAAAACAATGGTCACATTATCACCTCTAGAAGATTTTAACTCCGCAATCCATTGTTTTGCAATTGTAAAACTCATCATATTAGTGATATCAAACACAACAACAGCTGCAACAGCATCTCTGTAATATAATGGAGCTAAAGAATGATATTTTTCCTGTCCAGCTGTATCCCAAATATCCATTACAATCTCATGATCATTAATAAAAACTTGTTTTTCGAAAAAAGCCCCTTGTGTACTAACAGAGGTACTATTCGTAAACTGATCATTTACAAACTTATGTATAATCGAGGTTTTGCCGACCCTTGTTGTGCCAACAAAAACAACTTTTTTCCCCATTTTTACAAAGTTTATTAATCGTTTGGCCTCACAACAATGTTCTTTTCTTTTATTCTCTTTGCACTAATTGGTTACATTCCATTCGTTTCTGCATGGTTCGCTTTCCACATTAATTGGAATAGTGCAAAAAAGATTATTCTTTCTCTTATTGTCCACTTTTTGGTAGCCTCAGTGACCAAATTGTTTATTGTTGCAATTGTTTTGCCAGAAATTGAAGGATTGCATTGGCATTCATTTGTAATATCCCTTGTTTTAAATTCTTTGGAGTATTTTGCTTTCCGCCGTACATTAGTATCGAATAAATGCAAGAATCCTCAAAAGTCTACCGCTGTTGCATTTATTTGGGCTTCACTCAATGCAGTGGTTACAAGCCTTTTCCCATTTATTTCCAATGCCCAAAGTTATGAACTTGAATCAAGACACGTAACGTATGCTTTTTCAACTGTTTACTCACTGTTCATATGGTTTGCAGCAAAGAATATTTCTCTCAAGAACAAAAATCAAAGTATTGTCTCCGCTGAATCCCCCATTGACCAACTCTTCATCTTTTTGATTGGTGTTCCTTCTGCTCTATCTTCACTTGACTCAAACCCTCATCTACCAGGATACCTGCCACACATACTTTGCCTTCTTTCTTCAGCTATCATATGGGCCTTATCTAATTTGTCTTTACATCCCATTCAATAAAAATCTGGATAAATATTCTTATGATTCAACCTGACAGGTCTAACGTATAAACAATTCAAAAGATGATCCAACCAAATCTGACGTCCTCTCAATGATATAATTCAAATTCCCCAATTTTTCAAATAAAGTTAAAACATTCTCATAGAAAAGAATCGATAAATGAAGAAAATTTATCAGAAATTCTAAATACATTTTTCCCACAATTGGTCGTGGTCAGTCTTTTTTGATAGAATTTTCCCGTTGTACTGAAATTTGATTGAAATGTGGTTATGGCTGTTAATTATAAATATGAGCAAAAGCCAATCAACCCCACTCCTTGACATTGCATGCTTTTATGCTTCTCAATCTGTGGATGATCCCTCTGATGAGGTTATGAAATTGGTAAGGGATCATTTGCTAATCTTTATTGAGGGCCGTTCATCGGTGAAACAGACTCGTTCGTACGTTTTTTCCCTTCTTGGGAACCACGATTGTGTTGATAAGATAGATGCGATTTTAAATGTTGAAAATGTTCCACTTCCAACACTTCCAGAGAAACCTGAGGCTTATCCACAATCCAGGAGAAAGGCACAAACATGGTCTCCAGAAGAAGATCAGAGACTTCTTGCGGGAATTCATAGGTTTGGGTTGTCTGATTGGGCCGAAATTTCAAAATTTATTGGAAATGGACGTACAAGATCCCAATGCAGCCAGAGGTGGCACCGAAGTTTGAATCCCAAGATATGCAAAGAGAGATGGCTTCCTAGTGATGATGAAAAACTGCTACAATTATCTAAACTTTATGGAATTCACTCATGGACCAAAGTTGCACAGACTTTGGGATGCCGTACAGATGTTCAATGCCGTTATAGATATAATTTGCTCACCAAAAAGATGGCAGAAAAAGGCGATTATTGTCAAGTCGGTATCTCTGAAAGAAGTGCTCTAAATCCTATTCACCAACAAAGACCAGTTTTTATTCCAAAACAAGAGCCAATTTTCAAAGAAAATCCTTTTAGTGGTTCTCAGTTTGCCCAAATATACTCTACAAACCATATTATTGAATCAACAAGCTACATAAATAGTTATAACCCAAGACCCTGTATTCATGAAGCAAATACAAGGCCTCAAAATGAAATCGGTCCAATTTTTCCTTTCACCAACCAGGAATCATTCTGGAACCGAATGAACGAACCAGTGTTTACTGAAAATCATAACACTCAAGCTCCAAATGTTCCATCAATGCTTGATATGTTCTTGATGATTTAATCGGGACAAATATTACTAAACAATCTTTCCAATAGTCTTTTTTACAATTGCTCAAGTACTTTCTCAAGCTCAATCTCAGCCTTTTTCATCTTACTAATAATCTCTGCAATTGATGCCGGGATTTGGGATTTGTCATCAAAAAATGATAAAAACCATTCTGCAGCCGAGTATATGTCATCTTTCCTAGGATCAGAAAAACATGGGTCTGGTGACATGCATGGATGCATTATTGTCATTGGAATAGGATCCCCAATTTTTGCAGCGCAATGAAATGAAGTAAGAAAGAACCCGCTCAGATCTTTCAAAATATGAACTGTTTGTCTGCTAATCCATCTATGAGATAGAGATTTATGATGAATCTTATTCAAAGTTGATAATAGCATTTTGAAAATTGGTAAAATTTGTTCCAAAGACAAAGACACACTATAAGGCATGAAATCGAACCATTCATATGCTATTGAAGCAATTCCAAGCGATGAATTCTTTGTTTGTCCCAAAATGCGTGGAATTCCTGGTATTCCTGCTAATTCAGTTAAATATCGGATTTCACGACACACTATTCGATATGGTATACGATTACACACCTCTACTACTGCTGGCTCTCTTTTATACTTTCCACAGAACAACGTCACCATATCTCCATGATAAACCATTTTGGTGAGCAAAAAGTCTGTCAATGGGCTAAAAGATGGCTGATTATACATCGTGGAAGCAAGAACTTCAAGATTAACACAGACCTTCTCGTCTTTCATTGTATGAAAAGAACTCATAGAGAATAATCGTGCGTAATTTACGAATGGAGAACCTGGCCAACCCTGAGACCCCAATAGATGTGGAGGTCCTGAATGATGCGTGTGTCAAGATGCAAAACGGAAATTCCGAAGCTTGTGAAGTTTTGCGGAAGTTTATTGAGCGAGAGGACGCCTGGTTGGCCTTCGATGAGGTTATGCACTCTGATGCTGATATTCATACTAAATTTATCATGCTAACTGTTATTAATAATCTAATCAAAAAGAGATGGGATCTCTTACCTGAAGAAAACCAGGATGATTTAAGAACCTATTTATTTGATTTATTACTTCAACTTTCAAAAGCAGAAGCGCCCGAATATTATCAAAATCAGGCTAATAATGCATTTGTTTCCATTTTACTTCAAGATTGGCCTCAAAAACAGAGTGGTTTTTTAGAAGTTTTAGTTCAGTCTGCCTTAGAGTCAAATCAACACTGCATTCTTTGTTTATCGATAATCAAGATTTTATGCGAGTATGTATTTGATCAAGAAGAGAACAAATTGACAACCAAACGGGCTAATGAAATCATTGTTGCTCTGAATAACCACGCTGAGATGGTTTTCAATCTTGCTATTGAGATTTTTAATGCCTCTAATGATGCATATATCACTGGATACGCATTCAAAATAATCAAATTTTTTATTAATTGGATCAAACCTGATCAAATAATGACTTCCGGGTTTTTTGATATCGTTTCCAATTTCCTGATGAATGAAGATTTGCTTGTCCCTGTATTGGCAACACTCTCTGAGATATTCGATAATGTTTTGCTCCCCGAAGAGTTCAAACCTTTGATTCCGAGCGCTTTTGCTCACATTGTTGAATCAATTGAACAAATAATCCCCCCTAGCATTGATTTTTCCGTATTGGATACATCATCAATCGCATCTGTTCAAGTTTTTTCTGAAACATTGTTAGTGTTTTTGGGAAAGCATCCAAGCCTTCTTGAGAAACCAGATTTTTATCAATATATTCAAATCTCATCTCAATGGCTGTGCTGTTTTTGTGATGTTCCAGATACTGATGTGTTGAAGAGTTGCTGTGATTTTTGGAAGTTAAATTTGTCCAGGTATTTTCGTAAAACTGATCCTCTGAATAAGGAAATAAGGGAGCTATATGACGAATCATTACCGATGTTACGCAGGGTTTTAATCAAACGAATGCCAAGACCAGAAGAAATTATTATTATTGAAGGAGAAGATGGAAAAATTGTGAGAGAAAAGCAAAGGGGTACTATCGATCAAGATTTATTTTCCACGATTAGGCAAGTTTTACTTGCTTTAACCAAAATCGATGTTGATGATACATTAAACGCTTTGGTTGAGCTTCTTCAGCAAGTACAGTACTCTTATTCCAATGAAGTATATAACTCAATGTGCTGGAGCATTGGTGCAATATCTGGTTCGCTTAATAATGAGACAGAAAAGAAGTTTTTGTCGTCTTTTTTAATAGAGCTTTTGGATTTATGTAATTCCACTCAAGAAGTTGATATTCGAGCAATAGTTGCATCAGGCTTCATGTATATATGTGCACAATACCCAAGGTTTATTAGCAGTAATTTCGTCTTATTTCGGGAGATTATTTTCAAATTGTTTGATTTTATGCAACAAGATGTTCCTGGAATAAAGGAAATGGCGGTCGACACATTTAATTCTATTGGAAAAAGAGCAAGAAAAGTTTTCTGTATTGAAAAACCCCCAGAAGTCGAGAAACCTTTCATTTATGATATTGCAGTTGAGTTGCCAAAGATAACACAGTTTTTATCACCATCTTTGATTGTAAGTTTCTATGAAGGGGTGGCAAATATTTCATCTGGTTTGTTGAATCCAGCAATGAGCGAACAAGTTTTTAATATTGTTTTTGCTCCATTAGATAATGTTTTTCAATCAATCGCACCATCTTTTTCTCCTTTCAACTCAAAAGCAAATAATGATTTGCTTTTTGTGTTCAATTCATATATATGTATCGCGGAGCATCTGTCGAAACAGTTCGTATACCATTTTTGTAACTTTTACAGTCAAATTTTGGATATGTATCATAACTACATTAACACATTTTCTAATCTGTTAAACGAACAGTATAAAAACAAAAGCGAGTTTACTGAAATGCGAAATATAATGATATCCATTCTTAATATATTCATTAAGCTAGCTTCATCATATCCAGATGCTATTTCTGCTCAAATGGTTGATGATATTACCAACCAAGTTTTTTCTACATTTGTTGAGTCAAATCATGAGGCGAGGATACCCGAAGTAATTCAACTTGCTTCAATTATGTGTGAGAAAGACCTTATTTTATCAAAAGACGATGCATTTCTCGTATTTGATATGTTATTCGTTGAGATAACTTCAATGATTGGAAAAGACTTTGAATCTTTTCCTACCATTAGATTACCTTCTTTTAGATTCATTTATGTAATGATAAACCATTACATAGGAATTCTATTATCTATTACTGATTATTTAGACAATGTAATCGGTTTCATTAATTATGGAACTCAACATCCTTCTATGGATATATGCTCACTTTCTCTTGATATTATAGGATTGTTTTTCAAAAATACATTTGAATTAGATCCTGATATGTTTATTGGTATTCTTGATAAATATTTTATTCAAGAACTACAAAACACATTTGAAATAGTTGTTGACCCGACTCATAAAAGCTGCTATAATGAAATAGTATCCCTTTTGCAATATTTATTCACCATCGTTCCTCATGGTATTGGTGCTGAGTATATATCTACTCATCTCATTGGCTTGTTTTCTCATAGAAGCCCTTCAGAGATTTGTGGATTTGTTAATAATTTTATTAGTTCAAAAAATGATGAAAAGCAATTCAGAGATAATGTTCGCGATCTACTGGTTACAAGTCAAAAATTCTCACCCACGGATCCAGAACTATTAAAAGCAGAGGCTGAAGAAATCGAACAAAAAGCAATGGAGCTAATGAAAGATGTTCCAGGAATAGAGGGACCAGCAATGACAGACAATGACTTTTTGATGTAAAATTTATAGATTTATACAATGTATTTAGTAGAAATGTTTGTTTTCACAGGATCTATTTCATTAATGGTAGATTCTGCTAATGATTTCGCTGCTTGTACAGAATAAAATGTATTACCTTCGATCAACAAATACAAAGGTTTCTCACCAACTACTTGTTTCCCATTATTGGGAATATAAATACCCCTTTTAATAATTGAAGTTCCCGTTTCTTCCATTATCCTTTCTATTGTCTCTTTTTTAGTTAGAGTGGATCTAATAATCTGTGAGTAGCTATTAATCTCAAATTCTGTGATGAACTTTCCATTTGATGCCTTTTTAATAGAATTATCAGCTGTTTTTTCATCAGGTTCTTCTTCTTCAGCTTGTTCGATATTCTCATCTTGTGCCGCTTTAGATTTCCTCTCTGTGCGTATCTTTTCATTTTCACTTTTATCAAAAGAGAAACCAGTTCCTCTATGAAACCCAAATCTCCCACCTTTTCCCTTTGTATCATCTCCACAAAGAGTGTCTATTTCTTTAGGTATGCTTATATTACTTTTCATCATTGCCCTCCGAATCTCAATTGCATTTGATTTTTCTTCCTCAGTTATAAAAGTATATGCATAACCAGTGTTTCCCGCTCTTCCAGTTCGACCAATTCTATGAATATAATCAGCTTCATGATCAGGTGCATCGTAATTAATAACAAGAATAATCGTGTGGATGTCTAGTCCTCTTGATCCAACAGATGTTAAAATAAGAACATTAAAAATTTCTTGGCGTAAGTCATGAAGAATTGAAGCCCGATCACGCTGTTCCATTCCTGCATGAAGTAATCTTGCATAAAAACCTTTACTCAAAAGGTTATCAAAGAGAGTTTCCGCTTTAGACTGAGTATTAGTAAAAACTAATGCTTGACCCATATTGGAATATTGACCAAGCAAAAATAATAAACGATTAAACTTTTTGGCTTCAGATATGATTTCTACATGTTGTTCAACACAAGAACTAACAATATTCCTTCCGCCCACAACTATTTCGAGGGAGTTAGATAGTAATTTTCTTGCACATCTTTCGATTGAATGAGCAAAAGTAGCAGAAAACAAAACTGTCTGTCTATCACTTCTAAGCATTGAGGCAATTTTGTGAACTTGAGGTTCGAATCCTAAATCAAACATTCTATCTGCTTCATCAATCACCAACATACCAATTCGCCCTATATTAAAAGATTTGCTTGAAGATGTCATATCAATAAATCGACCGGGAGTCGCAACAATAATTTGAGCCCCATTTTTGATATCTTTAAATTGAGATTCAATATCATTTCCTCCAACAAGACAGGCAGATCTCATATTGAGAAGAGACAGAAACTTTTGACACTCAATATGTGTCTGAATAGCAAGCTCACGAGTTGGTGATAAAATCAAGCAAAGTGCCTCATTTTGTTTGATAGGAATCTGTGCCATGCAATGAACAACACATGGTAAAACGAAAGCAAGAGTTTTTCCACTTCCAGTAATAGCACATCCTATGAGATCCCTCCCAGACAGCATGCTGGGAATTGTCTGACATTGAATTGGAGTGGGCTTTACAAATCCTCGATATTTTAAAAGTTCAATAATGCGTATGGGTAACCCGGCTTGTACCCATTCAGATATCGGACACATAGAATTGAGCCCTCTCACACTAATATTCCCATTGTTTTCTCGAATTTTCGCAATATCCTGGGATGTATATTTTCCAAATTCTGGTGGCTCTATATATAGGGATTTTTTTAGAGGCAAGTAGGTAGTTTTTATACTCACGTCACCTATCACTCTGGAACTCTCATTCAGACTCTTTTCCTCAAAAATATCTATTAATTCATCATTATATTTATCTTCATCAACATTAACAATAGTATCAACAGCAGTTTCGGCCAAAAGTTTCTCAAAGGGATCCTCCTCCTCCATATTTTCCTTTCTTTACATAATCGTTTTGGGAGAAAAAAAGTGGAGAAAGGGTAACAAAAACCCTCATCGTTAAATCAACTTTTACTGTTTTATCCATTCAAAAAATAACATCGGCTCACCTCACAAAAATGGCCGAATCGACTCCCGGATTGCCTGTTGTTCTTGATACAAATGGTAATCCTATAATGGATAGTAATATGGGAAATATGTCTATTAAGCAGCTTGATGAATTTGAAGAAGGAAGTGAGTCAAGCGAACCAAAAGTTAAAAGGGTTGGAAGGTTTGCTACCTTTTTAAACTTATGCAATGCGATGGTTGGTGCTGGAATTGTGTCTGTTCCTAGTACATTTAACGCCACTGGTTTAGGTCCTACTACAATTCTTTTGGCTTTATGCGGTTTTCTGTGCTTTTATTCTGGTGTTATTATGCTTGGTTTGCAGAGCGATCATAAGGTTTCTGGTTTGAATGAATTGGCTTATAAGATATTTGGCAACTCTGGTCAACTTCTGGTTTCTATTTGTATCATTATTTTCGCTTTTTCGTGTACTGTTGCATATTTAATCATTGGTGCTAATCAAATTAAATCATGGTTAACACTTGCAGGATATAATATGACCGGAAAGACTGAATGGGCTCTTTTAATGACTTTTTATTTGGTGGTTCTTCCGGGAATGATGACTATTCCGAGACATTTAGACTGCCTTTCGAAATTGGCAATTCCTTCAGTTGCTGGTGTTGCTTTTTACTTCTTTGTGATGATCATTAAGGCCTTTACTCTTCTTCCAAAACCAGAGTATCCAGACCCCACCACAATAGGATATAAGATGTCATTTGAAATATTTACTGCATTTGGAGTTCATTCTCTTACATTCTCTCTTCCAGTTATTATGCTTCCTATCATCGCTCCATATAATCCAAGTGTTAGAAAGAGGGTATATGTAATGGGTTGGACATTTATTGCCACATGGCTCATTGTTTCAATTCCAGCAGCAATTGGATACCTGTTATTTGGACAAAACACAAAATCTGATGTTTTATCATCATTCCCAGATAACGATATATTGATATTAATTGTCAGAGTTGGAATGTTTATCAGTGTGAGTATGTCATATCCTGCAATTGTAATGTCCATCACAGGATCACTCGGACAAATGCTCTACCAGCAGAATAACCCAGAGCTACTCACAAGCAAGCAAAGATGGGTCCTTATCCCACTGGTAAACATCGCCAATCTTGTTGTTGCAATCTTCTTCCCAGATATTAGGTCTATTTTGGGTGTAGGGGGCTCAATTGGGGGTTGCTTAGTTGGGTTTGTATTCCCTTCTCTGTGCAGAATTGTAACAAGAAATACTTCACTTTCAACACTAACTAATGTTGGCCATATTTGCTTCATTGTGTTTGGCATCATCATGTCAATAATATGTACTTACTCTTCAGTCAAGGACGCAATTTCGTCTATGAAAAAGTAAACTAAATAGTCACTTTTTGGCAAACCGCATTTTATGATGGAACAAAATAATCAATTTTCGAGGCCAATTGATAATCCAAATGCTTCTTCATTTATTCGAAATAGTTTGACGCCTCAACCTCAAAGTGGAAGTCATGGGGCCTTTGATCATTCTGGGCCAAAAATCGAAAAGAATCTCAGGCCAAATATTATTATTTCGAAACCCTCGATAACCAAGAATATTTCCACAACTGCAAAGCCAGTTCAACCAACAATCAACATAGTTACGACAAACCCTCCTCCAAGCGAATCAAAACCGTCAAGTATTTCCTTCCCAACAAGAATTCAATCCAATCCTCCTACACATGCACCAAATCCTGTTATTTCCCAGCCACCTGCTCCGACACCAATTAGTACTCCAGCACCAACACCAGCCCCTTCTCCAGCTCCAGCTCCTCCAGAGCAAATTCCAGACTTTTTCTCGAAAATGTCTTTGCTTTCATTTGTAACTTCTTTTCAGGATTCCCAATCATATAATGAAACTGATTTGTTTTCATTAGGGCTGGATTTGAAAAGGGAGGAACCCCTTCTTCCTCTTTTGCATTCTGTACTTTCTGATGCACCACTTTTAAATCACTCGTGCTACAACATCCCAGAATCATATCCTAAAGATCCTCCAAAAGTTGGCCAGCTTGGAATGATGGGACTGTATTCAGATCAGACATTATTATTCATATTCTATACTAAGCCACAAAATGAATTGCAAACGGCTGCTGCAGGAGAGCTAAATTCCAGAGGATACACATATGATAGTGAAAGGAGAGTCTGGTCCAATAAAGATCAATCAGAGTGGGATGTTGATCAATGGAAGTTTGTGGAGTCACAAAAGGGAAATACCCAAGAAGACTGAGTTATTAAAACATTAAGGTGTTATTGTGTTATAACCTCAGAAATCCACTAACTGATAAAATCATTTAGTATTCTGAAGTTTATATTTTCCACCAAAAAATCTTCCTCTATATTTTTATGTTTCGAGTGATATTAGCGGAAATGCTAAGTATTTGATCCTTAGTTGAATCAGATTACTGAAAAAGATAAATTGGAAATGTGACTCGAAAAAATGACACTTTTAGAAATGGAGGCAAGTTTTATGAAATTGCTTAATAAAAAAGAGTGTTTTGACAATCAAAATGGTAAGTATATTATGGAAGGGGGCCAAGCTAAACTATATGATACAAATGATGGCTTTGTTACAAAAGTTTTCAAAACACAAGATCAATCAAATTTTAGTATGTTTTTATCTGAAGTCGAGTTTCTTATAAATTGTCCAAAATGTTTATTCCCTGAAATCAGATGGATTGGTTATTTTAGCTATTCAATGAAAAACTATCAGAATTCAAATTTAGGAGACTTTTTAAAAGCTAACCCAAAGCTTAATATCACTAAAAAGGCTATTATAGCGATTGGAATATGTTATGCATTGAGATATCTTCACCAAAATAGGATTATTCATCGAGATATTAAACTTTCAAATGTTTTAATTGATGAAAACTTTTATCCAATTTTAGCTGATTTGGGTATAGCCAAGGCAATACAAACTACATTAACTAGCCATACACATCTTGTTGGCCATGGTGTTGGTCCAAACAAGCCCCCATCTTATAGATTAGATATGGAGAATTATGGTTTTATTATAGAAGCTATTTTTTCCGAAAAAAATGAAAAAAACATAAAGGATATTATTTTGGGACAATGTAACCATCCAGAAAATTATCAAGCGTATATAGTTCTTGAAAAACTAAAGGAAATATTTGTCTTAACTGAAGTAAATGCTTATATTATCTATATCGACACAAAATTATTAGAAAAGGAGAAAATTCCGTTAAGTTTAAATCCAACACCAGCCTATGATTTTTTTTTAACTGATTATCATGATTTTCCATCCATCGATTCACCAATTTTAAAAAAAATATGGGATAATTACGACAAAAATATAAAAACGAGTTTTTCTGAAAAAGAAATTGTTGAAATGAAAACAAGTGCTATTTTAGGAAATCTATCCTCACTTTATGATTGGGTTTTCCTTTTAATTCATTTTGAAGAATACAAAGGAGCTCTTAATCTTCTTTTAGTTTCAGAAAAATCATTGGACTGTATTGGATTACGTTATATTGCTCTCCTCCAAGAGGATAAAGCAGATAGAAAAAAATATTTTAATAAAGCAGCAGCAGAAGGTGATATGGTTTCAAAACTCATTATTATGTCATCAGCAGGAAATTATCTAGATCCCAAAATCTTTGAAGAGTATAAGTATTTACCAAATTACTTTACCAAGCGATTTTTTGGTAAAAAAATTTATTAAAACCATATCTTTAATTCATGTATGTCATCTTTGCGAAAAGCCACATGTTTCATTGGACTCTTGTAAGGTAGCATTCATTTATTAAATCAACCCTCTTTAAGATTAATCCCAAAATACCTTCAACATGGCCACACATAAATGTTACTTTTAGCTTTTGTTTTCCTTCGTGATCCTGTATCAGTTCCAATGGAGGTTTTAAACTCCAACACAATTAAAATGAAAAAAGAAAGGATGAGAGCCGATAAAATATATACAATCGTTTCAGTTGGTGGATATGGTTCGGAATCGTCAATAATTATTGATACATATCAGCAAGCAGCAGAATATTTGGGAGCTTTTACTGATAGTTATTTTGATTTCGGCATCTATTTATCTGAAGAAACCAAAGAGACGTCTGTGGTGTTATCCAATTCTTTGGGAGGGGAAATTCTGATTCCAATAGATAACAATACTCTACCAACATATTTGGCAAGAGATATGCTCAAAGAGTCCAAGAAAATTATGAAGGTTGCGCGAAAAGCTTTTCTTGATTTGAAGAATCCAGAAAAGTCCCAGCTTAAAGCTAAAATTGAGCATCAAACCAAGTTGATAAAGACAGCTGTTGATAAAGAAGATCTAAATAGGCTGAAAAAAGAAAAAGAAGAACTTGAAGGACAATTTAAGACTTATGTCAGTGATGACAAGAAGATGATCAAAGAGCTTAAAAAGCAAAAGAAAGGAGCAAAATCGCCCGAGGAAAAGGCTCAAATCAAGCAGAAGATTGAAGAATTGAAGAACAGTCTTCCGAAAAGAGAGAGAGAAGAAATCGAAATTGTGAAAAGAAACATTAAAGGATTCTGGAAAGAAATGAATGCAGAAGTAGAAAAACTAGATCCGGCTGAGGAAACAAAGAAATTGATACAAAGAAGAAAAGATATGGCTCGCTATCAAGAAGAAGATGATGAAGAAGAGGATGGAATGTTAGAAATCATGAAAGCTGCTGCAGAAGTTGCTGATGATGAAAAATCTCGGAAAGAGTATGCTGATAAAGCAATTGCCATAGAAAAACTTAAGAAGTTAAAGGAGAGAGAAAGGCAAAAGAGGAAAGCTAGAAGAGAAAAAGGTTTACCAGAAGATGATGATGAAGAAGATAATCAAGAAGAGAACATTGAATCGATCGAAGAAAACCAAGAAGCTAAAACTGAACCAAATGATGAACAAAAAGAGGATGAAGAAGAGTTATAAACTTAATTTACCATACATGAAGATTTTTTGGTTTCACGGGCAAAAATCAATCCCTTTTCGAGCACATTCTTATTATTAAACAAAACATTATACCTTTTTTCGTGATCCATTTGTATCCATTTATTCAGCACAATGTCTTCATATGAATATTTTTCAAAACACGGTTTAAATAGTTGAATATTATTTCTCTTTGGATAAACCCTATGAAAATATCTTCTTCTTTTTTGTTCGTCCACAAAATCCCAAATCAACATCATATCAGCAAAAGTGGGGCAGTCCCACGGTTCAATTATCCCTTGAATAACATCATTTTTTCTTTTTTTCTCAATTATTCGTAGCTTTTCAACAGATTCAAAAAATGGGCATGGTTCAGAAATTGTTGGGTCGCAATCAACAATCCTAGCCATATTATATACATCCAAAAGAACTTCAATTTTCATAAAGTGATCAAGTTCGGAATCATTAGCATTCATTCCAGGAGAAACATTGACCTCAAGCACATATGGGTTCAAATTCTCATCAAGAACCAAATCTATACCAAGAAATTCATATGCATTTCTGATTAATGATGTGTGTCTCTGATGATTATCTCGAATTTTTTCCATTCCAGCTATGACTGCTTTGATTACTGCACATTCCATATCGTTTTGGATTTTCTTTGAGTTGAAACCACAATCTTTTAGATATCTAAAGAAAAATGGCAATGACCATTTCGAATTGTTTGGGTTTTCATCTAATCCAACACATCTAACAAATTTATCAGAGTCCTTATTGATTTCCCAGTTGGTTATGTGCATCTTCAAATCACTTACATCACCATTGGCATTATACTCATTTGTAGCAAATAATCCAAGGCCTTGACGGTGAATATAAATAACTAATGGCGATACTGAAGTAACAAGAGTATAAAATCTGATATCAAATTTTCTCCCAGTTATCAAAAAAGGTCGATCAATGTATCTTTGAAGAATGCAAGCAAATGGAGGGAATGATTTTTCATTTGATTTTCGAATCTCAATATTTTTTCCCTTTGAAGAAGCGCGTGGCTTAATGATCCACATTTCATATCGATTCCACAATGTTGTAACTTGATCAAAATCATCAGGAAGCAATAGAGTATGAGGATAAAAACTAATCCCTTCATCACCAATCCTTTTTCTGAGTTCCACCATGCGTTGATGGAATTCATCTTTTCTCCCAATTAAATCTGAACCGAAGAAATGGTTATGTTTTTGCCAAATACTGCTACCTAAATATAATTCATCAGAAACAATCCTTCCACAGCAGAAATTCCATCTAGAATCACTACTAACTTCGCTAAAACCTGATTTTTTAAGAGCTTCATCAGTTAGCTCTGTTTTGGATAAATATGAAAAAAATGTTTGATGTTTTGTACTAACTCTTGGTTCATCATATGCACTAGGGATCCATATAATATCATATGGAAGAGTTAAGCTTTCAAAAAACTGATGTAAAAGCTCCATATTTTCACCTCTGTAATAATGTACCTGCGAAAAATTATTGATCATTGTGTTTCCTCCCTAAATCACTCATTTAACTCATATTCACCAAATGTTGTGCAAAAGTGCCATAAATATGGATTTACAAGACCTTATTACCCAGAATAGATTTAGAGCAGATTCTGTTTTTTCTAACACAAATTCCGCGTTGCCTGCATCAGATTATAAATTTGTTAGAGAATCGGATTATCATTTTGATAGTAAATCAATTATTGAACAATATATTCCAAAACAAAAACGAGAATCACCAGTTATTACATCTATTGCTCCCGCGCCAATTTTAGATAATAGGCCACAAAGGGCAAGGGAAATTGAAGCTACAGATATTCGTGTTGAGAAACCACACAAGAAATGGTACAATTACTGTGTAATTTCTGGTCATAATGCTTTTGTAAATGCTGTGTCAGTTGATATTTCTAACGAATTCTTTGTTACTGGCTCAACTGATAGAATGATCAAGTTTTGGGACTTGGCAAAAGCTGAGATTAAACTTACTCTAACGGGGCATACAGGTGCAGTGAATGATCTTCAATTATCCAAAAGATCTCCGTATTTATTTTCATGTTGTGCTGCTAAACAAGTATATTGTTGGGATCTTACTCGAAATGCAATTATTCGGAATTTTTTTGGCCACCATTCAGGAGTGTATTGTCTTGATCTCCATCCTAAACTTGATTACTTTGTGACTGGCTCAAGAGATGCAACTGCTCGTGTGTGGGATATTCGATCAAGGGAATCCGCTCTTGTTCTTGAAGGGCATGATGGTGGGATATTTGATGTTATTGTTCAAGAGAATCAGCCCAATGTTATTACATCTTCCAAAGACGCAACAATAAGGCTCTGGGATCTTCGAAATGGCAAGCAATTGGGAATTTTGACTCACCATAAGAAAACCATAAGGGCTATGGCACAACATCCAGTTTTATGGAGTTTTGTTTCAGCAAGTCCTGATGCCATTTTTCAATGGAGCGGTGAAACAGCCAAGTTTTTTAAAGAGTTTAAATCTCATAATACAATAGTCACAGGATTAGCTATCAATGAAGATGATGTTATGGTGTCTGTTGGTGATGATGGATCTTTGAAGTTTTGGGATTTTCAAAGCGGTGCTTGTTTTCAAGAAACAAGGACTATTCCACAACCAGGATCGCTCGAGTCTGAATGTGGAATTCTTGACTGCTCCTTTGATATAACCGGAAAAAGGCTAATTACATGTGAAGTTGACAAGACTATCAAGCTATGGAAGGAGGTTAGTGGTGATTGATACACACAAAATAGTATAATGTTTAATAAACATTTATTGTATTGTTTGGAGTTGGTGAAGTACATTTTTCCTATGAACACTGATTGGCCAATTCAGATAAACTATTATCACAGTTAATGCATTTATGAATGATGACCTAAACACATTAGAATAGTCAAGCATGATAATGCTATCCAAATTCAAAACACAATCATTTAGTACAACAAAAATGGATATAATACCATAGATAGTAACATGATATGCTTTGCTTGGCACACGAATTATTATGCAGTATACAACAGTTCCGCATACAAACAAGAACCTAAAGCAAATTTCTATATATAATAATACATTAATTACATTATTAAACAGTTGATACTTAGAATAAGGGATTATTGAGGGAGTCTTTCTTAGAATCTCTATAAAAAACATAAAAAATGCATAGAAATTGGTTATCTGAGAATTTGATTCAGATAACATCTTAAATATATAATCCCACAATACGGATAATAGAAGGGAATAAAATATGGTATTTATCACCTGTGTTATATAGGATTCATTTGATACAATATGAGCGAAGTTGAAAATAAGTAGATATTTAATATTTCTAACAACAAAAGTGTGTTCATTGGATCGGTTCTTTGCCAATCTTTGATATTTATATAATAAGAATATTGCTATTACTGAATACAATAATCGAATAAATTGATATATGGGTATGTCTAATTGTTTGTTTGTTCGAATGTGCACATGCTTCACTGATTTGGGAATGTTATAAAAATGAATAATCATTTCAGATTGATCAAAATTCACAAGTGTACTGCAGTAAAGAAGCTTTTCTCTCTGAAAAACAGAAACATTTGATTTGAAAAACGACTCGGAAAAAACTTCTTTCATATTTCTATAATTTCGTATTGATATATGATATGAAACCGTATCACTTTTGTTCAAATTCATTAAACTATTCACAAAAGTCACATAATAGCAAAAGTGATCTGTATATGAATATATCCCATGGACAGAAACATAATATCTTCCATCTACAATGCTTCCATTTTTAGGAATTCTTAAAGAATTCGGAATTTTTCGATTTGGAAGCAAAAAACATGATAAAAAAAGCAAATAATGGAACGAAAAGATCATAAAAATGATTAAAAAATCAATTTTAAACTGTTCTCTATCTATTTGAAGAATTTGGTTCAAAGAAAGCGAAGAGTCTTTGGAAATCCTGGATTCTTCTACTGGTATATCCAGCATAAAAATTAAATAATGCATAACCCTATTTCGAACCAGTGTCCTATTGTGAAAAGTGACAATAAATGTCTACTCAGCATAGCGATTTGTATTCTACTCAGTTCTACATTCCTGTTTCCAAACATGAAGAAATAACGATGATATTACACGATAGATTTGGAGAACCTGAGCAATATGAATATGAAATGTGTGGTTTTACCAAAGGAAGGGCCTCATTTAGGTATTATAGAACAAAGAGAGAGGACGAAGAAGAATACGGTATAACTTCTTTTAGTGAATACAAAGCTACTCTTTCTTTTCCAGACATTTTTCATCAAGTAATTGAACCTTCAATAGTTATTGGTAAACTTCCTTCTTTTTTGCTCAGCATTGGAGAATCTTCAACATATACATGGATTGAAGAAGGATTGAAATACACCAAAGATAAGGTTTCGATCAGAGTTTTTTCCATTGTTACCAAAGATGAGAGACTTGATCCACAGAACTATGCTGTGTCTATCGAAAGCGCTGTTACAAATGGGGAAAACATCAACAATGTGTGCAAAATTATCACAGATTACCAAAAAGTCTATTTCCCAGGAGTAATTATATATAAACCACAAGTCTTTTAGTATCATTTTAAGCATTTGTTTGTAATCCGCTATTTGTAGATATATATGAGAAATGAGCAAGAAAGCTTTGTGGTTTCACAAGATATGTTTGTGTTTTGCCTTTGCCTTTCAAGAAAACATCACCACGAAGTTCAATATTGAAATCTTGATCAGAAATCAAATCATGGGTTGCTTGAGATACCTGAATTTGGCTTGGAATACATGTACTTTGAAGTCTTGAAGCAATATTAATTGGATCTCCAATAATGTCAAAAACTGGTTTATCTGTACCAAGAACACCTGCAATGATAGGGCCTCCTGTATTTATACCAATCCTTACACTCAAACTTGCATTCAGTTTTAGATTTATATCTTCGAGTTTTTGCAAACAATCCAGTGCAAATCTGACCATTTCTACAGCATGGCTCTTTGGAGAATCATCATTTGAAAAAAGACCTGCAGCACACATATATACATCTCCAATAAGTTTGATCTTAGTAATAAGAGGATATTTAAGTATTGATTCATCAAAAGCACCAAATAACATTGATAAATTTCCAAATATCTCTTGTGGAGTTAAACTTACTGTGTATTCACTGAATTTAACAATGTCGATAAACATAATTGAAGCATGGGGAACAACAAAAGTAATTTCTTTTTCTCCTTGATTAAGTCTGACAATAATATCTCTAGGAAGAATCTGGAATAAGAGTGTTTCACTTTTCTTTTTGGCTTCCTCTGCTACTTCTTGTTGATTTATAAGTTCTGTTTCATCTCTTATAATTAAAACATACATTGATATATCTTTGTTTGAGGATAATGAAATACCATGTAATGAAATTTTGCAATGGATCTTTTGTTCACTATCATTGACACATTCAAAGTATCCTTCATATGAATTTGAGGTTTGATTGCTCGATATTAGTGCCATTTGTCCTATTAGTTTTTGTGAATCTTCTTCTGAGAATAATCCTTTTATTGGTTGACCGAGAAGCTGTTCTGGAGTTGATCCAAATATTTTGGTAATAGATTCATTGATTTCTTCAATTACTCCTGATAAACTCACACAAGCAATTCCATCAGATGTTTTGTGAAACACTGTACTCGATATTGACAAATCGTTCTTTTCTTTCATGAAATTTCTTCCAACTAAATAATCAACAAGAGTTTTGTTCGCTACTATTCCAGATGGAGGAACTCTCCTCAATAACATTAATCCGGCTTTGTGGGCAGAATCCATGATCTTTCTAATGTTAAGAAGTACCAAATAATTGATTATTGAAACACATATTCCCAAAACTAAAAAATAAAACAAATATGTACTGAAACTAATAACATCATCTTCCATTAAACTATTCAGCCTCCTATCCATCCTTTGAATATTTGGAATAAGGTGTTCAATTGCTAAGTGATACATATTTGCCATAAGGAAACTCTTGGCACTACCATTAAATGAATGAACCTGATTGATTATTTCACTTATCAAATTAGTGAACATTGATGTTTGTTGATTTGTTGAACCACATTCATAGATATCATGAATATCTGCATTGGGAGGAGGTTTGCATTGCTCTTGTACTGCAAGGCTATCCAAAAATGGATCATTGCCCATCATTGGTTTGACTCTATTGTTTCCCATCAACAAAAGATCCTTAACAATATGAATACCATATCCATATGCCATTAGGAGGCCAGACAAAAAGGTTGAGTTCGTTGCATTTGTAGTTATCCTTATAGGATCTTGTAGAAATGCTAGTAAATTCAAGTATAAAACACAATCGGATATCAATGAAGATCTAATTGAAGAATAATAAGACCACTGTGAATTTGAATAAAACATGTTGTTTAAATCATTTGTTTCGGACAATATATAGAAAAATATTACCACCATAAGAACAACCAAACCAAGAAAGATGAGAATATTCCACAAAACAAAAATATTGGAAGATATTATCTTATCTGATAAGAATATCTCTTCATTTTCTTCGTTAAATCTTTTCATTAATGGCGATTCTGCAATTGATTTGGAAGCGATGTCAATATTATTAAGCATAATTTTCAGCTTTTTGACTTCATAATTATATAAAAGTATGACAATCAAGGGAGGAATAAAAGCAATGATTAAATATGCTATTGGAAGATATGACTTGGATAGATCAATTGAGCTACTAATTGCAAGAGATTTATTTTGTTGAAATTTATCCAACCTCTCTCTAACAGTCATAAAAGAAGTAATTATGTGTGGATAAGTAGAAAACAATGAACAAAACAATTCTTCTGAAGTCCACCACTCATCAAAATTATCCTTATTGATCAATATGTTAATAGACATATACTCATATGCAAGGATTGTTTTCAAATCAATATACTCATATTTTGCTCTTGAACCATTATGGCAATATATAATTGGAACAACATTATCAATAAAAACACCTGTAAGCTGATAAACATCAATACTCTCTGAAGAGGCTAATTGAGCTAATGATTGAATAAATTTCTGATAATAGGCTCTAGTAGCAAAATTATTCTCAATTGCAGCTGTTTTATAGTTCAATGGGACATTTGACAGAAGATGATGTGATGTGTTTTTATAAAATATACTATTATACTCGTCAAATCCGGTTAATAATGACATATTTCCCCAATGTAATAAAGAATACAATGAACTCAATGTGAAGCATGTATGGAGTTCACTAATCATATAACTTCTTTCTGTGTCTGCATATCTGCCATTGAAAAACAATGTTAAAACCCAATAAAGAATTGAGATTGATGATACAGAAAAAATGAGAAAAATTGCAGAAAAAATGAGTAATGGATTGGAATTAGATGCTACAAAATTTTTCGTTGCATATTGCAAAGCCAATCTTAATTTGATTTGTGAAACTAATGCTTTCCCAATTTCTTCTTCAAGCCTTGCATCAATATCAATAAGACTATTTGATGAACCATAAGAATGTGAGTTAGAAGTTGGTCCTTGAGAACCAGACTTTTTCTTTCGAGATAAAAAGTTGCCCTTCATATCCAAAATGCCTTTTTTAAGATATTGTGGGAAACACCTAACCATTGATTTAAAACAATGATCAACAGCAAAACTTGATCCAGTCTCAATCAAACCAATCTTATACTTTATCACAACTGCCTCTTGAATGTCAGTAACACATTCAATAAGAAACCTACAATACTCTTCATGATGGTTTGTACTATTAGGAAAGTCATTTAATAGTTCAATCCAAAGTGATTTAAGGCTATCAGTACTCTCTTGAGCGAAATGGAAAAATGATGATCCATTATGAGTATTTTTCCAAAATGATTTGATATCTCCTTCACATTGTTTTGATAAATGTTTCATTTTTATAAGTCTATCAATTGAACTGTTTGAAGATGATGACTGTCGAAGAAGTTTTATCCTATGGACTTGATAAAGCATAAATTTCTCTTCTAATTTCAAAGTTCTGGATTTTAGAACCTCATTGAAACTTTTGCTCATCAATCTATCTTCAGAGGGAAAATAAGATAAGAATTTGATGCAATAACAAAAAAGGGATGGATCTTCATATCTTTGAAGGGCAAATCTTATCAATGAAAAGTCGTTAAATAGATCACAATTCTTTGATAATCCATAATGAATGTACATCCTAAGCTTGAATAACCCAGAATCAAAACCCAAAGAATTAAGCCTTTCTATTTTTTCTTCTTCTGTCATATTATTTTCTGATTCAATCATTGACAAATCTTTAACAATGATTGATATCCTTTTATGTTGATAGTACATCGAACCTATTGCACATATCAATATTAGAATTGGGACAAAGACCATCAAAAAATAATCAAATTCTTGTTTGATGAAATGAAACAGAAGCTTGATTCCATCAAAGCCAATACATGAATAACACAAAGACAAAAACACCACGTTTGATAATCTTGAGAAAAATGGAACGAAAGAAATCTTGGTGAGTAAATATATTAGGAAAAATATGTGAATAATAACCAATATATATTGTGTCCATTGTTGATTAGCTGAAAAACCAATGTTAAACACACGAAAAATGGGATTAAAAGCAATAAACAATCCCAAGGCTTTATGATCGTCAATAGATAGTATATTGTCTCCCAAAAACGGCGAAATGGATAAAAAGCTATATGTTGTTAACGAAACTTTTGCAAAAAAAGCAAAAATCATTAATAGTAGAAACCCAATTAATGTTTCATTAAGGCTGGCATTAACATTCCTCACTTTCAAATACTGGAATCCCAAAAAATTGGCTATTGGATGCAAAGCTACAATTGGGAAAATCTCACATAAAAATCTTACTGGATATAGCATCCACATTACGAACCTCCGATGAATAAAATAATGCTTCATTTCATAATAGATCAAAAGCACCGTTAGGGCAAAAAATGACGAAAAAACTACCAAAAGCGATGAATACTCATCAGATTCAGATTCCCTTCCAATCCAAAAAGCAATTTTCGACATTTTTTCAATCAAGGCCCTGTTTTTCGCTGTTACAAGATTGCTGCTAATCTCCCATATTGATGTCATTATTACTTGAAATGAAAAATAAAAAACAGCCAAAATGTACATTATGCTTGGCAAACTAATACTCTGCGACATCGTATCATAAAAAGGAAAACTCTTTTCTAATCCCTTCATATTTTCCATCGAAAATACAAGAAGAGACTGAGCCTGAGACGATTCGCTGATTGTGCGACTCACTGCTGACGAGTCAATATTCATTATAATCAGTATATAAAATTTACAATTATTCTATCAAAAATCAATTAAATATTTTTTTTTGAAAGCCAAAATTCAAAACAATTCAGTTTTGAGAGGGAGAAAATAATTGATTATTTATTACAATACATGAAAGACGACTCAGTCCAGCAGACAATGTCTTTTTCTGCTCCAAGTTCGATTGACTCGAGGGATGGGGGTAGGTTTAGAGATTTTATTAAAAAATCCAGGTATGTAATTCTTCGGGATGATTTGTTGAGATTTTTTTCATATGTGTATTCAATTTCTTCGGAAAGCTCAACAACAGGTAGTTATGTCTCCATTTTAAGGTTATTACAGTTTCTGGGGCCGGCATTGTGTTTACCTTTTAGGGAAATCTGGGACCCAAATGGGCAAGACAGGCCTTCCCTCCTTTTCCTATCTTTTCTGGTCCATTTCATTCCAATTCAATACAGAGATTCATGGTTTGAGATTTTTTCATATTCAATAATAATAATTCTGGTTGGAGTTCTCCTTTCTGTGGGGTATTTTTCCAATGAGTACAAGGTTAAGTCTAGTATTCCGCTTGAATATGCAAAAATGATCAATATTTTCTTTTTGACAATTGCAGAGATCCTCCCTTCGATTGTTTTTCAAATGGTGTTTGAAAAATTATCAAAATGCATCTTTGTTACGAAGCAATGGGATATTGGCATTATTATTCTGATTTCTTCAGCACTAATTCTTGTTTTGTTGTTGATACTGATACAATATCGGATATCTCTAGATGGGCTTTACTTCAGGCCTGCTTCAATGATGACATTAATGGTTTTTCAACAAAATCAGTTCAGGACTGTTGGTCATTTAATAACTATATTTTTAGCATTTTCTACATATTCTTCTCTGAAGATGAAGCTTGGTAGTCTTTTATTAGCATTTTTTGTTTATATTTATGGATTAAGAATACCCTATCTAAAAGGAGGATTTGTTGACAATACTATAAAAGTGCTTTATATCAGTGCAACCTTAACAGGAATGATTTCATGTATATTTTGTATGTTTTTACTGAATTATCATTATTCAGGAAGGCTGATTCATATTTTTATGGTTTTGGTTTTCCTCATATTGTTTCATTATATTGCAATTTTTATTGTGAGACGAGGAGATGAGAAAAGCCTCTTATTGCTTGATTCCATTGATGAAAACCAGTCAGTAGAAATGATTTCATCACCCAATCAATTATTGAATGCAGCAATATGTGGTTATAGAATTGCTCATCCATCATGTATGTCTTGGAGGATTTTTAGAAGTGGTGTTGAAAAATGGAACAGTGATGTATATTTATGGTATGCATTTGCTAAGTTTATTGTAATATATCCCGAAGAGAACCAAACAGTCTCATGGATTTACTCAACAGTATGTTTTTTAAAACTGAAAGGATATGTATCAAAAACCCTTAAAATGGGTTTGAAAATGATAATCAGAGAAAGAGAATACAATATCTCTCCACTGTTAAAATCTAAACTTAATAGTATTTCAAAAGATATTCAAAACACAAAACATAAATTGCGAAGAGTTTGGGACATGACAATCCAAGGAAACATTGGAGAAATTGAACAAACAACTAAAAGAGCCTTTCTATCTATTGAAAAAAACAATTCGAAGTTCCTAGATTTATTTTATGAGTTTCCAAATAATAGATTTGTTACTCGAGCCTATTCTCGGTTTTTATTTGAAATTATTGGAAATAAAACCAAAGGAAACGAAATGGGAGAGAAAACAAAAAGACTTTCAAGAGGAGAAATTGTCACGAAAGACAAAGCTCATGACTTAGGATTAAATTCATTTCCTTTATTACCAAATAAGATTGTAAATACATCCACTCCGGATCCAATCAAGCTATCCAGTCATGAAAATTTTTCCACTGGAATGAATGATTTTGAATTAGAGCTTGCTAATGAAAATGATAAGAGAGACAGTGTAATAATCCAAGAAAGAGTTGATACACTAGAATTTCCATCAATTAACCGAGCCAAAGCAATAAGATGGATACAATTTCTTTTGTTTTTCATATGTATGTTTATTGGAGTGTACATTTTCATTGAAACAATGTACCAAGAAAAGGTTCCTCATCTAAAAAATATATATCATGTTTCACTAATAGGGCAATATTTAACAATGGCAACAGGTTTCTGTGAGCGATACATATTACAGAGTCTTAATATTATTCAAGAATCAAAGCCTTTAACATCGGAACTCCCTATAAGTATTGGATCATCCTGGGATATTCAAAAACAAATCTCTTTCTTATTGAGGCAAATCTCAATTCTTTCTCAAGAAATTGAAGGCCTTCGTAGTTATGGAAATAATATTACATTGCTTTCTAATGCAACAGGGAAGATTTTTAACAATGAACTTGTTTACTTTTCCTATAAAACAGCAACACAAACATCCATCACATTAACCAATATCCAAAACGCTTTTGGTGATTATCTCATTCAATTAGAGAAAGTTTCAAGAAAAGAATTATCAAATATCACTTATTCTGATTTGAATTCAACAATGATATTGAATCCAATCAGGAATTTAGCCCCAATTAACACTGGATTAGAGTCATCTCTTGATTTCTACAAACTATTTATTACCACAAAAAACAAAGAGCTATCAGTTATTGTTCAGAAGTACTTTTTTGTTACTATTTCCTCAGTTTTCTTTTTTGATCTATTGTTCTTGTATTTTTCTCTTAAAAGCATTCGCACTACTAAAACTGAAGTATATAAATGTCTTACCACTCTTCCCAAAAATACAGTATCTAGTTTATCAGAAAGTCTTCGACAATTGAAAAAGGAAGGTGATGGCTCATCCACATCCAAAGACAATGAACTCTCAAAACAAGAAGAAAACATTCTGAAAGTTTTTAGTTCTGCTTCATCTGGTGAGAATTCCTCATCAGAGACAATAATAATATCATCTGGTACAGTATTCTCTGGTTTTCTGAATTTGGTATGTATTTGGTTGTTTTATGAATTGTTTTTGAAAGAAATGGATAGTATTGATGAAAATATTCCTCATATTCAATACCTTCACAATAGTTATACATCAATGTTTTCAGCTGTGTCTATGATTAACCATTTTTCCTCATTCTTTACTCCATATCATATAATCATTTTCAATCTGGATTACATCATTAATCAAATTCAAACAAGGTTGATTCAAGGTTTGAAGTATTTTCATTTATCATGGTTTGGGGGTCGTGGGGATGGTACTCTTCCATTTCTTCAATTTGATAGTTTTTTAAATGAAGGGAACAAAGCAACATATTGCTATGAGAAAAATATTAGTACAGGTGTTTTTATCGAAGAGCTGGCATGCAGACCTGTTGATTCAATTTTTAATCTTGTTCAGCCATATTTACAGCGAAAAATGACTTTATATAATAGTATGAATGCCACAATTGGTTTTGATGATAATATCACAAGAGTTTTTTGGGATATAATGTTATATCCTGTTTTTGATCAATTCTTTGCACCAATGTCACAAAAGATTGTTCCTGCAATTATTTCTGATCTATTATCAGAGAGACAAAGAGTTGTTCCAGTGATTGGACTTTTAACACTTCTTGCTTTTATCCTCGAGTTTATAATTATTGGACAGATCAATAAAATAGAGAAACATATGAGATATGTGTTAAGTCTCCTTCAACATTGCCCTACTCACATAGTTATGCAAACGCCCAAAATTGTATCAATTCTTTCTGGAAACATATCATCAGGACAGTCCAGTTCTTCAAAAATTAATGAATTGTTTTATGATGAAATTTTTGATTGTCTTCCTGATTCTGTTCTTGTTACCAATATGATTGGTGAGTTTGAAGTGTTCAATTTATCATTTAAACGTTTCTTTGGGAGTAATTTGGACAACATTAAGAATCTCAGTGATTTTTTGAAACATTTTAAAGGAGACTTCACTCCATTAGCATCAATGCAAAATAATGGGAACACTGAACTGAGTTATGTAAGTGGCGAAGATATAATAACATTTCAAGTTAATAGCTTTGTGAGTGGCCAAAAATACATTGTTGCATTTACAGATATTTCTCAAACAGTCAGATATAATAAACTAATATGTGAAGAAAGAGAGAAGAGTGATAAGTTATTGTCTTCCATATTGCCACCAACATTAGTTAAAAGAGTCCAACAAGGAGAAAGTAATATATCTTTCTCTGTGCAGTCAGTAACAATTGTTTTTATTGATATTGTTGAGTTTACTCCATGGTGTGGATCTGTCCCTGCAAATACAGTAATGACAACATTGAATACATTGTTTAAAGTATTTGATTCATTAATAGGAAGGTTTTCAACAATGACTAAGATAAAATGCATTGGAGATTGCTATATGGCAGCTGGTGGTGTTTTTTCCGAAGTCAATCATCCACCCACTCATGCCAAAGAAGCTGTTGAGTTTGGCCTAGAGGCAATAAATGCCATCGAAGAGCTTAACCAAAAGAATAACATAAAACTTCAAATAAGAATTGGAATAAACACTGGAGGTCCAATTGTTGGCGGTGTTTTAGGAATCGGAAAACCTACTTTTGAGATTCTTGGACCAGCTATTAACTTGGCACAACAAATGGAGCATCATGGTGTTCCAATGAACATTCACATATCTCGCTCAGTATATGAGCTAATATATGGTAACACATTCAAAATCAAAGAAAGAGGAAATGTGGAAATCAAAGGTGGGACAGTCTTCACCTACCTTGTTATGAGAAACTAAAAACCCGGGTTTTTACGATCATTGTCACTTTAAAAATTATCTTTCATGTCAATTAGGTTGTTTTCTTCTTTCGGTTCTCAAACACCATCGAATTTCGTTAAAGAGAGTGATATAATTGATTCGGTTGCTTTTTTGGGGGATTCATCGGGGTTTGTTTCGATTGATAGAGGCGGCAGGGTTACTCTATATAAAGTGTATGATTTGGAATCTAACAAAAATGGGAAAGTGATTATGAATGGGAAAATACAATGTTTTCTCCCAAACAAAGATGAGAACTATTTCCCCTCATCGATTGGTGTTATTCCCTCATTTTCTTATAATCCCATGTTTTTGGTAAGTTATTGTATGATTATTTTAGTTTTATGCAGTACTAACACACAGGTAACAATGTTTATTTTTGCAAAGTCAATAATTTCAATACAAACCAGTGGGAGTTTAGTGAAAATCTACCTATTCCTAAGATTGTCCAAACAAAAGAGACAGGAAATATGTCAATAATTAAAAACAGAGAGATTGATGATGAAAATCCAATTCATAGTATTGTTACTCTGTATGATCAAACATCATTTCTTACAATGCAAAACAGTGAAGTTAAGCTATGGAATATTGAAATTGATAAAGATCCACTGTTGATATACCATAAAAAAGGGAAATATAGTGTCAATACCGCAATAGCCGCTTCTTCAAATGAGCCCAATGTGTTTGCAGTATCAGATGAAAACTGTGACATTAACTTCTTTGATATGAGAGAAAGTATTGTTATATCAAGACCGTCTTCAATCTATTCTCCAATAGATGATATTGATACTTATATTCACTCAATTACTTTTTTTCCAAGTCAGCCATATTTTTGTGTGAGATCAATCGAGTATATTCTACTATATGATAGAAGGAAAGAAGATTGTCCAATAAAACAGCTTCAGGCACAAAAAGTAGTCGAAGGAATTGAAACCAAGTTTGATAGATTTGAATCAGTGTACATCCCATCAGAAGGGATTATTTCTGGTTTATATGGTAATGAGTTTATATCCTGGGAATTTAATAGTGGTGCATATAGCTCACATAGAGCGTCAAAGCCTACACAATCTCAAAGAAACCAAGTAGATTACTCCAAAGGTGTAACATCGATTTCGCATTCTTCATTATATAACACAATAGGGCTTTCATGCTCATCATCTCTGTTCTTTTTTAAATATGGAAAACAAAAAATGCTTGGTGATGAATAGAAACGAGAATACTAACATACATTTACTTTTCGATTTCGGGAATGGCCAGCTCTTCATATATTCTTTCTCTTCTTTGTGAAATATGGTTAATAACATTACCAATTATCATCATAGATAAAACACCAATAATGATTATTATAAATGGTAGATACATTTGGTTTTTCGCTACTTCTGAAAACCTGTGTACGGGACCATTATTTCTAATTTCCCAGCATCTTGAAACATAAGCATTTTGAATTTTGAATGAAGGAAAATGCTTTTTCTTAATTAAAAAACAATTGTTTGTTTGAATCTTCCCATTTTGATCATAATTTGATGAATCGAAAGCCGAGTCCCAAATACAATTCTCAAATATAACAATACAGTTATCTGAGAGCATTTTGATTGGATCTGTGCATTTCGACACAGACAATCTAATTTGTCGAAGTGAAGTGGATGAATAGTATCCAATAGCAATAATTTCACCTTTGCAATTATGAATATTCCAATCAGCAACACTGTGAATTATTGTGTCATCTCTTTGGTGGCTTATATCATATACTGAACTCAAGGTTGAACAAGTACAGTTGCTTACTGATATGAAATGCATTGTTATTATCCGATACCAAAAGATACGAAAAGATGGCGTTTGTATTGCTTTGCTTCTGGAAATATTACAACTTTGTATCATTATATCACTTGATATAGAAATTGGAGAAAGACACTGCTTTGTTTGATAATATGGAGAACTTGATGTGGTGCTTTCATTGATCACAGAAAAAAAATACTCAGATCGAATTAAGAATGCATGTCCAGCCAAACTAGCACTACATTCTAAAAAACATGATTTGATTATCCTTACATCTGCAGATCCGTCAGCAATGTTAACTGCTCCTCCTGATGAAAAGGATTTTGAACAGGAACATTGATAAAATGAGCACGATTTGATGTGAAAATTTGTGGTAGATCCAAGAGAAAGAATTGCCCCCCCTCCTTTTTCATGCATCGTATTGCAAAACAAAAAATCTGAATCTATAACAGAAATATTAGATGTTTGATGTAATTCTAATGTTGAATATATTGCTTTATGCGACGATAATAATAGAACGCGACCTAAAGATTCAAATCGAAAAAAATCCAATCCCCTAAGCATCACCCTATTTCTAATCATGTTTAAAACCCCTTTATAAAGAATCTTTGCACTCCATATGCATATGAGATGTTTAAAATATTGGTTTTTTATATTCATTTACTTAAAACAACAATGAAAATTGGTAGAGATCATTCATTATTGGGTTTTCAAGACTCCATTTCTTTCTTTCGATAGTATTTTTAATCTCATTAGATAATTTTTCGAGTTCTACATTGACCGAATATTGACGAACAACTTTTGCGTGTATCAGCATTGTTTCAAAGTGAGTTTTATTACTGAGTAACAGTTCATTTTCATTTATACAACCTAAAAGAAAACCCAATGATCGAAGAACTCTTTGAATTAGTATGTTAATATATATTTTGAATGTTGACTCGGCAAGAATCGTATTCATTATGTTCACAAATAGCTCAAATTCAGCTTCACATGTTCGATCGAGCTCAAGGCCAAACATTTGATATATAATAAATTCTGAAAGAATTACACTTTCCTTATTGTTATATAACCAGTTTATCCCAGTTTTCAAAGCCGACTTGGATAAACACATATACTCAATCATATCAGAAGCCAATTCACAATTGCTGCTTTTTGATATTAATTTAGACAAATAATTCGCATTTTGTGGAGCATTAACCAATGTTTTCACGGTGTAATAATCGGCGCCTGATGAAAAAATCAAATCCCATATTAAGTCTCTGGATTCTTGTTTGATATCCATATTTAAAAATTTGGTAATTGTTTTTATATCAACCATCCGATTACTGTTTATCTTATGAGCATTCTTAATTGTTTCATCAATTGAAATATATTGAGGATTTGAAAAATAATTCTTAATATAAAAGAAAACTGGATATGATTCATTAAGTTCCCTTAGAACTAAAACCATTAAAGAAAAATTATTTTCCAATAATTTGTTCATTTGTTCAGATAAATATTCGTGAATAATATGTGCCTTTATATGACACATTTCCAAAATATAACTATACAAAACATCAGGATCTTTGATGTAGAATGAATGTGGTTGAAAGCATATTGATCTCAAGAATACACGAAGGGAATTATCAGTTAGATTGCAATACTGGAGGTGATTAACCAAGTGTAAAAAGTACTTCTGCGAAACAGAAGAATCATTTATAAAGTAAATAAACTCATCAATGCATTCATCATTTAAATATATCTCGTTTTCAAAATATATCTTCAATAGTTTTGTAACTAAACGAATATTTTTGCTCTGATTTATAACTCTTAAAATATGTATTAATCTATCATTGTATTTATCGAGAACTAAGAAAGAAAGCACATCAAGAAAATAGCTAAAAGAGTAATGATGTAAAATATTTGTTATAAAATCAATTTTTTTGGAAAATAAGTCCATAAGAATATCAGATATAATAGTCCCTTCAATATTTGGCAATCTTTCATCTTTAAATCTATATAATAATTTGGATGTTTCGTACATCAGATATTCGTTATTATTAATTAAAAATGACACCAACCATATATTTATCGAATGAAAAATTTGCTCAAAATACTCTTTGTTGAATTCAAAAAGCAATAAAAAAGATTGAAAAATAAAATAGTGGTTGTAATTACTCATAAGATATTCAAGTGCTTCATTGAATTTTTCAGACTCATAAATCATGAATACCAAACAACATCCTTGTGGTGATATATTTATTTCTTTGTTTTGTAGCATTTTATAAAATGGTGAAAAATCGTTATCATTGAAAAATGTGCAATAATTGTATAAACTAGATGGGAAAATAACATTGTTACAAAGCTGATAGATAAAAGGCAATTCACTATTGTTGATATAGTGCTTAAAATCATTCAAAAAGTCAATTAATGAAGAAAAGTTGTACTTATTTAATGCAACGGTATGATCAGTTGTCTTATAAAATAGATTAACTATATTCATATATAAATTAATGATTTCTTTGATGAAAATTTCATTGTTTTCAATATTCCACCTACTTTTTTTGATTATCAAGAATAAAATGCTGTGAAGTGGATGAATTTTCCCATCTGTGTATTCATTCATCAAGCTCCTATATGCTATATTAATGAAATCAAAATTGAACGAATCAATAGAAATGAGCTCCAATAATTGAATTATTGTTAGAATAAATAACGAATTATCAATCTCAGATAAATACATAATATAAACCACATCCAACATAGATCTTAAAAAAACTCCTTGTGATTGAGGTCTTTCAATAAATAGAGATCTTATGGTTTTAAAAAACATTTGAATATCACAATACTTTGCTAATGGAATCACTCTTAGAAAATAATGAATTATTACATCAAAACTATCCCCTTTTAGGAATAAACTAGAGTCGCATATCATCTTCTGGTATGATTGTGATGAATAAATAAGCCTATACTTGATAATTATGTTTTCATCTTTAATAGAGTTAATTATACAATCATCTGGTTTGGTAATAATATCAATGACAGAATCCATTTTTTGATATAACAAAATATAAGCACTACTTTTGTTATATCCTCCAAAAGCCTCAGCAAAGGCTTCTTCTTCTTGTAAAATGCTGACATCATTATCATTGAAACAAGTCCACCTATCATTATGATATACTATTGAATAATAATGTCCGCTTTCAGTGTTTCCTCGGTGTAGTATCATTCCTTTCAGTGAATAAACTCCAAGGTCGTTTCCATTTGTAACAATCTCGCCAAAATTAATTGTTTTGGGGAAAGAGAAGAAGGATTCGACTTTTGATCGATTTCCTGTTGCAACGTTATATTTAAACCTTAAAAGATGAATAATAAGACAATTAGGCAATTTTCCAAATTTGTTCCGACTTTCAGCATCAATTTTTTTTTTACTTCTTTCGATAGTATATTGATTTTTTCCAGAAAGATATGTTGTGGAATAATAGCTGATCAACGATTCTGATAGACAAGCCATTCCTTCTACATTTAGAGATATTGAATTGCATCTTTCAGAATATGAAGAAAAAAAATTCTCTTGATTGGATGTTATTTCAGTAATGATTGATCCAATAAATAATGTGGAGAAAGTTTCTGTTGGAATGATACTCTCAAGTTTATCAATAATAAATATAAGAAATTCATAAGCATCCTGTTGGATTTTAGGATTCAGTTTTTGTCCATCCCAGCCAATAATATTTGATGCGAAATCTTTTGTGGATATAGGATTAAATTGGGAATACTGCATTCTTAAAAACAATTTAGAAAAACTTTGATGAAAAGAATCATTACCATTATAAGACATCAATAACTCTTTTAAATAATCAATACTAAATAGAAGCTGCATGACCGAGTTTAAATAGCATGTGCAGCCTAAATTCAATAGTCCGATTCCATTTACACTTAAATCATAATTAAAATACTCAATTTTCATAAGATCCTTTAACAGAGAGAAATCATAATTTCTTAAGAAATCATCAATACATATTCCATACTGGGAACAGAATTCAAAATAACATATTAATGAAGAAAAGTCATTAGTTTCAAACCAGTGTTTTGTCGGAATACTGAGTGAATAAGATTGAACACGTAATAAAATTTCTTCATCGAAAGATTGCCTAAGTCGTATTAAAATTTTCAGAACATATGAAATATTTGAAGCGCTTTCAATTCCCTTAATCTCTAAAAGCCAACTAAAAAGGCTGGGTTCATATGATGTAATAAAGCCACTTAACTTTTGTAGTATTAAATTCACTTTTATTTTGTCTCCAAAACAAAAAATCTGATTTAGACAATCAAAAAAACCTTCAAAACAAGAAAATAGCTCGAGAGATGACAAAAATTTCTGTTCTGAATGATTAATAATTTCTTTTAGAATACTGTTTCTTAGACCAATTAACACTCTCCTTTCAGAATATTCAATTAGTTTTAACAAAAAATCTTGAATCCCATTGATTATATCTTCATTGTCGCTTATTAGGTACTCCTTCGAGATGAGAACAGAAAAAAGCATAGAAGAATGATTTAGAGAGATTTTCTCAATTATTGGAAAATATAAAAAAATAAGTTTTGAAACAAGATCTGTAGAAAAAACCGAAATCATTTCACATATTTCCAAAAAAAAATTACTATTATTTACAAGATTCAATAAAACATCTTGTGAATCGCTAGATAAAATGTCGAATATATATGAAAAGAAAAGATCCCTGTCTGGAAAAAAATTGGAAAAGGCTTCTTTGTTCCATGATTGTAGGGAATCATAAATAATAAAAATATTATTTGTTACAGGCAAAAAACTCATATCAAATATGCCTATAGTTTTACCATCAAGAAAATAACTCTCAATAATATCAATAATTGGACTGAAAAAAACCAATTTTGATAATAATGGTCTTCCAATTGGTAGTTGATTGCAGTCTTTAACAGTATATCGAATGTTAATCTCATTATCTTTTGATAGATGTTTAATCAATATATCTTTGTTAATCAGTTTATCATCAAAATATAATTCAAACAATCCATTTTGTTGGTTATGGAAAAAACTCAACCTGCTTATTACGGCAGAGAACTTTTGTTGATTATTGAATATGTGAGATTGTACAAATGTATCGTTGGTATAGAGACGAACTAAAACATTTGAGGATTTTTGAAACATCCTATGAGGATAAATATTATATGACATTGGGTCCAAATCCAAGTCTAGGACAAATAAAAACTTACCCAATAATTCAATATATTTCAATGGAGACTTTGAATAATGATTTATCCAATAATTAAGTATTGATGCATATTGTATACCAATATTGGCTCCTAATGAAATCAATATTTGCATAATTTCGCAGAAATGATTTAAAGCTGTATTAGGGAGTTTTGAATTATTGATTTCGTTCCATATAATACAATAATCAACATAATTATTTAGACAGTTATTAACTTGTTTAATATAATATAACTTGATATACTTATCATATTCTTTTGAATTTGGGTCAAATAAATATTTTTGTAGTGTATACTGAATAACATCAAACCTAATTGCTTTTGACTTGATAATATCTTCCAATAGTGCATTTCCGATATCAAATTTAGAGATCAGTTGATCAAATAATAGGGTAACTTGATTAATATCTATTTCAAACCCATTTGTCATAAATAATTCAGCTAAGAATTTGGCAATTGAAAGAAAATCCTGTTGATGCTGGTTTATTGTTTCAATAGCTCTATAAAAAAGGGAAGAAGCTAATTCGCTTGATATCTGATAATTATCTTTGAAAAAAAAGATTAACAGAGAGAAAAAAGTTGTTTGATTCAACTCAGCTTGAGAACTAATCCCAAAATCAATTACATTACTATGTTTACCCATTATGCAAATTAATTCATAAAAAATCTTTAAAAATACTTCATCAAAAGGTAATGAAAGAATCTCCTTTAGTAACTGTTGAAATAATGACTCCAAAACTAGAGAACTTGGATTGTTAATGAATAATTTAGTTGTTATTTTGACAAAAATACTAATATCAGTTTTAGAATCAGTATTGATTATTGGTAATAATGAACAAATAATACTATCGTTACAGCAAGAAACGAGAGCTATAACTAGATCAACGAATTTATACAGATCATTATTCTGATAGAATTTCTTTTTGTTCCATATTATGGTAAACAAATCCAAAGTCATCAAATCATTAATAGACAAAAATTCAAAAAAATAACTTGTGGTGAAAAACAAGTATGGATTCATATTATTTTCTATTATCATTGGAAGCTTGGATATATCAATTTGGCTAATTATATGGCTTGGGTATTTTTTATATATCTTTTTTAATGACTCAAACCCAATTGTTTGCTTCTCTATTGATTCAATCTGTATAAAAGAAATGAAGAGTTTGCACCATTTATCCATATGAGAACTTTTATCATGAACAGAGTCCAAAAAAGTGCTGAATGCCATTTCTATCAATGAATTATCGATAGATTTAATATTATTATTAGATATTTCCAGTAAGAAATCTTCAATACACTCAATTGCACTCTCTAAATAAGACTCAATTTTTAGCATTTTCTGTATATTAATAATGCTTATCCAAATATTTTTTATGTTTTGATCATAAGAATGTAAAGACTTCATTATACTTAATACTTTTTGAAAAAAGCACATGCTATTGATTTGAGATTCAATTTGATTTTGATAAACTGATATAATTCTATGTTTAAAAATAGAACAATCAACTATTTTTTGCAGAGCAGATAGATAAATTGATGCCATATTCCGATCAAATTCAATTAAATACATAATAACAGATAATAACAACATCAACAAATTATAAATAAAAGTAACCGCATCATAAATAGGATCTTTCCAATTTATACAAGAAGGAAAAAACTTGGTTCCCATAACTTCAAGATATGAATCTAAATTTGTGTTTATATCAGGTGGAATCTGACCTGTATCGATTATGTGCATATAAATATGGTTTATCATAGGAAAGAATTCATATACAACATTGATATCGTCTCTTTTATCTATTAATGCTCTAATCCAAGCACCATAGTTGATTGTGGGATCGATCATTAATAAAATTAAAATTTATTAAATGTCATCTATTGTTGCGACCTGAAGTGTATCACCTGTTTCATCAACAAGAACAGATCCCTTTGGCTTCATTTGATTAATCTTTTCGATCACCCTGCTTTCTGTTTGCATTGTCTTTTTAAGCGGGGTCTCAACTTCGGATACCTTTTCTCTCCAAATCCTTAATTGCTCTCCTCTGTTTGACCAGTTAACTTCTTTTTTAAGATTAACCAAAAAGTCCTGCTGTTCAGAAAGAGTCTTGATCAATGATTTGGGTTTTTGGGCAAGCTTTTGATTTTTAGATGTTGCAATTATATTCTCAAGTTTTTTCCTTATCATTTGAATATATTCAGGAAATGCAATATTCTCACTATCAGGCTTCATAGATACCATAAACAATCTCTTCAGTCTATCGATTGCTGTTTCACAATACTCGAATGTGATTAGTTGAGGAGATGCCAGCAATTCTTCCCAAACAAATTTTGTATTTCCTTTGCATTGCTGGGAGCAAATGGTTTGAAATGCCTCTGCTATCCAAGATAACAACGGGGTGAACACATTAAAATGGTTGGCAATATTTTGAATCATGATAGCAACCCTTATTTGGAATGGAAGGTTATTGATGATAGGAAAATTCTTCAAAAATGTGAATAATATGGATATATATGAGAAAACAAGCCGATTTTCATTGGAATCTATAATAAACCTTGTAATAAACTCAAGGGATCCTATAGTCATCCAAGAAAATATTCCTTTCGAAGAATTTTTCATTGTTTCTGATATCTCTTTAGCTAATCCTTTAATAAGGTTTTTAACATAAGATATTGATAAATCTTTCTGTTTCATATAAAATGATGTAACAATAGGAAGGAGCCTCTCGATTGCCTCATCATGTTTTGATCCAACTGAGGTGGTAAACTCTACATACTGAAGCTTATATACAAGGGGGGCAAACTCAGGCTCAAGGATAAACTGGTCATATAGTTCATACACAAAAGATGAGTATTCTTTCTTCAACATTCCAAAGTGTGATAATTGTGATAAAGCTTTAGAAACATCAGATTTATCAACATATTGTCTCATGATGAAAACGCATTGGCAATAAGAAGAAAAAAGATTCGTCGATGACTTAAACTTAGAAAAACTCTCAAGAGTCTGAGAAAGGTCAGTTAAAAATCTTTGCAAACCTTCCTTTTTCTTGCTTCCTTCTTTACTCGAATTATACATTTGAGTAATTTTTTCAAGAAGTGGAACAAGAACGACTTCAAGTGGATTAACTTTACAATCTTCTTCGATAATGATGTTTTCTTTTAATCCAAGCGACCCCAATATTATTTCAACTGCTTGGGCTAATAAAGTTGGATTCCCTGTTTCAATTTCACCAATCACGTTATCAATTGTCTCTTCATCAATAACTACCAAATCCTTCATTTCTTCCTCTTCATCATCTTCAATATCTTCTTCCAATTGTGGTTCCTCTTCTTCTTCATAGTGAGCTTCTATTTCTCTATGTTTGGACATTCTATGGTCCAGGATCTATCGTTCAGATTTATCCCAAAGAAAATCCCGTGTTTACTATAATGATCTTCAACATTTGATATTAGTAGACATTAAGTATATTGAATCTTGCTAATAATTCTCATTCATGATGATAGTTAGTATTCTAACAAGATAATACAGTTTTTGGGACCGAATATTCTTACTAGGCTCGAATAATCTCTCAGGAGAACAATATAAAGGGAGATCGGTCTTTTGTTTTTCGGTAAAAAAGCAAAATGTTTGGTTAAGGGGTTCTGTTATGTAATGAGAATCCAAGTAACAATAAATCAACTCAATATCTTGATAGTTTTTTGTGATTAGTTTCCCTGTTAATTTATTAAAAACACAATTTGAATATCTATGAGACTTGATATAATACTGAATTATCGCAATAAATGCTGTATGATTAATAAAAGAGCAATGATCATTAATGCAAATCGATGAATTCGCAGCTAAAGCATTTCCATATATATGAAAAGCTGCAGAGTTCATGACAAGCATATACTTTATATTTGCATACTCGCTATAATAACCAACATGGCCTCCAGTATGATATAACATATTTGGATTGGTATTATTTAGACAGTTTAAATTGGTATTCGCACGGTCTATACACCATGAGTTTCCTTCAGAAGTTTGGTTTGTTCCAATACAGAATAACGAAACCAATTCAACATTAACAGTTTGTCTGAAGGGACATCCAATATAAAATGAAGATCCTAACCCAGAGCATGTACAATATGAAAATGAACAACCAGAAATGTTAGCTGCGCTGCAATGAATAGCAACTGCTCCACCACCAGCACTACTTCTTTGTTCAGAACTAAAGGTACCATATGAACTACAACTATCAAAAGTGCACTTATTTATCGAAATTTCAGATGTATTGCATATACAAAGTATTGCTCCACCAGGAGAATTCATATTTTTACATTTAGAAAACAAAGATAGGGATATAATGATGTGTTCCGTGCATTCAATATACAAAGGAAAACTAACAACCTTGTCTGCATAAATACCGGATGTTATTATATTTTTTATAATGCCCTGGTAAAACAAAAACGTATAATCATTATTCAACCTAAAAATGGGATGAAATAGTTTGCTAAAATCGCATTTTTTGCAAAAAAAATTACTATCTGACACTGAAAAGACGCTTGTTGTATGTATAAAAAGGTTTAATGATAGATAAGATACACTAAAATTCATGTATGATTATGTACAGTCAGGATAAAAAAATGGGGTTATAGGATTGCTTTAATGGGCGATAAATGTGTGTTAATTCTGAAAATAATATTATTGTATTGGTAACAATACAGTTGAGGTTCCAGATGCATCTTTGCGGATGTTTCTTTTTGAGAAACAAATACATATAAGAATTATGAAGATGGATGAACCAGATGCTATCATAACATAGAGCTTGGTTAGTGACCCTTTGGAAGAATCTGAGTACTGACAAATGTCTTTTGTGCTTTCTAGTTCCATTTTTATAACTGGTCTCCCCCCAAACACTTTGTCTTGATATGAAGTTGGGACAAAAACCTTGGTCCCACTTGGAAGATGGACATTTTGAGCCATATTAGTATTTCCTTTAAAAATGAAACAGTATAATTTGTTACATTCACTAAATGACATTGATTCAATAACAATTTTGGTTGATAATACTGTGAATGTTGAGAGATTGCTGCATTTTTCAAAAGCTGAATGTCCAATTGATGTTACACTTGATGGAATAACTATTGATATCAAAGATATACATCCTTTGAATGATGATTCACAAATTTTGCTCAGATTTGTTGGAAGATTCACTTGTGTGATTGTTGAAAATCCTAAGAATGATTCTTTGGGTATCAATATGGTTTCGGGGGATATGTTGATAGTAGTCAGCGATGGACAATCAATGAATACGTTCGAAAATATTATGTTTTCATTCAATGTTATATTAACAACACTTAGATTGCTGCATTTTTCAAAAGCTGAATGTCCAATTGATGTTACACTTGATGGAATAATCATTGATATCAAAGATATACATCCTTTGAATGATGATTCACAAATTTTGCTCAGATTTGTTGGAAGATTCACTTGTGTGATTGTTGAAAATCCTAAGAATGATTCTTTGGGTATCAATATGGTTTCGGGGGATATGTTGATAGTAGTCAGCGATGGACAATCAATGAATACGTTCGAAAATATTATGTTTTCATTCAATGTTATATTAACAACACTTAGATTGCTGCATTTTTCAAAAGCTGAATGTCCAATTGATGTTACACTTGATGGAATAACCATTGATATCAAAGATGTGCATCCACTGAATACATCATCACCTATTGATATAACACTTGTTGGAATTATAGCTGTTGTCAACGATTTACATCCTTTGAATGCTCTATATTCAATAGATGTTACATTATTTGGGATTATTATTGTTAAAAGCGAGGAGCAATCTAAAAACAAATTATCCGATATAATTATCAATTCCGATGGCAAGACTATAGATGTTAAGGACGAACAATCACGAAAAGCCGAAGTTCTAATCGAAACTACACTATTTGGTATATCTATTGACCCTAATGATGAGCACCCATAAAAAACAAAACTATCAATTAAAGTAAGACCTGAAGGGAGAGATATAGATTTCAATGACTTGCATTGTGAAAAGGCATCAGGACCTATTGAAGTGATAGATGTAGGGAGATCAACTGATAACAAAGATATGCAATTATAGAATAATGAATTAGGGATTGAAGATACCCCATGTGGAATGATAATAGATTTCAATGATGAACAATCACGGAAAACCCCGGATTCAATTGTTATAATACTTGATGGAAGCTCTACATTGACTAAAGATGAACATGAATCAAACAAACCACTCTCAACTTCTGTAATACTTGAAGGGATTTGAACTGATTTTAAAGATGAGCATTTTGAAAATGCAGAGAACCCAATTGATTGAATATTCGGGGGAAATGTTAATGTAACCAATGATGAACACCCAACAAAAGATTGGCTGCGAATTATCTGAAGTGATAATGGAAAATCAATTGAGACTAAGGAAGAACAGCCTTCAAAAGAATGAAATCCAATTGTTTGGATGCTCTCCGAAAGGTTAATGAAAACCAGAGATTTACAACCAAAAAATGTGAAATCAGGAATTGATTTGAGACCTGATGGAATAATAAGTCTAGGCAATGATGAACACTGATAAAAAACTGATGCCTCAAGTGTTATAATACTTGGTGGTATGAATATTTGTGTTAAATTTGAACATTTTCTGAATGCACTTTCCCCAATTGATGTAATATTTGATTGAATGAAAACAGACACTAATGATGTACAACCATCGAATAAATTTTTGGGAATACTCTGAATCTTTGTTGGGATGGTAATTGATACCAATTTTGAACATGCTGTAAAAGCATTCCTTCCAAGTGTTTCTACACTTGAAGGAATTTCAATTGATGTCAATGATGAACATAATTTGAAGGCTGCCCATCCTATGGATTTTATATTGCCACAAAGCATTACTTTAATTAGTGATTGACATTTTTCGAACAGCATATCAGGTATTAGGGTAATTCTTGTTGGAATTGTTATTTCTGTCAATGATAAACAACCTTGAAAAGCACTTATTCCGATTGATTCAATGCTCTCAGGGAGTACAATTGAGACTAAAGACGAACAGTCATAAAACGAACTAGTTCCAATTTTCTTGCAACCTTCAGATAATTCAATTGATCTCAGTGATTTACAGCCCCTAAATGCAAGATCATAAATGACAGAAACATTTTTGGGAACACTAATAGATGTTAATGAAGAGCACCAAGAGAACAATGAATCAGAAATCGATGTCAATTTTGGGGGTAAATCAATTGATGATAAGGAATAACAACCATAGAACGCCGAATTCCCAATCTCAGTAACAGTGGGTGGGATGTTGATGGAAACCAGATGGATACACTCGAAAAATGCAGAAAAACCAATTGAAACCAGATTGGATTGGATATCAACAGTTTTTAAAAATTCACAATCTTGAAATGCCTTATTGCCGATTCTAGTTATATGATATTTAGTATCATTATAAATGAAAGAATCATATAATACTAGGTTTTCTGTCTCATTAGTGATATCTTTCACTTCCACATTATTTTCTGCATCAAGGACAACATATATCAACCCTTCATATTCAAAGCTTGGTCCATTATAGGGCAAACAGTCGGAAATAACAAGGAAAATCATCATCAGTATCATCAGAAAAATGATATAAAATATTCTGACACTGACAAATAATTATTCCAATAGACAGTATCGGTTTATTCAAACCAAAACAATTTGAAAAAAAGCAGATATGATTAACAGTATCACCTTATATGAGTAATGTGGTTCCTTTTAGCCCAAATAGTAAAATTTTAACCAAATTGGGTTTTTTCAATGGTTTTTTTTGGTTTTTTTCTAATGAAAGATGATTGGGATTCGCATGTTTGCCTTAATATTATTGATTAGGTTCAAAGCCAATTGGTATTCGGAAAATATGTTGATAAAGATTGGCTGTCCATATGTAGAAACAATAAAAAAATTATTTAATCAAATTTTTACTCAACTCTTATTTATGTACCATTAATTACACCCATATCGAAAACTAATACAAATGCCAAAAAAGCAACTTAATCAGTACTTGGAGCAGAGAAAATCAATGCCTAACAACATTGGAAAAAATTCCGGTTTTGTAAACTAAATCCTTCACCCTAATAGAACAGTGTGGGAATTTTTAAAAACCCTGAATTAAATCTGAATTGTTTGCTGAATCAATACTAATAATAAGAATTGTAAGCAATAAATAGGAAAAATGTTCTAGTAAAAGCATGTTGAATTAATTCAAAGCTGCAAACAGAATTTTTGGATAATTTTTTATGAATAATCAGTAGTGAGGGTATTGGCGTCCTAGAGGGGCTCTCAATTAAGTTGATTTATTAAAAAATATTTTCCAAAAACTCTTTTTACTGGGATCATACCATGGACACCCCCTCATGGATTTTGCGGAGCTG
>Ga0074193_1000508_pt1 | contig 63092 bp, 59 predicted proteins | sample EPASupsiteHSE605_FD_64523 | JGI IMG/M metagenome (GOLD analysis project Ga0074193, IMG submission 64523) | Bioremediated contaminated groundwater from EPA Superfund site, New Mexico - Sample HSE6-05 | ecosystem: Environmental > Aquatic > Deep subsurface > Groundwater > Contaminated ...
ATCCAAAATGGGTAAACGTTGCTCCTTCTAACTACTATTCTGAGCAAGATGCAGAAAAGGCAGTTTCTATCGGTTCATCTATTCTTGAAGCAAACAAAGATATCGACCTTATCATCTGTAACGACTCAACTGCCCTTCCTGGCCAGTGCAAAGCTGCGCAGAATAAAGGTTTGACAAAAGAAGATATAACAATTACTGGTTTTGCTTCTCCAATGTCAATCAAAGATTACTGCACAGCTGGAGTAATCGAAAGATGGGGACTTTGGGATTGCGGTATTCAAGGCGCAATTGGCTGCTATTTAGCTGCTTACCTCTCTGCTGGCAACTCCGTAAAAGTTGGTGACAAAATCGACATTCCTGATATCGGCGAAGTTGAAATCATGCCAAACGATGTTCTCGTTCCTGGTGCTACAACAGCAGCAAAGAACAGCGGTGTTGTTCTGTTACCTGAACGAGTAGTTTTCACAAAAGATAACATGAACAACTATAACTTCTAATTAGAATTTTAGTAAAAAGTAATAATCGTAAACAGCATGGCTGAGGGATAGCTCTCAGCCATACTTTAAAAAGTTTTTATATACAGAACGGAGGATTATTATGGCAGACAAAGAAGGATTGAAAGTTGCAAAGGATTATCATGTTTATGTTCCCTTTGCAAACCAAGGAAGCTTTTATGTAAAAGGTTCAAATAACTTAGATTGGGGCATGAAAAAACATCTTTCTAATATTTTTAACCCTAAAAGCGGAAACACAGTTATGTTCGCGTTTGACCATGGATACTTTATGGGTTCAACAGCAGGACTCGAGCGTCTTGACATCGTAGTACCTAAATTATTTGATAATGTAGATGTTTTAATGGGAACCCGAGGTGCATTACGTACTTGTATTCCACCAGAATGCAGAAAATCCATTGCTCTTCGCACAACTTCTGGCTCCTCAATGATTAACGATGACCTTTCTCACGAGATTATTGCAGTTGACATTGAAGATGCAATCCGTATGAATGCAGACTGTATGGCAGTACAAACTTTCATTGGTGCTGATGGTCAATTATCTAGCATCAACAATTTATCCAAAACCATCAATGCAGGTCTTCGTTATAGTATTCCAACCATGGGCGTTATTGCCGTTGGCAAGGATATGGAGCGTACAGATCGTTTTTTTAAGCTTGCTACTCGAATTGTTGCAGAAATGGGTGCTAACATCATCAAAACCTATTACTGCGATAACTTTGAAGAAGTAGTTGCGGCTTGCCCTGTTCCTATCGTTGTTGCAGGTGGTAAAAAGTTACCTGAAGACGAAGCTCTTGAACTTGCATATAAATCAATTTCTGGCGGTGCTCGTGGTCTTGACATGGGACGCAATATATTCCAAAGCGAACACCCTGTAGAAATGTGTGCTTCCATTGCCAAAATTGTACATGAAGGATTTACGCACAAAGAAGCATGGCAATTTTTTCAAGATAGCATAAATAAATAACTGCAAAAAGGGCAGACAATTCGTCTGCCTTTTATTGTTCACAAGGTGATAAAATATGTTTGTAACAGAAATTATAAAAATGATATTACCAGTGCTCACTGCAATTAGTATTGGGTATTTATGTAAAAAGAAACATCTTTTTGGTTCTGATGGACTTTCTGCATTAAAAGCCATTATTGGCAATATTACGTTACCTTTAGTTCTTTTTAACGCTTTCTTTACTGCTAAATATAACCTGCGTGTGTTACTTGTGTTTGTGGTTATTTTCTGTGCGTGTGGCATTGCTCTTGCAACTGGCTATATTGTACGACCACTTGTCAAACCATATCATACATTTACGCCATTTCTACTTACATGTTTTGAAGCTGGAATGTTAGGCTACGCACTATATAGTGTTCTGGTAGGTGCTGAGAATGTTTCTACTTTTGCGATGATAGACATAGGGCAAACTATGTTTGCGTATACGATTTATCTTGCCATGTTACAATTAACCGATGGCAAAAAGCCTACTGCTAAAGACCTAATTGCAAACATGCTTAAAAAGCCTGCTGCAGATGGAATGTTACTAGGCGTTTTACTTGGTAGCCTTGGCATTGGTAAGTGGGTACTAGCATCTCCTATCAGTAGCATTTATACACAATTTATTAGTTTTATAACCGCACCTACAGCTTGCATTATATTAATTGTGGTTGGATACGAACTCTCACTTAAAAAGAAATTACTACGACCAGTGTTCATTACAGTAGGTTTACGACTTGCGTTGTGTACAGTATTGCTAACGCTAGTTTCAGCACTGTTATTTACTATAATTCCTTTTGACAAAAATATTATGATTGCTCTCATGATTATGTTCTCATTACCAGCACCTTTTGTAATTCCGCTGTTTGCAGATGTAAAAGAAGATGGCGAGTATATATCCACTAGCTTGTCAATGTCAACGCTGTGCACTATTGTATTATTTATGGCAATTGCCGTTTATAGCTTAATGTAAAACTTCTACATTAAAATAATTTGTTTTATAATATTATATATAATTATGGGTTCTCGAAAAAAGAGTGGTGACTTTAATAGCCACCACTCTTTTTGAATTTTATATTTTAGGTCTATCCATCTATTGACATACTTCCCATATTTTAAAATGTCATATATGAAAAGTTCATATCAACATTGCCCGATATTCCTGCAACTTGTCCTTTTGATGTGTACTGCCAAACATCATATTTTCCGCCGTATGTAGGTTTATCCGTCCACTGTGCAAGCCAAATTAAATATTGACTTAGTTGTGACATATCAAGCTTTTTTTCAAACCAAGACTTACTTGTATAAATTCCTGTCCTATATCCTCTGCTTTGTATTGTTTCACAAAACGCTTTACAGACTGAGGTACGCTGTGCAGTGCTTAATGAATCTGCTCGTCCTGTACCATTTCCTCCAGATGTTTCAGTATCAATAAATATAGGATATTTTATTCTATATCCTTTTGCAAGTTCAATACAAAGACTTGCTTCCTCAACTGCTTCAACCTCATTGATAGCCTGTGAAAAGAAATAAATGCCAACATCAAGACCCGCAGCAAGTGCACCTTGTATATTTGATTTAAATTTTGTATCTTCAACAAGTGCTCCAGAGCCATATCCACGAAATCCTGCTCTTATTATTACAAATTGAACACCAGAAGATTTTACGGCTTTCCAATTTATAGTACCTTGATATTTTGAAACATCAATTCCTAAAACACCAAAGCCAGGCAAAAGAACTCCTTCATTACTAAAGCTATATTTTGCTCCGTTTATAACTTGATTACCCGTTACATAATTTCCGTTTTTATCAAAATAATATCTCTTATCGTTTATAATTTGCCATCCAGTATAGTTATAAGACTCTGCAATTATTTCTTGCTTGTAAAATTGATTTGATTGATTGTAATCATTAGCGTTTGCCAAAAGATATTCGTCGCCAACTTTTATGTAGAGTTTTTTTCCATCAACATCCATGAGCTGAGTTGAATTGGTTGTTGATGCGGTACTTGTTGATTCTTCAGTTGTAGATTCGCCAGTTGTTGGTTCCTGTGGATTTGGATTTTTAACTTTTTCAAACGCAACAAGCACATATGTTGTCTGACTTGGAATTGTTGTTTTTGAGCTTTGTACAAACTCAATGGTATTTTGTAATACCTTTTCCTGTACCATATCCTGTGGAACTTTAGTATCTTCTTTTGGAAGTGGGTTTTTACTTACTTTTTCTTTTATATCTTTAATCGGTTTATATGCGACTTTGTCTTTTACTAAAACTGTAGCAGTATCAGCACTTGCAACAAGCCCCTCTGGAACAGTGAGCTTTATAGTGTATTCTCCTGCCTTTACCTTGGTTACATAAATTAATCCTTTTAAATCCTTGTTTGTATATGTAGTTTGCTTTCCTGCTTTGTCAGTAACATTTACACTAAATGGAATCCCCTCAATATATCCTCCCGTTTTATCGTCTAAAAGCTTTATCTTAAGATCATTTTGCACCGAAGAACACTCAAGGTGCACGGTCTTTATTTCTGGAATTACAGCTACTTCAGTTGTAGTTGGTTCTGTAGTTTGCACCTGCGTTGTTTGAGGGATTTTTACACTCGCTTGTGCAGCAAGTGCATTCTCTTGCTGCATATGTACTATTGAAAGGGGAACAAAAATAGAGGATAAAATCATATATACCGCAGCAACCACCCATTTTATGGTGTTTTTCTTTTTGAACTCTTCTGACATCATTATAAATTTTCCTTTCCAACTATAAAATCTGTAATCTATTTATATTAACTAATGCAGCAAAAACAAAACGCATACATTTTTCTATTGTAAAATAATTATATGTAGTTTATTTTATCTTTTTTGCTCATTTTATTGTAGCATATCTTATATGTAAATGCACTATTTTTTAAAACTGTAAAAAGTTACATACACAATTATATAGTGCACAAAAAATCTTATTGCTTCATAAATATGCCTCTTAAATAACTTCTCTTAATCACCCCGAACATAAATACACATAAAATGTAAATAGTTATTTTTCTTTGTTAAGTTAGATAACTAATATACTTTTGGGTGGTAAATTATGAAACTAAAAGTGATGCTGACCTTCGGCACAAGGCCAGAAGCTATAAAGATGGCACCTTTGATTAAGGAGCTAAAAAGCAGAAAAAATATTGAAGCTATTGTTTGCGTAACAGCGCAACACAGGCAGATGTTAGACCAAGTGCTACAGATTTTTAATATTGAGCCTGATTATGACTTAAACATTATGATACAAGGACAGACATTGTCTGATATTACCGTACGTGTTATAGAAGGATTGGAAAAAATAATAAAAGAAGTTAACCCAGATATTTTTTTAGTTCACGGAGACACAACTACATCCTTTGCTGCCGCCCTCGCCTCTTTTTATAATCATATTCCTATCGGCCACGTTGAGGCTGGACTTAGGACATACAATAAATATTCGCCATATCCAGAAGAAGCCAACCGACAATTTGTAGACACCATCTCGGATATTTATTTTGCTCCCACAGAACAATGCAAGCAATATCTACTTAAAGAATCAAAACGTCCAGATAATATTATTGTTACAGGAAACACGGCAATAGACGCATTGCAAACAACAGTTATTGATAATTATACACACGAAATTATAGATTGGGCAGAAAATAATCACCTAATTTTGCTTACTGCACACAGACGTGAAAATTTAGGAGAACCAATGCGTCAAATGTTCAGAGCAATTATGCGTATTGTTGAAAAATATCAGGATATAAAAGTAGTCTACCCTGTTCATTTAAACCCCGTTGTAAAACAAGCTGCAGATGACATCTTTGGCCGTTGTGAAAGAGTTATGCTTACTAATCCGCTTAATGTAATTGATTTCCACAACATTATGAATAAATCGCACCTTATATTAACCGACAGCGGTGGAATACAAGAAGAAGCACCGCATCTTGGCAAACCTGTTGTTGTTCTTCGTGACACTACCGAACGTCCTGAAGGAATTGCAGCTGGCACTCTAAAGCTTGCTGGCACAAAAGAAGAAAATATATTTAATATTGTTGATGAACTGCTTTCAAACGATATGAAATATACTTTGATGAGTAATTCTAGTAACCCATACGGCGATGGTCATGCAAGCGAACGAATTGCTGATGAAATAATAAAACGGTATTTATAAGTAAAAACATCTATCATAATTAAAACTCTCTTTCTAAATAAAGCAAAGAGAGTTATTACATTTTATCAATTTATAATCTATAAGTATGATTTAAAGGCCCTGAACCTTTACCCAAATTTAATTTTGCTAGTAAAGCACCTGTTAAATATTCTTTTGCATTTTTAACACTTTCATAAAGAGTTTTTCCTTCTGCTAAATTACATGCAATAGCAGACGAAAGCGTACATCCTGTTCCGTGCGTGTTGAGATTATCAATTCTTTCTGACTTATACCAATAAAAATCGCCATCATCATAAAGCAAGTCTGTTGCGTTATTCACTAAATGTCCGCCTTTAACTAGAATTGCTCCTTTAATAATCTTGGATATTTTCATTGCCGCGTTAATCATATCTTCCTCATTTTTAACACCAAATCCACACAAGACCTCTGTTTCAGAAATATTGGGAGTAATTAAATTACCAAGTGGCAACAGCTTTTTTATAAGCGCTTCCTGTGCTTTATCATTTAACAGTTTTTTGCCACTTGAAGATACCATTACAGGGTCAACAACAATATTTTCAGCATTATATTCTTTTAGCTTTTGCACTATTACATCTATAATTTCACTGTTTGAAACCATGCCAATTTTAACAGCATCTGGTCGTATATCGGTAAATATGCAATCAAGTTGCTGTCCAACAAATTCTGGTGTTGTATCCATAATGCCATAAACGCCTGTAGTGTTCTGAGCGGTAAGCGCTGTAATCACACTCATAGAATACATTTTATAAGCCGTAATAGTTTTAATATCGGCCTGAATCCCTGCACCTCCGCTACAATCTGATCCTGCTATTGTTAAAACTTTTTTCATCAAGATATTCACTCATCTCTGAAAATGAATTTATATATAAATCTACAAGATTTTTAATTTCATGTTGATTAATAATTTCAACTTTGTCATGAACTCCTACAACATTAAATCCTATATTCTTAGCAGTTTTTATCGCATATAAAGCATCCTCAAAAACGAAGGTGTTTTCTTTTTTTGTTTTTAAATGCTCCAAGGCTTTTAAATATATTGTAGGATTATCCTTCCCAAAGCCAACGCTTGTGCATGTAAATATTTCTGAAAAATATTGAGCAATTCCAGTTCTTTTAAGTGCTGGTTCAATCAAATGGCGGTCTGTAGCCGTTGCCACACACATTTGTATGCCATTTTTATGAAGACTTTCCAAAAATTCTTTTACTCCGTCTTTTAGCTTTGCCTCCTCCATATAAAAACGGGCTATCATTTTATTAATGCCATTAACAATTTCATCGGTGCTGTCTTTTAAACCATATTCACTCTGATAGTACTGAGCAGACTGCAAAATGCTCATATATTCAAAGGTTTTATTAAGGTTTTCTCTTGATTTAATACCACGGCTTAAAAGATAATCTTCGCCTATATTGTTCCATACAAACATAGAATCAAGCAAAGTACCATCAACATCAAAAATTGCACCATCTATTCTCATAACGCCACCATCTTTTCGGATAATAATAGAAGCTCTTTACACTCGTTTTCAATATTATCACTTGCAAATATTGCACAAACAAGTGCAACTCCGTCAATGCCAGTTCCGGAAAGTTCTAAAATATTATTTTTATGGATACCTCCGATTGCCACAACAGGTATAGATACAGTATAACAAATTTCCTTTAGAGTTTCAAATCTAACAGCATCGGCATCAAGCTTTGTAGATGTATTAAAAACAGCACCTACGCCAAGGTAATCAGCACCATTTTTCTCTGCTAAAACAGCCTGTTCAACAGTTTGAGCAGATACACCTAAAATCATATCTTTGCCAATAACTTCTCTTACATTAGATGCTTCCATATCATTCTGTCCGACATGAATTCCATCTGCACCACATTTTATTGCAATGTCAACATTATCATTAACAATAAATGTAACATTATATTTTTTACAAAGTGCTTTTATTTTAATAGCTTCGCTTAAAAAATCTTCTTCACAAATCTCTTTTTCTCGAAGCTGAACACAAGTAACTCCACCCTTTAATGCTTCTTCAACCTGCATTTCAAGTGTCTTTTGGCCAAGCCATGAACGGTCTGTTACTGCATAGAGCAACATACTTTTCTTATCTAATTTCATATTTAGCACCTCTATCCAAGGCATCTCCATCAAGGTTAAAAACTTCATCTATAATATAATTTCTGTAAGAGGCATTACCGTCTTTTTCATTTAGCCTTTCAAACGCTTTTTCACCGCAAAGTCCCATTGCACAAACAGCAGCTACCGTTGCCTCAAGATGACAATCCAGATTTGCAACAACAAAAGCTGCAATCATTGCCGTTAGCATGCAACCCGTTCCTGTAATTTTGCTCATCATGGGATGGCCATTACGTATAACATACGCCTTGTTTTCATCTGCAACAATGTCAATCGCACCAGTAATTGCAATAATTGCATTTGTTTTTCTTGCGAATTCTTTTGCAAATCTGATTGCATTTTCAATATTACTATCGGCAACAGCATCAGCAACATCCGCATCAACACCTTTGGTTGTTCCTGTACCAAATGCAAGTGCTTTAATCTCTGAAATATTGCCACGAATTACAGTAAAATTAATGTCTTCAAGTAACTTATGTACTGTATCTGTGCGAAGCTTTGACGCCCCTGTACAAAGGGGAAAAAGAAAAACAGGTTGATTTAATTCTTTTTCTTTCCTCCCCGCCACTAACATTGATTTTATTGTGCTTTGATTAAGCGTACCTATATTAATATTTAAGCCACCACAAATCGAAGTGATTTCTTCAACCTCCATAATATCATCAGACATTATTGGCGACCCTCCGCAAGCGAGCAAAATATTTGCGCAATCATTTACGGTAACATAGTTTGTAATATTATGTATGAGCGGTGTGCTTTTTCTTACATTTTCGAGTTTCTGTTTAAGCATTTTTATTACTCCTTTATTCATCAAAAATTGAGACTATCTCTCCGTCTAAAATTCTGTTCATGTTCTTAACAGCACAAAAATTGCCGCACATACTGCAAGTATCTTCTTTTTTTGGATTTGAAGAATCACGATATCTTTTTGCCTTTTCAGGGTCAATTGCAAGCTCAAACATTTTGTTCCAGTCAAGATTTTTCCTTGCAAGGCTCATCTCATTATCCCAATCCATTGCACTTGGAACTCCCTTTGCAATATCTGCGGCATGTGCAGCTATTCTGGCTGCAATAATACCTTCTTTAACATCGTCTACATCAGGAAGCCTTAGATGCTCTGCAGGAGTAACATAGCATAAAAACGATGCCCCGCTCGACGCTGCAATTGCTCCTCCTATGGCAGAAGTTATATGGTCATATCCAGGAGCAACATCAGTTACAATTGGACCAAGAACATAGAACGGTGCACCATGGCACAAGGTTTTTTGAATTTCCATATTAGCTGCAATTTGATTAATTGGCATATGCCCCGGACCTTCAATCATTACCTGAACGTTCTTTTTCCAAGCACGCTTGGTTAATTCGCCGAGTACAATAAGCTCTTCAATCTGCGAAGCATCAGTTGCGTCAGATAGGCAACCTGGTCGGCATGCATCACCCAAGCTCAATGTAACATCGTACTCCCTGCAGATATCAAGAATTTCATCATAATGCTCATAAAACGGGTTTTCTTCTCCCGTCATTTCACACCATGCAAAAATAATTGAGCCTCCACGAGAAACGATGTTCATAAGTCTTTTGTTATGCTTAAATTTTTTTGCTGTCTCACGATTAATCCCGCAATGTATTGTCATAAAATCCACCCCGTCTTCAGCGTGCATTCTTACAATATCAATCCATTCCTTTGATGTGATTTTCATCAAAGGTTTATGATAATAAACAACAGCGTCATAAATCGGAACTGTGCCTATCATTGCAGGGCATTTTTGAGTAAGCAAACGGCGAAATGTGCGTGTGTCTCCATACGAGCTTAAATCCATAATTGCCTCTGCGCCCATGTTAACGGCACTTTGTACTTTTTCAAGCTCCATTTCAATATCTTCCATATCCCTTGATGTTCCAAGATTGACATTGATTTTTGTTTTAAGCATTGAGCCAAGCCCATTAGGTTCAATTGACTTATGAAGCTTATTACATGGAATAATGACTTTTCCTTCTGCCATTAGTTTAATCAGCTTTTCGACAGGCATTTGTTCTTTTTGTGCTACTAATTCAATTTCTTTTGTTACTATTCCTTTTCGTGCAGCATCCATTTGCGTTGTGTAATTCATAAAAATTGCCTTCTTTTCTTTTAAACAGGAAAATAAAAAGCGGAGAACACCATTTGGGCATTCTCCGCAATAAAGCAATCTATCTACTTCCTACGTTGGCATTACCCAAATCAGGTTTAAGGGTCGAAGTTTGATTACTTCCTCTCAGCATGCTTAACAAGCTCCCCTGTTTAAATATTTAATTTGCACTATCATATCACTGGATAATAATTTTGTCAAATTTTAGCTAAATAACATTAACCGTTAACAATGTCATTATTTATCACTATAAAATTATATATTTAATATCAGAACAAGGTCTGCTCATTAATCATTCAACTATTTTCCGTTGGATTAAAAAAGTACCCCAAATTTCTTTGAGGTACTTTTAAATAAACTTTAAAAATTAATATTATATACTTGTGCAAACGGCAAACTAAATATTTGCGTTTCTAACAGCTTGATAGTCTTTACGATCTTCATACAAATCATCTTTAAGAGGATTCTTCTTTTTCTTAACAATTGTTATGATTTGATAAATGCCAACACCAACATTAAATACTAAAGCTAAAATGCTTACTGTATAATAAGCAGCTGGGCTATGTGTTGACGCTACTGCAAATTGACCTTTTATAAAGAAGTTTGGAATTGTCAACATAAGCATCATGTAAAGTGCTAATGTATGAACTCTGTGCTGTGCCCAAGCACCTTTTTTGATTAAGAATGCAGGGATTGTGCAGGATATAAGCAGTGCTGCACTGTAAAATGAACGGTCTGTCAAACAGTTGTAAACATAAGCAAAGTTCCAAAGATCATAAGCAATAATCCAGAACCACATCATATCAGGCCATACTAAGTCATGATGTTTGTCTTTAGTTATAATAATACCAAACCAACCGCACAAAGTTAACATATTAATAAGACCAGCAATTGCATTCATAGCATTCCATGGACCACCCATGTAGAACATACCGTCTGTTATGCCTGCATCCATGCCCATAACTTCAAATTCACGAGCAACTGCTTCTAATATATTAAGTGCAAGAATTGCAGGTGCCAATACTAAACACCATTTTTTTGCTTGTACTTTTTTAGAGAAACGCAATGCCAATCCTATATAACATCCTACTAATGCAGAATAAGTTTTGACCCAGGCAAACCAGTTAGCTGTTTGAGCACCTGTGCCTGCTCCAGATGTTTTTGGCCAAACGAAAATTGTAAGTATAATAGGCAATACAATAAAAAATGCAATACCTGTGTACTTATTTAAGCGGGTGATTTCGTTAAATATCATAAGCCCTGCTAAAATACCGATCCATACTAACAATGAATACCAAGGAATAGATTCAAATAAAAACATAAATATAACTCCTAAACTTTATCATAATAATAGTCTATATTACTTTTACGGTAACACACGTTAACCTTTCTGTCAATGAATAGTTAACAAATTGTTCATAAATTTTTAACATTCGCAATTGATAGCCTATTTTCAATTCGATCTTACAGAATTTAAATAAGGCATTACCGAAATGCTGTTTTTATGCATTATTTACAATACTTTTCAATCACCATTTCACCGATAAAAGAGACTGTCTCATTTTGAGCAAGTCTCTTTTATTATTGTGAAAACAAGCAACATTGTTGGTTTATTATTTACCTGAAATAACATCTTTCACTGAACGAACTGTGATTTTGCCTACACGCTTTACAGTGTTTACGGCGAGTTTAATTGGAAGCCCTTCAAATGTTGTTCCAACCTTGTCAAACTTTTTAGTAAGTTTAATTGCATCAAACTTACATTTATTAGTACATTGACCGCAACCTACACACATCTCACTGTCAATAACAACCGCACCACAACCTAAACAGCGTTCTGTTTCTTTTTTCATTTGCTCTTCAGTAAATGTAATACGATTATCTAAATATGTTTTTGTATTGGTTTTGTCATGAGCAACATTTTGTCTTGGTGTTGTGTCATAACTTTCAACAATCATATTTCCTTTATCAAGTGAATGATATTTTCTGCGGTCACGACCATGAATAAGACTCTGGCCTTCCCATACAAAACGATGTATTGAAATTGCACCTTGTTTGCCTGCTGCAATTGCATCTATAGCGAATTTAGGTCCTGTGTATACATCTCCGCCGACAAAAACATCTGGCTCATCTGTTTGATATGTTAAAGAATCTGCAACAGCTGTATTGTTTCCATTGAGCTTAACTTTGCTTTCATCAAGCAAATTGCTCCAGTCAATCGACTGACCAACAGATAACAATACATAATCTGCTTTAACTGTAATAACTTCGTTCTCGTCAAATTTTGGGCTAAACTTTCCGTTTGAGTCAAATACAGAAACGCACTTTTTAAACTCAACGCCAGTAACCTTACCATCTTCAACGATAATACGGTTTGGACCCCATGAGTTGTTGATTGCAATTTTTTCTTCAAGAGCCTCTTCAATTTCTTCATCAAGTGCTGGCATTTCTTCACGGCTCTCAAGGCAGTACATTTCAACGCTTTGTGAATTTTCTCTTATTGCTGTTCTAGCAACATCGATTGCAACATTACCGCCACCGATAACAACAACATTACCTTTCAAAGCAACATCTTTGCCAAGACTTACATCACGCAAGAAGTCAACACCAGTAATAACACCTTCAGCATCTTCACCTTCTATGTTCAGCTTTCTTCCGCTCTGTGCACCAATTGCAACATAGAACGCTTCAAAACCTTGAGCCCTAAGTTCTTTTAAAGTGATGTCTTTTCCGATTTCAACGCCTGTTTTAAACTCAACGCCGAGTTCTTTTAATATATTAATTTCAGCATCAATAACATTTTTCTCAAGTCTGAATGAAGGAATACCTAATGTAAGCATACCACCAAGCTTTGCTTGCTTTTCAAATACTGTTACCTTATAACCATCTACAGCCAAATAGTAAGCACATGAAAGACCAGCTGGACCTGCACCAATAACAGCAATTGGCTTTCCATAATCATATCTTTTATTTGGTATAAAACGGGAATCTTGGTTCAAATCCTTATCTGCTATAAATTTCTTGATTTCATCAATAGCAACTGGATCATCAATATCACCACGAGTACAAGCGGATTCGCACTTTCTTGGGCAAATTCTTCCACATACTGCTGGGAATGGATTTTCCTTCTTAATAAGTTCAAGTGCTTCTGTATATCTTCCTTGAGCAGCAAGTTTTATGTAACCTTGAACAGCAATATGAGCTGGACACTCTGTCTTACAAGGAGCTGTACCAGTTTCTACAACATCTTCCCTGTTATCACGATAATCAGGATTCCAATGTTTTTTACCCCATATATGGTCTCTTGGTGAAAGTGTTTCTTTAATCTCTATTGGAGTTTTGGAGCAAACCTTTTGTCCAAGTTTCAATGCATTCATTGGACAATTTTCAACACACTGTCCGCAAGCCACACAGTTATCTTTATTAACTTCAGCAACAAAATTAGAACGAACCATGTCTGGAGAATTAAAGTATAATGCATTTCTTAAGGCATAGCATGAACATGAGCAGCAATTGCATATTGCGTGTGTCTCTTCGCCATCAATATTAGGAACGCAATGCATAAGTCCATTTTCTTCAGCTTTTTTGATAATTTCAAATGTTTCCTCACGGGTTATATATCTCGCTTTACCTGCACGTACATAGTACTCTGCACCTTTACCAAGTTGAATGCACATATCTTTTTCAAGGTGTCCGCAACCTTCGCCCAAAACACGTCTTGATCTACGGCAGGAGCAATCAGCGACAGCAAAAACAGTGTGGTTATTTAAAATAGCCTCAATTTCCTCATACGATGCGACACGTGTTTCACCGTCGAGTGATTCACTTACAGGAATAACACGCATAGGTCCCATACCCAAAGGCATTTTGGGAGACAGCATGCCACCCCTAAGTCTTGCATATTCTTCAAAAGCTTTACCAATCTGCGGGTACTTTTCACAGAGTTCTTTGTTGCTTACTACTTTTTCCATTACTCCAGGAACAAAAACCGTTAATTCATATAAATCAACGCCATTTTTTGAATGTAAAGTGCAACCGCCTACTATAGCAAGTTCCATTGCTAATCTTTGTGTTTCTTCAACTGATTTTCCACACTTTTGAGCAATCTGCTCAATAGTCTGTGGTTTTCTTAGCTTCATTGCCAAGCCTACATCTGCCATTTCATCTGTGACACAACATTCCAAAACATAATATTCTGGCGCATTCTCGTCAAGTTTAATCATCAAAGCAGTAGCTCCGCAAATTTTCTTGGCTAGTTTTAAAATCTTTTCTCTTGGTGCCATTTTTTCTCCTCTCTTTTACTTTAAATTAAACTATGGCAAAATCCATAGCCTTTTAGATAATTAATTATATTTTGTTATTTTTTTAACAAATTTTGACATATATAGACATTTATTTCACCTATAAATCATCATTACACCATAAATAAATTAATGTATCTATACAGTCTATTTATACCATACTTTCAATATGTAATAATTTTTACTTAGAAAAATAGGCTTTATTACCAAAAATTACAGCTATAAAATTTTATATAGTATCTATGATTAAACACATTGATCTTCACCAATAAGTTCATTTTCAGTACTCTGTATGTAGACTTTTGTTATGTTTTTTGGTACAATACGCCAATAGCGATTCATCTAGAAGAAATGAAAATTCAGATGTGAAAAAGCAACTTTTAATTTTACTTGTACGCTTTGCTGCTATTGTTTTTAAAAAGAGTTCTTATCAAATAATTTCAAAAATAGGTGTTAGAAATATGATAGCAAATGCCAATGGAATTAATATTTATTATGAGAAAAGTGGTTCTGGCGAACCCTTAATTTTACTGCACGGTAACGGACAAAGTCACCGTGTATTTAACGCTGCCATAAAGGAACTTTGCAAAAGCCATACAGTGTATGCGCTTGACAGTCGGGGTCACGGTAAGAGCACAAAGGTAAAAAAGCTTAATTATATGGATATGGCAAACGATGTTGCAGAGTTTATTGAGAATACCATTGGCAAAAAGGTATTCGTTTACGGTTTAAGCGATGGTGGAATTATCGGATTATTGCTTGCCATACACTATCCACAGCTTCTCTCTAGCGTAATTGTTAGTGGAGTTAACACAACCCCCGACGGATTAAAACCACAAAAGATAATTTTATATAAAATTTTGAAACCTCTTTTCCCCGCAAAAATGGAGTTGCTATTGACACAACCAAGCATTACCAAAGAACAGCTAAAAAGCATAAAAATTCCTATTGTCGTTCTAGCTGGAGAAAAAGATATTATAAAAAAGTCTCATACTCAATTTATAGCAGAGAATATTCCGAATAGCAATCTTAAAATTTTGGAGGGTGAAGGACACACAAGCTATGTTAAGAACAACACTAAAATAGCGGAAATTATTGAGCCCTATATAATATGAATTAAAGATAGCCCATAAGACAGTATGCATCCTGCCTTATGGGCTTTTATTTGTTATAAATTTTGATTGTCAAAAAAGTAATTATGACTTAAAACTGTCCGTAGATAAATGTTCCGACATTATAACCTTCACCGTAAACACCAAAAATAATAATAGTAAACAGCAAAGCAAAATACGCAATCCAACGAATAATAATATTTTGTTTGCAAAGCTCTGCCCTTATGCTATGACCTTTTTCCTGAAACACACTGATTGCAAACATAAGTGCAATAGATAAAGCAAGAATTACATAGTCGCCAACATTAAGGTCAAAGTTCAAGAATGTTCCATCTGAAAGCACAGAAAAAGTAAAGTTTCTACCGATTGACATAAACATATCTTTTGCTTGCGTCAATGTATCTGCACGAAAAATAAGCATTCCAAAGCAAACTAAAATTGAAGTTCTAATAATCTGCCAAAGTTTATATAGCTTCTTTGAAGTATCAATCTTTAACTTTTCCAAAACCTTGTTGGTTACTGGCTCAAAAAACTTTGCAAGCATCATGATTACATAATAGTACAGTCCGTAAACAATATATTTCCAGCCCGCTCCGTGCCAAATGCCGTTACCGAACCACACAAAAAACAGAGCACAAGACATAGGAATAAAGTTTGCAAAATGGGCGTTCATATGTTTCTTTGCATTTTTATTAAGCTTTAAAAAGCCTTTTGAAAGCGATACGGAATAAAATATGTAGTCCCTTAGCCATGCTCCAAGAGTAATGTGCCATCTTCTCCAAAACTCTGCAATTGACCGTGAGAAAAACGGTCTTTCAAAGTTCTTTGCCAAATCAACTCCAAAAATTCTTGCACAACCTCTTACAATATCCATGCATCCAGAAAACTCTGCGTAAATTTGAATTGTATAAAAAATAATTGCAGCTATTACAACCAATCCGCTATATTCGCTATCACCGAATATTTCATTAACAGGCATCGCAATTCTATCCGCAATAACCATTTTTTTAAATAGTCCCCATAATACGAGTTGCAAACCGAGCACTACATTGTTGTGGTCAAACGAATGTCCTTCGTAAAGTTGCGGTGCCAATTGGTCATATTTTCCGATAGGACCTTCAACTATTTGCGGGAAAAATGAAACAAAAAGAGCAAGTCGGCCAAGATTTTTATCTGCCTTTATTTTTCCTCGATAGACATCGATAACATAGCTTGTCGCCTGTAAAGTATAGTAAGAAATTCCAAGTGGCAAAGCAAGATTAAGTGTTGAAACAGAAGTACCAAATATGCTATTAATACTTTCACCAAAGAAATTAAAATACTTTAAAAATGCAAGTATACCAAAGTTTAAAAGAACGGTTATTGTAACTACCATGCGTTTCTTTTTAGCTGTTTTTTCTTTTAATATCTTTATTTCTGGTTTTTCAAGTGATGATTTTTTCAGCTTAAACTCATCATTCAGTTTTCCTATTAAAATACCACCAATATAAATTAAAAGCGTTGTTGCAAGCATAAATACAATCAACGATTTACTTGATAGAAAATAAAACACATAACTTGCTGTAAGTAATACATACGGCCGCCAACTCTTTGGCAACGCATAATATAAAATGCTGCAAACCAGCATAAACACTAAAAAAGTGAATGAAACATAAGACATAATTAACCTCTATTAATCATTTTGGAGTCGAGTTATCATTGCAAAAATAGCTTCAACAGAATTAAAATTTTCAGGTACAATTTCATTTACGCCAATTTCCACATCAAACTCATCATCTATTTCAGAAACAATCGTAATAACATCAAGTGAGTCCAAAATCCTCTCATCAATTAGCTTGTGCCCTGCTGTAAAGTCAATATTAGGTTTAGAATTTTGCAAAATCTCCAGTAATTTTTCCATTTTAAATCTCCTCTTTCACTAGTTATAATAAAATTATTTTAAATCTGCATATTCCTTTGCAAGTGTCGCTCTGTCAATTTTCCCATTGGCATTTAGCGGCATTTGCTTTAATCGTACAAGCTTGTTTGGAACCATATATTTAGGCAACTTACCAACAACTTCAGTTAGAATATCCTTGTCCGAAAGATTTTTTGATTGATAAATCAGTACAATTTTCTCTTTAGCTTTGTTATAAACACAAGCACAGCTTATTATTCCGTCTATGCCGTTAACCGCTGTTTCTATCTCCCCCAGCTCAATTCTGTAGCCCATATGCTTTATCTGAAAATCTTTTCTTGAAATATAAATTAGTTCGCCGTATTCATTATATCTTACTAAATCACCAGTTTTATAAATCAATTCGGGATAGCAGATATTAAGTGGATTTTGAACAAACACTTCTGAAGTCTTTTCAGGATTATTGTAATAACCCAAAGCTAGGAAAGAACCTCTTATGCAAAGTTCACCCTCTTCATCCGCCTTTGCTTGTTTGCCATCCTTGTTTATAACAATTATATCACAGTTATCGCACGGTTTGCCTATTGGCAAGCTCTCATCTTGCGAAAACTCTCTGTTTACTATGTAGTAAGTGCAAATATCTGTGATCTCCGTAGGACCGTAAAGATTTGCGAACAGAGCATTCGGATTGTTCTTTATCCAGATATTTAACTGCTTGGTTGGCATAACTTCGCCAGCAAAAAGTACCGTTTTAATTTTAGGAACTTGAGCATACTCAAAGGTCTTCCAATTCGCAACAATTGACAATGCTGACGGTACCCAATAAATTGTGTTTATATCTTTCTCATTAATATATTCAAAAAGTTTTAGAGGGAAAGAGAACATACTCTGTGGGATAATTTGAAGTGTTGCAGCATTTTTAATTGTTGTAAAAATATCAAGTACTGACATGCTGAAATAAAATGGTGTTTGATTGCCAAAAACAGTTTTATCATCAATGTCAAATGTTGTTGTTACCCAATGAGCATAGTCAATAACACTTCGATGGCATATAACAGCGCCCTTTGGTACTCCTGTTGAGCCAGATGTAAACAATGCATAGAGCGGATCAGTGTCAATTGCTTGTCCTCTTATCTGCTTTAATTTTTCTTTGTCTACATCTGCCCGAACTGCCGTTTCAAAATCAATTATTTCACAGTGATTTTTAAATTCATCAAATTTTTGCATGTGCTGTTCGTCTGTAATAACTCCAATTGGTGAAAGTGTATTAAAAATTGTTTTTACTCTTTCCACTGGCATATTGCTGTCTATTATTACATAAAAGTTACCGCTATAAACAACACCAAACATTGCTTCAAGACAGTTTACTCCTTTGTCTAGCAAAACGGCAATTGGCTTATTTTTCGTATTAAACTTTGTAAGATATGTACCTATACTTTTGCAGTGAGACTCTAATCCTTTGTATGAAACACTTTTATTTTCGTCTACAAAAGCCACCTTGTCTGGCTGGGATTTCGCAGAATTTTCAATAAATTCTAAAACATTTTTTATCATAAAAACCTCTCCTAATTATGTGATTTGTGTATTACTACAAATTGATGCTTTTAAAATCTTGTCGTATTTTTGAGAATCCACTTTCCAACTATTATGAATAGCCTTGTTCCTCTGGGGCTTAAGTGAATATTCATCTTTAATCAAAGAACCAAAATGATCAGTTAACTTAACTGCGCCAAAAACATTTAGATGCTGTCCTGCATCTCTTGAATCCTTAGTCCAGTCAAGATCCCATTGGCTACAATCTAAGTTTAAATCAAAATAATTTAAGTTGTGATTTTCTGCAAATTGAGTAGCACCATTATGGCGTTGATAGTTCCATGACGATGCAGACGGAATTGAAAACAGCACAACTTTTATGTTTCTTTCTTCACACAAGTCAATCATTTTTTCTAAATACTTTTTATTGGACTTAGACATTTCTTGTACCTTATCTGTCTTTTTTCCCATATACGAAAGGCCTCCGTTATAAGGCTCTTTATTGCTTGAAGCAATAAAGCCCTTGCCACTAAAATGCCAATTACCTTTTATATTCAAAACATCGTTTTTCTCAAGCTCTTTCCATCTGCCATGATATTTAACAACAGGCATCCAATATCCTATTGCTGTGCCTAAACCAGCATCTAAATTATGAAATCCACTAAAGCCACTCCTAATTCTACATTTTGCTTTTCTCAGCGAACTTTTTATATCCTTTGGCATCTTTGGAACTTTTACTCTGCTCTTTACGCCAGTATAAAAGCAATCCATTTCAATAGCTACTAACTTTGGACTTTGATATTTTAATGAGTCCTTTAACACTCCATAAGCTCCAGCTGGTGATTGCAAGGCTTTACCAGATACATAGGAAGTAACACCATGCTTTCTCCAAAATTCGATAGGTGCAAATCCGCTGTATACATTGCTGTTTCCTATCAGTAGTACATCAATAGAATTTTTCATTTCTCCACGATATCCGTTTGTATTGTATCCACCCAAACATGATTGTTCATCATATTCTTTTGGCATGAACACTAAAGAAGAAGTGTACAGTAACATATATAGAATTAGGCAAAATGACACTGAACTTAACAGAAATCGTATGTTTTTAGCACGCATTATTATTTCCTCACTTTTTTTGGTACATAGTTTTGCACATTTCGTTTTATAAGGGTAAGCCCTGCAACAAATAAAATAATTGCAATTTAATAAATCAATACACCTCTGACCAGTATATTTAAAATTTGTAATAAGGCTAAATAAAATATTTCTACACATCATAAGTTTTTAGTAAAGCAATTTTAGAAGAGTCATATCCAACGATTAAAATTTAGGATAAAATTTTCCGCATCTGTATCAGTTGAGTAATACACCGATACAATAATACAACAGTACAGTACCGTTGTCAATAATTATTTTGAAACTTTTGAATACATATACTTTTTGATGACTCCTTTATGTGTTTACATTTGTTAGTATAATGTCTATTAGTTAAGAACTAGTTTACTAAAAGTTAAGATTTAATAACAATACAAAAGCTCATGCACGATTAAAATCGCTGTTCATGAGCTTTTGTTGGTCAATTATGTTATATAAAATGGATTTTTCTGTGCTTTTCTCATAAAGCCTAATATTTATAAGCCAGTATAAACCTTAATTTTAAGGAAAAGATATTACCAATTAGTGTAAACTTTTAAGCCAATGCCAAACATAGATATTGAAATTTGAGAGGATATAATATGGATAGTTTAGTCTTAACTAACGATTTAGAAAAAAACATAAATATAATTTCTGCAAATACCCCTGCTAATTATAATTTTAAAAATAGACAATTAATACTTAAAGGAGATATAAAATGCAATATTCTATATATAATTGGATTATCAAAAAAAGAGGATATTGAAGAGCGTATAATATATCCTCTCTTATTTAATATCGATTGTGATATTAATAAATTATCCTCTCCTATTCCATATATTTCTAAAAAATATATAACTATCAGTGATACTCAACTTTCCTCAGATATAAACAATATCTCTAAAGGTTTAAAAAGCGGTAAAACAATAGTATTAATAGAAAATCAAGATAATTGTATAATTTGCAATACTACTCTAAGCAATTTTAAATCTACTTCTGACCCTAAAATTGAAGAAACAATAAGAGGTTCAAAAAGTTCTTTTGTTGAAATACTGGATACAAACATATGCTTGGTTCAAGAGAAAATTAAGAACAATAATCTTAAAATAGAAAAATATGTGTTTGGTACAGAAAACAATTCAGAAGCTGCTCTAATATATATGGATAATATGATTGATACAGAAATATTAAATAAAATAAAAAACAAATTGCAATCCTTGGAGACTTCTTATGTTCCAGATACAGGTTATATATCCCAATTAATAGAAAAAAGTCCTTTTAGTATCTTTCCACAAACCAAAACCTCTGAAAAACCTGATAACGTTGTGTCAAGTATTATACAAGGTAAAGCAGCTATATTCATAGATGGATGTGCTTATTGTATTATACTTCCCGTTGTTTTTATAGAATTTCTTCAAGGATTTGAAGATTATTCAAATAGGTTTATTTTAGGTAATTTTGATAGATTGTTAAGATTTGCATCTGTAATAATGGTATTAACAATATCCCCGGTATATTTAGTGCTATTAAACTATAATACCGAACTGGTACCTTTAGATTTAATCAAAATTATTATTCTTTCAAGAAGAGATATTCCTCTTCCACCATTTTTAGAAATATTTTTAATGGAAATTATAATCGAACTTTTAAGAGAAGGAGGTCTTCGACTCCCTTCTGTTATAGGTCAAACCTTAAGCATAGTTGGTGGTATTACACTTGGACAAGCCTCTGTAGAGGCTGGCATGGTAAGCCCAACAACTTTAATAGCAGTTACCGTAACAGTGCTTGCTACATTTGTTATTCCAAATTATGAAATGTCTCTTAGCATTAGATTATTACGGTTCTATGTACTACTAATGGCACAAGCATTAGGCTTTTTAGGAATTATTTTAGCCCTGTTTTCTATAGTTGCTCACCTAATGAGTTTAGAGAGTTTTGGTGTGCCCTATTTTTCACCTTTTGCTCCAATGAGGCATAAAGATTTAAAAGACAGTATATTTAGATTCCCATTAAAGAATATTAATAAAATTCCTGTAACCTTTAAAAATAGAAAGGTAAAAAATAATAAAGATGGTTAAAAATAAAATAACTCAAAATCAATATATGTTTATAGTTTTTAGTGCTATGATAGGCGTAGGAGTCCTAACTATGGCATTTGATCTTTGTAAATCTGCTAAACAAAATGGTTGGATTCCAATATCTATTGGAGGATTATATCCAATATTTATATTGATAACAGCATCTATAATTGATAATAAAACAGACCATGCCAGCTTTTGGGATTATAGCAATAAAATTTATGGTAAAAAATTGTCTTATGTTTTTGCATTTATATTTTTAGCTTATTTCTTAACAATATTTGCTGGCGTTTCAGCAGGATTTTCTCATATTTTAACTTTATCTATTATGCCATTTTTCAAGCCAATGACTATAATTATACCTTGCTTAATACTTGTAACTTTTATATCTTTAAGCGGACTTCAAATGGTGGGTAGAATAAGTGAATTATATTTTTATATAACTCTCCCACTTCTACTAGTTGCAATATTTCTTATTCCAACAGGTTCAATTACTAATATCAAGCCAATTTATTTTTCTTTAAGTGAAATGTCAAAAACAATACCATCTACTAGTTATTATTTTGCTGGTTGTGAAGTAGGATATTTTATTATTAGTAGAATTTCTAATAATAAAAACACTAAAAAGGCAGGTATTATAGCAAGTTTAATAATAACATTTGTATATTTTATAAATGTTATTATTGTCATATATAACTTAGGTTGGGAATTAACTTCAAGAATTGAAGCTCCATTATTATACTTAATTCAATCAATAGAAATCCCTATAATATCAAATTTCCTATCCATAGTAATTTTCTTTTGGAGTGCAATAGCTTTAAGACTTTTATTGATATATGATTTTATATCAAGTGAAATTTTATCTAAAGTTATTAAAATAGACTATAAAAAAGCTAATTTTATAATCTTAGCCATAGTATGCATTTATGCTTTTTTTATGACACCAGAATATAATAGAAAAATGATAGTAAACGCTACTATGCCTTATTTTGTACTTTTTTCTATTATATGGTCATTAACGACAGTCATTTTAGTTTCGGTTAAATATAGGAGCAGTAAAGAATGAATATATTTAAAAAGAGTACTATTATTTTTATTACATTATGCTTAATATTCTTTTGTGGATGTGAACATAGTGAACCAATAGAAGATTTGGCAGTAATTATGGGTTTTGGATATGATATAGAAAAAAAAAGCAAGCCTAAAAATATTACTGCTATGGAATTCATAACTGTAGAAAAAAAAGATGAAGCAAGCTCTGATTACTTTGTTGGTAAAGGAACTTCGATATATAATGCTATAGAAAATTATAAATCCAAGCAAGAAAAACCATTTAGCTATGGATCAGAACTTGTTTATATTATCAGTGAAGAAAGAGCTAAATTGGGAATGGAGGATTTAGCTTATGATTTATTAAGTTATCCAGATGTAAATATTAATGCTAAGACTATAATTTGCAAAGGTGAATGTAAGGACTATTTTTCTTTAAAACTTAAATCAGGTAGTGCTTCTGAAAAGCTTTCAAATTTGATCAAATTCGAAAACGAAGAACACTTTTTTTCAGAATGTTATAAAGTTAACGATTTTTTATGTATGTATTATCAACAGGGAAGACAATTATATTTACCATATGTTGAAATAATCAAAAAAAATTTTCAAGTGACAGGCGTTGCTATATTTAATAACAATAAATTTTATAAAAAAATACCTATAGAAGAAGCTAAGCTAATGAATATATTAAGAAATTCAGGTGGCACTGGTATTATAGGTATATATTCTGATGATCCATTTAAGTACTTAGAAATGGAGGGTGAAAGTAATCTTAAAGTTAAAGTTTCAACCAAAAATCACAAATTAAATTACGATATTAGTATATCTGTTTCGGGAGATTTAAGAATTGATACACTTTACGGCAAAGAACTTTCAAAAAAGCAAATCTTAAAAATAGAAAAAAAGCTTGAAGATAAATTTAAAAAAGATTTAGATAAAGAAGTTAAAAAAATACAAAATGTATATGGTTTTGATTGCTTGGATCTTAGCAAATATGCACTTGCAGAATACGGAAGAAATAGTGGCTATGATAGCGATGAATATTTTTCTAATGCAAAAATTAATATAGATGTAAAAGTTAAAATAGAATCTACGGGTAGAACTTATAAAGGTACAGCTAAAAACTGATTCGTTTTGTTTTTGTGTTGACAAACAATATATATCATGATATAATTGTGAAAATTTTCTGGAGGGTTATTATGTGTACAACTGTCAAAAGTTTTATTGAACTTTTAATTAGCTTTATTAATGTCATTAATAAGGCCAGATTGTCATACAACAGCTGTACGATTTAACATTGTTTATTGTTGGATTTATGCCTGTTGTTTTAAAAACAACAGGCATTTTTATTAATATTTTTTAGGAGCAAAACCATGAGTGTGATAGAAAATAATATTCCAACCAACAGCATCAGCATTATTAGCTTTATTCTAGTCTTTATTACAAAGATTAAGATAAGGTTTAGTTTGCTGTGAATTGGTTATAATGTATATTAGACAACCAAGACTTTTACTGCAAACAATGCGGTAAAAGTCTTTTTTATATATAAATTAATTTGTAGGAGGAAAAACAATGGAGACAAGAAACAAAAAAGGTGTTTATGCTGTACTAGCAGCAATTGCTATTCAACTTTGTCTTGGCACAGCCTATGTATGGAGCCTTTTTCAAACAGGCGTGGCAAACAGCATATTTGGCGGAGATAATGCAAAAGCAAGCTTAACATTTTCACTTTTACTAGCAATTTTATCAGTAGGAAGTATTATTGGAGGAAGGCTTACGCTAAAGTATTCAACAAAAAAGGTTGTTATTGCAGGCGGTGTCATTCTTTCACTTGGATTCTTTATTGCTTCACTTACAACTGCTGATATGCCCTGGTTGCTTTGGGTAAGCTATGGTGGACTTGGCGGATTGGGCATGGGATTCACTTACTCAACATCCATTGCATGTGCACAAAAATGGTATCCACAAAAGAAAGGTCTTGTAACAGGTATAGTAGTTTCTGCACTTGGTCTTGGAGGCGTTATTTTCACACCACTTATCGAAACTCTAATTAAAACTTTTGGCGGTGTGGGTGTTGGCGAAACTAAAACTTTTATGGTGCTTAGCGGTTTATTTCTTGTTGTTTGCACCATTGGCGGATTATTCCTTGATAATCCTAACTCCGTAGAAACTGTAGACTTAAATAACAATACCCAGACGGATGATAGCATTACTACTGCTCAAATGCTTAAAACACCGAAGTTCTACCTTATTGCAGTCACCTTCATGTTCGCATGTATGGGAGGACTTATGATGATTGGATTTGCAAAGCCAATAGCGGTTGCTCGTGGGCTTGCAGAAACTGCTGCAATTGGAGTTTTGCTTATTTCTTTGCTAAATTCAATAGGAAGGCTTGTTTGGGGAATAGTGTCTGATAAGATTGGTTGCGACAAAACAATTATAATCCTTCTAACAGGCTCTGCTGTATTATCCTTGCTTGTAAATGTTGCAGATGGATATCTGATTTATGTTCTTATAGGACTTATCGGATTCTTTTATGGTGGTTTTCTCAGTACTTTTCCATCACTTACAGCTAAAACATTTGGTCCAAAATATATGGCAACAAACTATGGTTGTGTACTTTTAGGTTTTGGTATAGGTGCTGTTATTTCTTCTCAAATTGCAGGATATTACAAAAATCTTGCAGTTAGTGATATTTCTCTTATGTTTCCTGCCTTTGTTATAGCTTCTGCCTTTGCAGTGGTTGGAATAATTCTTATGATTATACTTAAGATAAATAATAAAAAGAATGTTTAGTTAGCATAAATATTAATTCTTATAACAATATATGTTTTTACAGGCTTAAATTTTATAATTTAAGCCTGTATTATTGTATCTGATATTATTATGACAAAATTTATTTATCGATTTTTTGTAACAAAATTATATTTTTAATACACCACCAAATTTTTTTCACTTGGAAATGGTATTGCCATTTTTATACCATCAATTTCTATTATTTTCACAGGCATATCGTAGACATTTTCAATACATTTGGCTGTCATTGATTCTATGCCTCCATAAGAGAATATTTTAGAAGCTTTAATAAATAAAAACTTATCACAATATCTTAAAGCAAGATTTAAATCATGAATTACAATAGCAACTGCGATGTTTTGTTCTTTAGCTATTGATCTCACGAGCTTTAATACTTCATATTGATTTTTTGGATCAAGATTACTTGTTGGCTCATCTAAAAGTAAAAGCTTTGGCTGCTGTGCAAGAGCTCTAGCCAACATTACTTTTTGCAGCTCTCCGCCGCTTAGTTCATCCATAAACCTCATTTTAAATTCTGTTAGTCCTAATTTTTCTATTGAAGATTCAACAATATCCAAATCAGACTTTTGAGCTTCCCATTTTATATAAGGTTTTCTTCCCAATAAAACAGCATCAAAGACAGTAAGACGAGATATTTCATTTTTTTGAGCCACATATCCAATACGCTTTGCTACTTCATTACGATGCAATTCAAATAAATTATCTTCACCGACAATTACAAAACCACCTATTGGCTTATTGATTCGGTTTAAACATTTTATCAGTGTGCTTTTACCCGCTCCGTTATTACCGAGTATGGCAATACAATGATTTTTCTCAATATCAAAAGATATATTGTTTAAAATTGCTTTTTCATCATATGAAAATGTTATATCTCTTACCTGTATCATTTTTTTGCAACTCCTTTAAATAAGATATATAGGAATATTGGTGCACCAAGGAATGATGTAATAGCGCCTATCGGCAATATTACAGGAGCAACTATAAATCGTCCAAACAAATCACCCAGAAGTAAAAGAATAGTTCCCGCAAGTGCCGATGCTGGAAGTAAAAATCTGTAATCATTACCTACAAACTTTCTTAATATATGAGGAGCAATAAGACCAACAAAATTTATTACACCAACAAATGAAACTGCAACAGATGCGGAGAATGCTGCAACAGACATGCTTGCTATCATTACTCTGTCGGTATTAACGCCAAGACTTTTTGCAGTATTGGAACCACTTTCCATAACATTATAGTTCCATCGGTTATACATAAAGTAAATAAACGAAATAATACATATAGCAGACATTATTTTTATTTCATTCCAATTTGTTCTGCCCAAATCACCAAATGTCCAAAACACTACTGCTGCTACCTGTACATCATCTGCAAAATACTGAATAAGTGTTGTTCCTCCGATAAACATTGAGCTTAATGCAACACCCGCCAGTACTACAGCTTCAGGACCAATTTGTTTAAATCTTGAAAGTGCCAATATAACAAGCGTTGAAATTGTTCCACCGATAAAAGCACATATTACAACTAATGATGGATTTTTAATGCTGATTGCATTTGCTGAGGAAACTGTTCCTTGAACTCCAGCTCCAAAAGCTATTATGGCAACGGTTGCACCAAAGGAGGCTCCATGTGATATACCAAGAGTTGAATCAGATGCTAGAGGGTTGCGTAACACGCTCTGCATTACGCAACCAGACATTGCCAAAACCGCACCTACTACTATAGCAGTTATAACACGAGGTAATCTAATTCTGAATACAATAGCTTCGGATCGTTTATCACCATAACCGAAAAGAGTTTTTATGACTTCTGTTAATGGCATCTCCGATGAACCCCAGCTTATTGAAAGCAAAGAAAAGAATATACATAAAGCTATAAGGACAATTATTACTAGAATTTTATATCTTATGTAACCTTCATATGATTTTAGCTTTACTTGCTTTCCTTTAAACATTTATTACTTTTCTCCAATCGTTAATTGTCTCCATCCTAAACCACCGTTTACCATATCCTGATAATAGTTAGAAGCACTTTTCCCAAGCATTTTTGTATATATTTCATTTGCAGTTTTTTCTATATCAACATCTTTAAACTGATCAGGATATACTATTTTGCCTGCATAATAAGCATCTATTATTGCTGTTTCAACATTAGTTGTATACCAATTGTAAGCAACCTGTGTATATACCTTACCATCTTTTACGGCTTTTAATGATTTATAATAGTTTTTGTTTTTAGCATAATTTTCATTGACCAATCCCATGTTATTCGGATCAAGGAAGATAATGTCTGGATTCCAAGAAACTATTTTTTCAAGATCAACAATAACACCATTTGATTTGTCTGAAAGTTCATCAGAAACAGATTTTAAATTAATTGCAGTAAATGGTGGGAATTGAGTATAAGTTCCCTCTATTCCATGACCTCCGCTAAATGAACAAGCACCTGTATATACCTTTGGTTTATTTTCCTCTGGAATATCTTTTGTTCTGTCATTTAAGTCTTTTTGTAATTTATCCAAATATGTTACAACCTCATTGCAACGCCTTTCAACCCCAAGTATTTTACCAATCAAAATCATGGACTCGTCAAAGTTATCATCAAAAATTCCCTGATAAGCTACTGCAACTACTGGTATTTGTGTTTTTGTTTGTAAATCATCGGACAAATCTTTTGGATAAGCTGCAATAATAACATCAGGGTTTAATTTAACAATTTCTTCATCATAGGCTGTGTATCCACCTGCTCCGCCTTGTCCTATAGTTGGCAAATCTTTAAATTTATCATAGTTTATGTAGTTATACCCCTTGGCAAGTGTTTTTGTTTTTTCCCCTTCTTCAACACCAACAACTAAGTCTTGTGCCCCTGCATAACAAATCATACGAAGTCCGCCCGCTCCAAGAGCTACAATTGTTTTTATGTTTTTAGGAACCTCAACTGAACGACCCGCAAGGTCTGTTATTTTTTTTGTTGTGCTTTCATTTGAGTTTGTTTTTTTACTCTTATTTGCATCATTTTTACCACAACCTGTTGCAAATACTAAAGTTAAAATTATGATCAATGACATAAAAAGTGAAATAGACTTTTTCATAAAATTTATCTCCCTATAATTAAAATCCTCTTGTATAATCTTCAAAGCAATCCAAACAAATCATTTTTTTATCTTGAATACGAATTTTATGTTCTGGGGCACCCTCACCGCATTTTTCACATATTATTGTATTAAAAATCCTTGCTTTTTCTGGCAATTCATATTTTGGTTCACTAAACTCAAAAACCTCATCTATTGGTGCTGTTAAAATATAATTTTGCCTTTCATCTCTAGTCATTTCTACATCAGATCTTTTTAAATACACTCTGAGCTTTGAGCCATCCTTTCGGTTATAAAATGAAAATGCCATCTTACCTGTTGGATGAAAAATCAAGTTCCCTTTACCTACTGTGCAACTAAATATCCATTGCACAGCATCCACTCCGCATGCATCATTTTCAGTAACACACACTATGTCTTCGTCTTCGCTTGTTTTAATTCCCATCTTTTCAATTACTGCTTCACAGGCTCTAAATCCTATTGCAAGTCCTGGACATTCATGCCCATGAAATCTAACACATTCATTCCAAAGTTGTTTATCCAAAATTATTCCTCCTGATTTTTTTAATTGTTTCATACTTTCCAATACATAGTTGTAATTAAAGTATTTGTTTCTTCATAAATTTGTCCATCTTTTTCAAGCGTTTTTATAAAATCGGTTAATTCAATCTCATCTTCATCAGACAAATGAATATTTTGTTTAGCTCTGTTTATGTACATTTTAGTCGCAAGTTCTGTTGGTTTTTGTGATTCCCATACTTGATTTTCGTATTCTATTTTTGGTTTGTATCCCTGACTTTTTAAAAGTTTCAAAGCGTAAACAACTTGTGCATCAGAACTTAACTTATTATTCTTAATTCCAAGATAATTCATAATTTTGTCTGATATAGAATCAACTCTTCCTACCGGTTTTGACATTACACAGTAACCTTTACTTGCCTCAATCATTTTTTCAAAACTACTTGCACAACTAATTGCAGGAGTCATATGAGCAAAAACGAGGTCAAACTTGTGATCATATCCAGCTTCTTTAACATCAAAGTTTTGCCACTTTGAACAAACAAAATTAACATTACTTATTTCTAGTTCAGACGCTTTATCATTTGCTATTTTCAACATATCCTCAGAAATATCGATACCAACCAGTTCATTAAAGCTTTCTGATAAAGCAAATGAATACTTACCTGTTCCACAACCTATATCTAATGAGCTTCCATCAACTTTTAACATGTTTTCTTTTTTAAGTATTTTTAAAAACGAATCATTTTCATAGGTTGGAATTTTAAAGTCTTGTTGTGTTGCTGCAAATAGATTCCAAAAATCTATACAAGCCTGTTCGTCGATGTCGTTATTTATCCAATCTCCTCTGATTTTGGTTATAGTCTTTTCATTGTTATTTATCAAATATCTCCCTCCAAAACATAAAAAAAGAAGCTTACATAACATAAGCTTCCTTAGCAAATTTAAATAGTTTCAAACTATTAATTCTTAAAAATATTAAGTTTGATTATATTAATAGAACTTTTAGTAAAACAAACCTCTTAGTTTGTAAAACCAGCTTCTTGCTGATTTTCTAGTCATTAATATATATATTATATATTATTTATTTTATACTTGTCAATGTTATAAAAATATAGTTAATTATATTTTTATAACATTTTTGCCCATGATAAAATATTTTCTTTATCTTTTTCATCGGGATGAGAACTTCTTATAACTCCCATTCCTTTACCATAACATGCACAATATTTATCTTCTAATTTTAATCCTTTTTTCTCTAGTAAATCCTTTACCTCTTTTATTGCAGATTTATCAGATTTACCTCTACCAAACCAAGTTAAAAATATGTATATTTTCGTATTAGATTCAATTTTGTCGGTCTGAATATTTTCTATCCATCTTAAAATATTTATATGCACATGATTAGCATAAACACCTGAAGATAAAATAATAGTATCATATTCTTTTAAATCAATATCAGTAGTTCTATTTACAGTCATAAGCTCTATGTCAGAATTATCAGATACATAATTACATACATTATATGTGTTGCCAGTTTTTTTAGGACATACTATTAGTTTTTTCATTTACAAAATCTCCTTTTCTGAAGATGTTTTTCTAAACTTTACGCATATAAAAATATATTACTTATTAATATATTTTAATTACCGCACTCATCGTGATGCTCATGTTTATGGCATATAGATCCAGTTGACTTAAGTTTACCATTAAGATAGTTTTCTACTGCTATTCTTGAATCGCCGCCAGCTCCAGTGATTACTTCAACTCCTCTTTCATTGAAAATATCAATGGCACCGCCACCCATTCCTCCCGATATAATTACATTTACTCCCATATCAGCAAGAAAGTTGGGTAAAAATCCTGGTCTGTGCCCTGGATTTGGAACCGATTCAGCATTGATAATGTTGCCATTTTCAATCTCAAAAACATTAAAATTTTCACAGTGACCAAAGTGTTCGGTCACCATTTTTCCTATACTTGCAGTTGCTATTTTCATTTAGTTCTCCTCCAGATTTTTATTTTTTATATATTCATCCATGATTTGAGCTGCTTGACCAACGAGTTCAACACATGGACGTTTTTGATAATATTCTTGCGTTCTATCATCAGGATTTGGGCTATCTATTTCAATACCAAGACCTAATAAATCTCTGCATACTATTGAGCGGTTAGTAACTTTAAATTTATCTGCTAAAGATTGAATCAGCCTATAATGTTCAGTTTTTATTCCTTTATCCAAGGGATCTATATATCCGTATTTCATTCCTGCAACCATAAACATACCGCTGACAGCTCCGCAAACTTCACGAAGTCGTCCCATACCCCCTCCGAATGAGGATGATATTTTTATTGCAGTATCAAAATCCAACCCTGTTTCATCACAAAACGCTGCAAAAACTGCTTGAGAACAGTTATATCCCTGTTTGAATAATTCAATTGCTCGTATTGAATGATCTGTCATATTATTACTCCATTCCAAAAACATCAACAAGCATCTGTACGATACCATCTAGCCAATTTCCATCAAATAGCTCTATCATACCTTTGTCACAAGCTTGTGCTATTTTGGGTTCTATCGGTAATTTTGATATGTTTTGTATATCAAATTTATTTGCTATTTCTTCAATATGACTTTCCCCAAAAACTTTAATCTCTTTACCACAGTCAGGACATTTTGTATAACTCATGTTTTCAACCAAGCCAAGGATTGGAATATCCATCATTTTTGCCATATTAACTGCTTTTGCAACAATCATGGAAACAAGTTCCTGAGGTGATGTTACAATGATGATACCGTCTATTGGAATTGACTGAAATACTGTAAGCGGAACATCGCCTGTTCCAGGAGGCATGTCAATAAACATATAGTCTACATTACCCCAAATTACATCTGTCCAAAACTGCTTTACTGTACCTGCAATAATAGGTCCTCTCCAAACAACCGGAGCTGTATCTTCCTCTAGTAACAAGTTTAATGACATAATGTTTATATCTGTTTTACTTTTTGCGGGATATAATCCTATGTCAGTTGCAATTGCTTTTTCCTTTATGCCAAATACTTTTGGAATTGATGGTCCTGTTATATCTGCATCAAGAATTGCAGTGCTAAAACCATTTCTCTTCATGCTAACAGCAAGCAATGAAGTTACAAGTGATTTTCCAACTCCACCTTTTCCACTTACAACGCCTATTACTTTTTTTATGTTGCTAAGTTCATGTGGCTTTTCCCAAAAATCTTCTTTAGTTTTTTTCCTTTCACTGCATTCTTCACTGCAACTACCACAGTTTTGATTACAATTTTCACTCATATAATTACTCTCCTTTTATAAAATTATAATTCAACAATGCTGCCTGTACTCAAATACTTGATTTTATCATCAAGAACTTCAAAAAGCAGCTCAAACGCCTCAATTCCAGTACAGTGACAAGTATAATACATAGTGTTATTTTTCTTTAAGCGTTCTGCTATTGATTTTATTAAATCTGGTTCTTCTGTTTTATTAGTTGACGGATTAAAAAGATGAAATCCACCAATCACATAATCAGGATACTTACCTTTTAAATCATAAAATTTGTTTGTAATATTAATAATTCCATTATGTGCACAACCGGCAAGGAGTAGGGTTTTACCTCCCTCACTTATTATAAGATTTTGCTCATGGGAAAAAGTATCTTCAGTTAAATCCTCTCCATCGTTCATAAATAAAGATTTGTTTGACAGAGATATAAGTTCTTTTGAGCTTATATTAGAAAACAGCTCTAATTTATCATCTATTTTCAAATAATCTCCAACAAATATTATGCGTTTATTATCCTTTAAACTTGTATCCAATCCAATACTAGCAATACCATTTGGGCGTTTGGAATAGTGATTTTCAAATGCTTTTTCATGAATGTATATTGGGGCTTTAGTATTTTTCTCTAAAAAACACTTTAATCCACCACCATGATCATAATGTCCATGTGAAACAACTGCTAAATCAACAATTGATAAATCCACATTCATCTTTTCTGCATTCTTTATAAACAAATCTGATTTTCCCATATCAAACAGTAGTTTGTGTTCTTTTGTTTCAATATAAAGGCAAAGTCCATGTTCAAACCCTAAGTTATCAGATATTGACGTGTTTTCTACCAATACTTTTACAATCATGCTCTTCTATCCTCTTTTAATCAAATAAAATTTTTATTGTATTATCAAACACAGTCTTTATTGAGTGTCCCGCAACTGTATCATAGTCAATAATATTTTCGCCTAAATTAACAGCTCTTAGCACATTAGGGTCATAGGGAATCGTTCCTGTAAAAGCAATATTATTATTTTTGCAATAGTCTATTATTTTTATAGTATTTGAAGCGTTCGCATCATGTTTATTAATGCAAACAGCAGTTTTTACACCAAAAATTTTTGCAGTGTTAATAATTCTCTCCAAATCACTGATTCCTGAAACTGATGGTTCAGTAACTATTAAGACCATATCTACACCACTCATAGATGCAATTACAGGACATCCTATACCAGGAGAACCGTCGATTATAGCTAATTCTTCTTCATATGCAAATTCTTTCATCTGTTTTTTGACTTCAGTTACAAGCTTACCTGAAGTACCACTTCCAATTTTAAGCTGAGCTGTTGAAAATACTATTTCGTTCTTATATAACATTAAATCTCCTGCAACAGATGGGTTCATTGTGATTGCTGCATTTGGGCAAATAGCTTCACAAACCCCACAGCCTTCACAAGCAAAAGGATTCACCTTATATTCCTCGTCATACTCAATTGCATCAAATCTACAATTTTTCCTGCAATTATCACATTTTATACATAACTCTGTATTTATTTCTGCTTTTTGCAGTCCAAAATAGTCTTTTTTATTTGGTACATCAGAACGTTCCATTATTAAATGAAGATTTGGTGCATCAACATCACAATCTGCAAATGCCTTGGCATTGGATAGCTTAATAAAAGCACCTGCAACGGTTGTTTTTCCTGTCCCACCTTTACCACTAAGGATTAACAACTGTTTCATGCTGTACCTCCTTGATTAAATTATCCAGTAGTTCGTTAAAAAGCTCTCTGTACTTTTCGTTTTCACGTACTGCAATCAAACCATTTGAATTAATAGTTCCAAGCTCTTTATCAAATGGAATAGTTCCTAAAATTTTAATATTGCGATTAATACAAAATTCTTGCGCAGGATTTTCTTCTTTTGAACACTTGTTTAATATAACTCCAAACGGTTTATTAAATAATTTGACCAGTTCATAAACCATATTCAAATTATGAACACCAAAAATCGTTGGTTCAGCTACAAGAATGCAATAATCAGCATCACTTATACTTTCCATGGCTGTGCAAGCACTGCCTGGTGGACAATCTATAAATGTTATGCCGTTTGTACTGCATCCTTTTTCTAAAATCTTTTTAATAATTGGTACCCCTGATACTTCTCCAACATTTAAAAACCCGCTAATAACCTTAACATTTTCCGATGTTCCACTTTGTAATGCACCAATACTTTTTTTTATTTCTGATATTGCATGATTTGGGCAAAGAATTTTACATCCACCGCAAGAATGGCAAACCTCATTAAAAACCATTACTTTATCTTTAACATAAGCAAGAGCGTTAAATTTACAAAACTCCACGCACTTGCGACAACCACTGCAAAGCCCTTGCTCTATTTGAGGAACACTAACCGTTACTTGTTCTTCAATTATTTGTTTGGGCTTAAAAAACAGATGACCGTTAGGTTCTTCAACATCACAATCAATATAAGTGGCATCCTTTGCTGTAGATGCGAGATTAACACTAACAAGTGTTTTTCCCGTTCCTCCCTTGCCACTTAGTACGGCTATTTTCATTTTAACCACCATGTCCATGAAATCCAGGATGAATTTGTCCAAGTATTGATAGTTTATTATTTTTAAACGCTTCTATATTGTCGTCTACAGAGTCATTTATTGTCTTATATAATTTAACACCTGCGGTATTAAAAACATCTGCTGCATTTTCTCCGCATCTTGGAGTCAACAATGCCTCTACGCTATTGTCAATAATTGTTTGAGCAGCCTTAATTCCAGCACCACCCTGACTGGCAATAGCACTGTTATCTAAATATTCCTTTTTTTGTGTATCCGTATTATAAATTAAAAAATAAGGGGTTCTGCCAAAAGACATACAAACTTTTGTATCATTTGAATTTTCATCTACTGGAATAGCTATTTTCATTTCATTTCCTCGCTTTCTAAATTTGCGAGAAATCCCCCGCATCTATGCTTTTTGCATCCACCACAAGTACATATAAGTTCTTTACCTTCACAGAGTTTATAATCTCCACCTTGAATTATTAAATTCTTTCCATTTACAAGTGAATCAGCAAGCTTTTTTCTAGCATCATTATAAATTTTCTGAACAGTTGTTCTTGCAATACCCATTTGTGCAGAGCATTCCTCTTGCGTAAAGCTTTGTAAATCTATTAATCTTATTGTTTCATACTCATCAACTGACATTATGATAGGTTGTTCAACACTTTGCATATTAAGTGGACCAAAGCGGTTACTTTGTGGCATGCAACATACTTTTCTCCATTTTCTTGGTCTTGACATTTATTTCACCTGCAATTCTGGAAAAGGATAATAGAATTAAAAACAGCCTTATTTTATTAATTATAAGTAGTTTATTATTGACATATGTCATTTATGATATTATACCCATTTATGTCATATGTCAATAATAAACTTGTAAATAAAATAACAAGTTTTAAAATTTTACTTTTAAAACTTGTTATTATGCAAAATATGATATAACAAAGAACGAAGCAGAAATACATCTGCTTCGTTCTTTTAATATTTAGATTATTGAATTAATTGTTTCCCATTTTTCCGTTATATGATGCTGAACCCGAACCTGAAGCAGATGTAAAATTATTTATGCTACCCGCTTTAACAGTTGCTCCCGTACCTGCTGAAGCACTGCTATTGCCTGTTCCCGAAGGGTTAGTTGTATTATCAGAGTTTGAAGCTTTGTTAGTGGTTGAACCTGAATTTGCTTTACCACTAGTTGTGGATTTAGTTGTATTGCCCTGGTTAGATTTTGTTGTTCCTTTGTCTTGTGTTGTCACTGCTGAGTTTCCGTTACTTACAGCAGTTGTTCCGTTACTTTCTTTATTATTATTTTTTTCTTGATTCTTGGTCGTTTCGCCAGCATTTTTTTCTTGCTCAGCATTCTGCTCTTTATTCTCATTGGTTTTTGCCATTATATCTTTGACTGGTTTGTTGAGCCATTCTTTAAGGTCAATGCTGTCAGGATCTTCCGAGCTTTTAATAAGTTTTTGTACAAGATTAAGTTTGCCCGGTGTTACGCCAAGTTCTTGCGCTTCTTGAACTCTGTCTTTTCCAACAGGTTCAGCAACGATTGTTGTGATTAAACCGTTACTTTCGCAAGCCTCATTTGCCGTTTCTTCAAGAGATTTTGCAAGAGCAGTTGCTTTTTCGGTATCATTTGATGATGTAGCAATTACTATACCGCTTTTATCACTATCCAAGTAACCCTCTTGTGCAACTTCATTAACAGTCAAGCGTATTGCCTCATCAATTGACTTATTTTTCAAGCTGGTTAAAGAAATGTTCTCTATAACTTGAGAACCGTCTTCATTTACGCCTTTGACCGAAACAACTTTTTTATACATATTGACTTTATATTCGATTGACGGGTTTACATCCATACTTACATATGTTGTGGGAACATAATATGTAGCTGCACCAACACCAATAACTACTGCAAAACTTGCTGCCATATAAGCAACCTTTTTCTTTAAACTAATATTTTTCTTCATATTAATCAAAACCTCCTGTCCTATTTCATAATTCTCATTTTTAACTTTAATTACACATCCGTCATCAGAAAGCAAAGCCGCTTTGTTTCCGCTAATTTCAAGTACAACAGCTTTCATTTTAATCGCCATCCTTTCTGATGTATGATATATAACCAGCTAAGCCGGGATACTCTCCGGAAAGTATCTCTATTGCCGCTATTATATATCTACGATGATGCTCAAGAATTTTTCGGGGTAGGTTGGTATTTTTTTGAATTATTTTTAATGGAAGTTGTTTTGATGAATAAATTTCCGCCATAAGTATATTGTTATCAAGAATATATAAAACAGCTTTTTTGCATGCTTCTTTGGTTTTTTGAGATTTTGGAGAACAGTCCGTAAGATCAAAAAAAGAAAAACCAAACTTCATTAATTCTCCATTTGCAGCTTCAATCTCATCCTTAAGAGAATACTCCTTATTTTCAATTAGCTTTTCGGTAATTTCGATTTTAAGACCGATATCCTCATCTTCTTCATTCGGACCTGATTCAAATATGCTCGGGTTTACAAGATATTCTGATGAATACTTTTTTCCAGTTCTATAATAATCTATTAACTTTCGCTTAATCATTAGTTCAGCATAAGGAAGAAACCCGCCTTTACTTTCGTCATAGCTTTTTACAGCATCATAAAAGGCGAGTAATGCGATTGACCACTCATCATCACTGGTTCTAACATATTTTTTTGTTGTTTTAAAAGCGCAATTTATGATGAAATGTTTCTGATCCTCAACTAATTTTGAAAATAGATTGTCATCTAATGCAGCTTTTATGGCAAGTTCATCAATCTCTCTCATTAAGCATCCACTTTCTTTTTTTCTATACCAACTCTTTTTTTCATTTACTAATATTAATTATACAATAATGCGTCATATTAAAGCAATTATTTTGTCAAATTTAATCATTAAGCAGTATATGGAAACAGTGGAAAGGTCAAAAAAACTAGACACAAAGTTAAGACCTTAGAGATTTTGTTATTTATAGTAAATAGCTATCGATAGCACTCTTTTATATTGCATCTGTACATGCTATAGTTTCAATCTCTACCAGAGCATTTTTAGGAAGAGCTTTAACAGCCACACACGAACGAGCAGGCTTCGATACAAAAAACTTTTCATATACACTATTAAACTGAGGGAAATCCACCATATCCGCAAGGAAGCAAGTTGTTTTAATTACATTATCAAAAGTCATCCCTGCTGTTTTTAAAATCTCTCCAATATTCTCGCATACCTTTTCAGTTTGCTTAGAAATATCTCCGCAAGCAAGCTCTCCGCTTTTTGCATCAAGTGGTATCTGACCAGAACAATAAAGAGTATTATTAACAAGTACTGCTTGAGAATAAGGACCTATTGGTGCTGGTGCATTATCTGTAAGAATTATCTTTTTCATATATCCTCCCTTGTATTAAGCAATTTATATCCAGCATTTGTTAAAGCTTTTTTAATTTGCAAAAGGTGATCATGATTTTTGGTTTCCATAGAAATGTGAAGATAACAACCGTTAATATCTGTATTTTCTCCACCTAGATTATGATTAACTCGAGTAACATTAGCACCCAATCCTGCAATTATTTCCGATACTTCACACAACTGTCCTGGTTTGTCAAGCAACTCAATTGTCAGATCTGTTAGTCTTCCAGATGCCAAAAGGCCCCTGTGTATTACTCTTGATAAAATGTTAACATCAATATTTCCGCCAGAAACTATAGCACACACTTTTTTGTTTTCTATTGGAAGTTTATTAAATAATACAGCAGCAACAGAAACAGCTCCAGCACCCTCAGCAACTAATTTTTGCTGTTCCATAAGAGTTAAAATAGCTGTAGCTATTTCATCATCAGATACACTTACAATATCATCAACATATTTGCAACACATATCATATGTGATTTCGCCAGGTGTTTTAACCGCAATTCCGTCAGCAAATGTTGATACATTTGCTAAGGCAGAACGCTTATTCTTTTTTAAAGAATCACTCATGCTACTTGCACCTATAGCCTGAACCCCATACACCTTACAATCAGGATTTAACTTTTTTATTGTAAAGGCAATTCCAGAGATGAGACCGCCGCCTCCCACAGGAACAATTACAGCATCCATATCAGGTATTTGTTCCATAAGTTCTAGCGCAATAGTGCCTTGACCAGCAATCACATCATCATTATCAAAGGGATGAATAAATATGCAACCATTCTCTTTTTCATATTCAAGTGCAGCATTGTATGCATCATCATAAATACCATCAATCAGTCTTATTTCTGCTCCGTACTGGCGTGTTGCCTCAATTTTAGAAATTGGAGCAGTAGATGGCAGGAAAATCGTAGCGCTTATCCCTAAACTCTGTGCCGCTAATGCCACACCCTGTGCATGGTTACCTGCAGAGCAAGCAACCACACCTTTCGATTTTTGCTCATCAGACAATTTTGAAATTTTATAACATGCACCACGAACCTTGAATGAACCGGTAACCTGAAGATTTTCTGCCTTTAAATATAGTTGACAATTTGATTTAATGTTGGAAGCATTTATAACATCAGTATTATTGATTGTATTTTTGAGCATATGTGATGCCTGATAGATCTTATCAAGTGTTAACATTTTTGCTACCTAGCCGACAACAGCGCCCTTATCGGCAGAAGAAACACTTTTAGCATACCTTCTAAGGTAGCCTTTTAATTTCTTTTGCTCTAGTATACTTGTTGTCTCCTTTCTATGTTGTATTTCCTCATCACTTACTAATAATTTGATGGAGTAATTTTCAATGTCTATCATGATTTCATCACCATCGTTTACATAGGCTATGAGTCCCCCTGCTACCGCTTCAGGAGAAATATGTCCTATAGCGGCTCCTCTTGTTGCACCTGAAAAACGCCCATCGGTAATCAGTGCAACATCCGCATCAAGTCCCATTCCTGCAATCGCAGAGGTAGGCGAGAGCATCTCTCTCATACCTGGGCCACCTGCAGGGCCTTCATAACGAATTACAACAACATTACCTTTTTGTATTTCTCCAGAAAATATTGCAGATATTGCTTCTTCTTCACTGTCAAATGTTTTAGCTGTTCCTGTGAATTTAAGCATTTCTTTTCTAACTGCACTGCGTTTAACAATAGCACCATTTGGAGCTAAGTTTCCAAATAATACAGCAAGACCTCCTGCTTTCGAATATGGTTCTGAAACCGAGCGGATTACATCGTTATTTCTTATTTCACAACCCCTACAACTTTCAAACAGCGTTTGGCCCGTAACAGCAATGCAATTCTTATCAAGTAAATTCGCTTTAAAAAGTTCATTAATAACTGCATATACTCCACCAGCAGCATTTAAATCCTGCATATGATGGTCGCCCGCTGGAGCAAGCCTGCATATATTTGGTGTTTTTGAACTTATCTCATTAATTGTCTCAAGAGAAAGTTCTATATCTAGTTCATGTGCAATTGCCAACAAATGCAATACAGAATTTGTTGAACATCCTAATGCCATATCAACTGTAAGAGCGTTTAACAATGCGTCTTTAGTTAAGATGTCAGATGACCTTATATTTTTAGCCAACAAATTCATTATCTGTGCACCTGCATTTTTGGCAAGCCTAATTCTCTGAGCATAAACCGCAGGTATAGTTCCATTACCAGGAAGTGCTATTCCTAATGCTTCACACAGGCAGTTCATTGAATTTGCGGTAAACATACCAGAGCAAGAACCACATCCAGGACAGGCGTTATCTTCTATTCTAAGCAATTCCTCGTCACTAATGGAATCAGCCTTTAATGCACCTACAGCTTCAAACACACTATTCAAATCAAGTCCATCGTTTGAGAGCATAGGTCCGCCTGATACAAAAATGCTAGGCAGATCAAGCCTTGCTGCCGCCATAATCATTCCAGGAACTATCTTGTCACAGTTAGGAATAAAAACAAGTGCATCAAACGAATGTGCTTTTGCCATACATTCAATACTGTCTGCTATCAGCTCTCTTGAACAAAGAGAATATTTCATTCCCTCATGACCCATAGCAAGCCCGTCACAAACACCGATGGTATTAAATTCCATTGGTGTTCCGCCATTTGCAAGGATACCATCCTTAACTGCTCTTGAAATGTTTTGAAGATGTATATGCCCTGGAACTACTTCATTGAATGAATTAACAACACCAACAAGTGGTTTTTTTAGCTGTTCCTCGGTATACCCCATTGATTTGAGCAATGCTCTTTTTGGTGCGTTTTCACAGCCACTCTTTATTCTGTCACTATTCAAAAAATCACTTCCTTTTTGCATCAGTATCAGACCAACTCATTTTTGCTCTAAGATCGCAACCAACCTTTTCAACTAAATGCTCACTTTCAATTCTGCGTTTTGCAAGGAAAGATGGTCTTCCAGCTTTGTTTTCCAAAATCCAGTCTCTTGCAAACTCTCCATTCTGTATTTCTGTAAGAACCTTTTTCATTTCTTTCTTTGTCTCATCTGTAATAATTCTATTTCCTATAGAATAATCGCCATACTCAGCAGTATCACTGATAGAATATCTCATAAATGAGAGACCACCCTTTACAACAAGGTCAATAATAAGCTTCATTTCGTGAACGCATTCAAAATATGCACTTTCTGGTTGATAACCAGCTTCTACAAGAGTTTCAAATCCTGCTTTCATAAGTGCAGATACTCCGCCGCAAAGAACAGCCTGTTCACCAAATAAATCTGTTTCGGTCTCTTCTTTAAAAGTAGTTTCAAGAACACCAGCTCTTGCTCCGCCAATTCCCATTGCATATGCAAGTGCGATTTCTTTTGCATTTTTTGTAGCATCATTATGAACAGCGATAAGGCAAGGTACGCCTTTGCCCTCAACAAACTGACTGCGAACAGTATGACCAGGTCCTTTTGGAGCAATCATTATTACATTTACATCCATAGGCGGAACGATTTGATTGAAATGAATATTAAATCCATGTGCAAAGCAAAGTGTCATTCCTGATTTTAAATTTGGTGCAACACCCTGATTATAAATATCGGTCATCTTTTCATCGTTAACGAGAAGCATAACGATATCTGCCTTGCTTACAGCATCAGCAACATTAAGAACTTCAAATCCATCCTCTTTTGCTGTAACTGCACTTTTTGACCCTTCATAAAGACCTATAACAACAGAAGCTCCACTGTCTCTTAAATTCTGAGCGTGAGCGTGACCTTGACTACCGTAACCAACAACCGCAACGGTTTTATCCTTAATACTTAAAAAATTGCAATCCTTTTCATAATACATTTTAGACATAATTAAAACTCCTTTTATAAATTAATTAAATTTTTTAACACTTAACATGTTTTCAGTTCCACAAGCCATTGAAATAGAACCTGAACGGCACAATTCAAGGATGTCAAACGCTTCACAGCTTTTAATAAAATCATCAATAATACATGTTTCACCTGTAACTTCTGCGGTAATAAAATCCGCTCCAAAGTCTCTGACTTTACCACCATATGAGTTAATAAGTCCACTTGCTTTGGTGTTATTTCCACTTTCTACACTAATCTTAATTAGCAAGTGTTCAACAGATACGGTACAGCCATTATCAAACATAAAAATCTTTTTGACATCGTGCAACTTTTGTAATTGTTTGATAACTTGTTTTTGAATATCAACATCACCCGAAGAAACTATTGTCATTCTGGAATATTTAGGATTCTCAGTTGTGCCTACCGCAAGACTATCAATGTTAAATCCACGCTTTGCATACAATCCAGCTACTCTGTTAAGCACACCGAAATGATTTGAAACAATAAGTCCAACAGTGAATTTTTTATCCATCTGCCTCATCCTTTCAATACAATATCTTTGATTGAGCCACCAGGCGGAATCATAGGTAAAACCTTTTCATCCATATCAATCATACAATCTATAACACAAGGGACATCGCCCTTAGCTTGTGCCAAAGCATCACTCAGTTCGCTTAAACTTTGTACACGATATCCGTCTGCGCCAAAGGCTTTTGCAACTGCAGAAAAATTTGTTTTTCGATTTAAAGTAGTTTGGGAATATCTCTCATCAAAAAACATAGTTTGCCATTGCCTTACCATACCTAAAACCCCGTTATTAAGAATTATTATTACAATGGGTAAATTTTGCGAGACAGCTGTTGCAAGTTCAGTAAGATTCATTCCAAAACTTCCGTCGCTTGTAAAAAGTATAGTCTTTTTCTTACCTTTTGCCATGCAACCACCTATAGCAGCGCCCAAGCCAAAACCCATAGCACCAAGGCCACCTGATGTGAGCAAGGTTTTTGACTTTTCAAACTTGTAAAATTGCATTGTCCACATCTGATGCTGACCAACATCCGTTGCTACAACTGTATTTTTATCTGCCCAGTCATTGACCGTCTCGATAATCATATGAGGTGAAAATCGGCTGTCCGCTTCAAGAACATCGTACTTTTTATATGATTCAATCTCATCAAGCCAATTACTGTTTTTAAAGGGCTGAATATCGTTAAGAAGAACATTGAGAATTTCTTTAACATCTCCACAAAGTCCTATTTGAGATTTTACATTCTTATCAAGTTCAGCATTATCAATATCTATATGAATGACAGTACAATTTTTCGTATATTCTGCAATCTTTCCTGTTGCTCTGTCGCTGAACCTTACGCCAACTGCAATCATAAGATCGCATTCGGATTGTGCTTTTGAAGCCGCATATTTACCATGCATTCCACACATCCCAAGATTAAGGCTGTATGAATTTGGGATAGCTGTAATTCCCATCATACTAAGTCCAACAGGGGCTGAAAGCCTTTTTGAAAGCTCCATAACCTCGTTCTCAGCACCAGAAGCAATTACACCACCACCACAATAAATGTATGGCTTTGTGCAATTTTTGATCTTATCAAGTGCCGCCTCAAAATCATTGTGTGGCTTTTCGTGATAGCTTTGTAATTTTACAGGAGTATTTGTGTATTCACAAGTCTGTAACTGAATACTTTTAGGAATATCGATAAGAACTGGGCCTTTTCTACCGCTTGAAGCAATAAGAAATGCTTCTTTAATAGTACTTTCAAGCATGTTGATATCCCTTACAACAAAATTGTGCTTTACAATAGGTTGAGTAATACCGACAGTATCTACTTCTTGAAAACTATCTTTACCAATCAGTTCAGTAGCAACATTGCCAGTAATAGCAATCATTGGAACAGAATCAAGATATGCATTTGCAATGCCAGTAACAAGATTTGTTGCACCTGGACCACTTGTAGCTATAACAACACCTGTTTTTCCGCTTGCTCTTGAATATCCATCCGCCGCATGTGCAGCTCCCTGTTCGTGCGCGGATATAACATGATTAATCCTGTGTGCGTTTTTATATAGTTCATCGTAAATATTTAGCACCGTTCCACCTGGATAGCCGAACACTGTTTCTACTCCTTGATTTACTAATTCTTCAATTAATATTTGTGCTCCCGTCATTAACATAATGTTCCTCCTTTAAACGAAATAAAAAGACCTTGCAGCGTTCGCTGCAAGGTCTAAAAGTTAATAAAAAACTTTAACTCCTGCTTTCAGCGTAACGCAATCTGACACTACCGACAAGAACGACGATAATGCTAATAATAATTATTACGCTAACAACAGAAAAATAAGTAAGCACGATATTGTACCCCTTTGTATATTTTTATGTAGGATATCATGAAATAAGTATGTTGTCAATAGTTTGTTCAAAAAAATTAATTAAGATATCAAAATAATCATTTTTATATTTGGTAAATAAGAGTACCCAAATAACATACCATTTATATCATTTTATTTTTGTATAAGGTTTTGGTTAATATAATAACAAACAATTATTATAGAATATATTATAACAATTATGTATGTTATACTTATAAAATTTTCTACAACTTAAATTTTTAAGAAGTCTTTTACTTTTCCTTCTATTTGTCATTCATATTTTTCTTATTAATTGGAAGTTTGTCCATAAAGGAATTTGTCAATAATTGCTTTGTTTTCATCAAAATCACACGCAAACATTGAACGCCCGCCCATTCCGATTTTGCTGCCGTAGGTTCCAGCTGCTGGGATCGTCATCCCTTCCGTTTGAGTTGAAAAACCAGTTCCTAGTAATTTTATAGCTATCGATGTCAAAGAGTTTATATCGTTCTTTGTCATGTCTGTTATAATCATCGGCAAAACTTTATCTATAAGAGAATTAAGTTCCAATGCACTCAAGGAATCAAGATTGCTCAAGCATGCCTTAATTACATTTCTCTGCCTTTGGATCCTATACCAATCGCTGTCAATTTTACGAAGCCTGCTGTAGCTTATTGCCTGTGATCCGTTTAAGTGGTTAACACCAGCCTTAAGACCAAGAGCATTCGCTTCTGCAGCCGTTAGTGTAATGTCAATACCCCCGATTGCATCGACAATCGGCTTAAATGAATAAAAATTGATTCTAACATAATTGTCAATATTCAACTTAAAGCAATCTTCAAGTGTATTTACGGTGAGATTTGCTCCGCCATACCTAAAAGTGTGGGTAAGCCAATCATCTTTGCCAGTGCCAACAATAGGCACGGCCATGCCACGCTCAAAGCTTATAAGCTTTATTGTATTTTCTTTGGTATTGAGGGATAAAAGGCAAATGCTATCCGCTCTAGCATTTTCGTTAAATTCATCTGTACGCTCATCGGTCCCCAAAAGTAGTATGTTTATAACATTTTTGCTAGTAATGGTGTTGCCACCAGAAACAGTAAGATTGTTTTCATATTCATCTAGTTTGGATGCAGATGCGTTAATGTCATCGTATGTTTCGCCAGGGTCATCATCCACGACAACATTGTTATCAGCACCTTTGTCATACTTTATCAAGTTTAATTTATGATTGTAATATGTAAACATAACAATTGCTATCACCAGAATTAAACTTACTAGGGTGATAAGTGTAATTTTAAGTTTCTTGTGCTTCTTTTTTTCTGGAGTTGTTGATGTGATTGTGGAATTTATTTGCGGTTCATTTTTAGGGGTATGGTTTTTATTCACGTTGCCATCTCCAATTGTTAATATTTTACTTCTGTAAGTTTCTTTATTTTAAATACCATAAATAATTAATCTTAATTCAACTCACCATGAGTAATTAAATTTTATAAGAAGTTCTTTTAATAAATGTTTCGCTTTAATTTTCAAGCTACTTTCAAAATAATTATTACATATATAATCATATGTTTCATTATTATATTTTTCCCAAAAATCATCCCTATCTTTAGGCAAAAAACTTGGGCTATTTATATTATATTTTAAAGCCATTTCCTTACTTATTTCCACTTTTTCTAATCCATCAACTCGATTTAGTATTTCAATGCCTTTTTTATTATTTAAAAACAATACAGAAGTTCCCATATTGTCATCCATATCTGGCATCAATTTATCTACACCCCAAAAATCTCCTATTGTAATATCTGATTCATGAAAATATTTTGAATATTTACATTCAAAACAAGCAGGTCTCAAAATATAATGTTTATCATATAAATTGCAATAAAAATCATCTGCAAACATAACTACTTTTTCACTGCGATTATTCTTATAACTAAAACAAAATCTATGCCATCCAATTTTTTTATTTCTGAAATTAATATCACTGATCTTATTCTCAGAGTTTGAAAGCACTCTTATATAATCATGCCAAACCAATGGGCTTCCTACCCCATGGCACAAAATGTCTATAGTAGTTAAGTTACTTTTATCTAAGCCATTTAAACACTCTAATAATCCCGAAACCTGACAAGGTGTTCCTGAGAATAATACTTTTCTTCCTTTTTGCAAATCTTCCTTTACTTTTCTAAAAGAATAACCTGTATCACTTTGGACATATTTTGAGCCTTGTAAAGATTTCAAACCTTCTATATTTTCTATTCTCTTATGTTTAACTACAAAATCATCATCAAATGAAACGCCATAAACTATACCGCCATTTTTTAAAAACAGTTCTCCAATTACATAAAAAACGCCACCTGATGAACTATTCTTTCTTATTTCATAATCCTTATTTCTTGCAGCATAAACAATTAAAGGTTCCGTTGTTTTTGCAGTTTTATCTTTACTGCATACTCTTTCACAAGAACCGCAATTAATACATTTATCATAATTCACTACTGGTATTAAAAAGCCTTCATCATTTGCCTTCATATTAATTGCATCTGTAGGACAAACATTATTACAAGCCCCGCATCCAGTACAATTGTTTAAATCACTTAACATTTTTTCTCCTTAATTCTGAAATCATTGGTCTAATAACATTTTTGTTTTCTACTAATCCAACAATTAACATACATACAAAATAAAATAGCTGAACATATAAATTAAATTTAAATATAATAATGTCTACTACTTGCAATGATATTATTAAGATTGAAATAATAATAAATTTTAAATTGAAATCTATTTTTATAATTTTTTTTGTATCCACACATCTATAAATAAAAATAACAAAAAACGATATAAATGTTGTTAAACATACGGCTTGTAATCCCAAAATATTAACTAACAATAAGTTACCAACAAGATTTATAACTGCTCCAATACAAGAACTTTTAAACACTGTTTTTGTATCCTGATCAGCAATATAAAAAGCTCCAAAGAAGGATGATAAAGCTTGAAATAAAACAGCGAGTAATAATAGAGGAGAATAAATCCATGATATTTGATAAGAACTTTCAAACAACAAATTCACTATCGGTTTTATAACAACAAAAACTCCTGAAGTGGCTAATATTAAAAACAAATAATAAAGTTTAAATATATTAGAATAAAATCGATCCTTTGCTTGAGATTCCATTTGTTCTATTGCAGACAATTGCCAGGCTTGAAAAAAGATGCCATTAAACAAACTAATAATTGTAGGTATCTTTGTTGCAACAGCGTATATTCCGTTTATACTAGCCCCTAAATAATATAAAATTATATATCTATCAGAACTAGTAATAATCCACCACATAAGTGAATTAGGAATCAAAGGAACGCTATACTTAAGCATTAATTTCAATATATCAGTATTTTTGTCTTTAAAATTAACTACTTCCCATATATGAAGTTTAATTGAATATATAATCGTCACAACTGCAAAAGAAATAGCCATTGAATATATATATCCGTTTACTCCCATTTTGTATATTACAATTAAAACAATATTTAAAATCAAAAAGAAAAAAGTGTTTAGCACACCACAAAATGCAAATAATTTTAATTTGCCAATTGCTCGTGAATATTGGGAAAGCAAGGAATACAATGTTTGAAAGCAAAGTATCAACGCTATCCAAATAATATAATATTTAAAATCATTTTTTAAAAAAAATAATGATAAAATAGTTGCAACCGCAACAATTATTACATTCAGAAAAAACGTGAAAACTAATCCGTTAGAAAGAATTGTAGTTCTATCATATTTTTCATTCATCGCAAATCTTAATACTGCATCAAATATACTCAATGTTACTATAGGTAATAGTAAACTTAAAGTTGTTGATATCAAATCCGTTATACCATATTCAGTTGTTGTAAGCACATATGTGTAAATCGGAACAAGTATAAATGATAAAATTTTACTTCCAACATTTGTGATAGTAAATAGGATCGAATTATCAATTAGAGTTTTATATTCTTTTTTCATTTTTACCGCCAAGATTTTGAATTAAATAATCAAAGGATTTCTTCTTTTTCGTTTCATACTTTGTCTTATCACAGCATTCATTATCAGTAAACTTTTTTATATCAATAGAATCTTTTTGGTAGTACATATCTTGCGGATTGATAGAAAAAAGGTTAACAAAATCCTCTATTCTTTCGTTATATAAAGAATGTGGAATTAAAGCAATTTGTTTCTCGAACATATATGAAAAGAGCATAGCATGATATGAATTTGTTACCACTATTTGTGCACTATTGATTAGTGCAAGGAAATCATAAGGATCTGCATGTGGAAAGCGTGCTATTTCATTGTTATAATGTTTTGCATTGCGTAATGTAATAACCTTAAAATCCAATTTTTTTGAAAGAGTTTCAACTGCACTATTTAATAATTCATTTTCTTGAATAGAATATACAAATATATATTTACTATCTAAATATTCCTTGCTTATAGAAGATTTTTTTATCAATTGATTCCAATCTTGTCTTTGTAATAATAGCGTTGGATCTAAAACATGCATGCATTTTATACCTAATTCTTCATTTATAGCTCTAGCAGTTGACTTCTCTCTAACAGAAACGCCTTTAAAACCACTAAGATATTCTATATATTTTTCCCTATAGTCGATTATTACTTTATTGTTTCCGCAACTAGCTGCATACGCAATTTTCATAGACGAATTAATATCAGCTCCAAAATAGAATGGCGACAATTCCCCACCAGTTAGTTTAGGATTCCATATTTGATCGCTACCATAAATTAGCGTCTCATATTTATCAACTTCATTATTTATAAAGTCAGAATAATTATCACATCTTTTATTAGAAATTTTTAATTCAGTAATTTGAAAATTTCTAAATCTAGCTAATTTCTTTTCAATGCTTTTATTTAGTAAAAGTATTTTAATTTTATCGAGTAATGATAAGCTTAATCTATCTTTTATAATGCTCTTCAAACTCAAATTAACGAACTCCGATTCATAACCATCATTAGTTAAAACCGTTTGCAATGCATATGCTTGCAATGCTGCACCATAATTAGGTTCATCAAAAAATGTAACAATCCCAATCATTCTAAACCTCCATCTAGCTACACCTAAAGAGGCAATTTTTTTAGGTAAGACTTAGATAATAATCTTGCATTTCTTTCGCTGTATTTTTAATACTGTAACCATTTTCAATCACTGACTTTGACATATCTTCTCTGCTATAATCAAACTTTTCTTTTTCTATTATGTCAGCCCAAGCTTCTACACCTTTAGAAATCGCAACATAACTTATTAGCGGTGAAACACAACTCTCTCTTGATGTAACATCCGAAGTAAGACAACGCAAACCGCTTGCTTGTGCTTCAATCAAAACAAGTCCAAGAGCTTCAAACAACGATGGCAACAAAAGCACATCCATCGCTGACATTATACGATTAATATCACTTCTCGCTCCCGCCATTATAACTATATCTGAAATGCCTAATTCTTGTATTTTTGAATTTATTTTATCTTTTTCAACACCGTCTCCTACAATAAGAAGACGCAATTTTTTATCATTATTGGCAATATTATTTGCAATTGATAGTATCATTTCTATGTTTTTTTCTGGTGATAATCTACCCACAAAACCAATCACATGACAATCGCATATTCCAAACTCTTTTCTTACATTTTCTCTATCAATCACACTAAATATAAATTGACTTTCATCTATTCCATTTTTTGCAACAGAAAACTTTTTACTATTGATTATCCTTTCACCAAAAAAGAATCGCCCAGCCTCTGTAGAACACGCAAAGTATTTTTTGCCAGTTAACCAGAATATTGGACGCAGCACAATATATTTAAGCGGCGGTTTTCCAATGTTTGAATGGCTGTGATAAACAACATGCTTAATTCCACATAATTTTGCTAAAACACCGTCCACTGCTCGCGTTCCACATGTTGTATGTATGTGAACAACTCCGTATTTTTTATATTTCTTAAAAATTCTAATCTTCTCAGCACAACATTTTAAAAAGGGTTGCTTATCAATTGGAATGGAGTACACCTCCCCTCCAAATTCTTCAACTTCATCTTCATAATACTGATTGTCACCTTCGTTGAGTATTACGAAGTCAAACTGTATTTGATTCCTATCAATGTGTTTATACAAATTCATTAGGTATTTTTCAATACCACCTGATTCTATAAGTTTACTGCCAATGTGTAATACTCGTACCAATATTAAGTTCACTCCTCCGAAGATCTTTTTTACGTTTCAGTAGTATAGAAAAAATAAGTCCTAAATATATCCAAAACATGTCCTTTCCCCAAACCGTAAGATTCAAAAATGAATCAATCGTTTCATATGAAAAAAACAACCACACCACTGTAAGACTTTCTTCATTTAGTCCAAACCTTCCAAGAAACAATGTTTTAATTTGTAGAAATACATATACTATGAGGAATAAAGAGCCAATTATAATTCCATAGAACAGCCATGTCTCTAAAAATATATTATGAGAAGAAAGATACCCTAAAAATCCTACTCCCAAAAGCGGGTGTTCCTTTATCATATCAATGGAAACCCCTGCAAAAACATCTCGATTTGATAATCCAGCTATATTCCCAATCAATACTGCTCTTAATGTTCTGCTATTAATTCCAACTAAGTCAAAAAGTTTAATGCCAACTTCCAAGAGTTTATTCATAAATATAAAAGAAAATATACTAATTAACATAACAGTAAAAAACTTTATTATTGCATGCCAGTTATTTTTGATGAGTTTTAGTGAATCTAGTAAGAAGAATAATGCTATAGCAAGCAATGGACCTCTAGATCCCATACCAATCATCACTAACATCCCAATACAAACAAAAACAAAAGCGATAAAACCTTTTTTGCCACTATTGCTAATCCAAATGTGTAGCATCAACATAATCGGAATCAAAATGTAATATGACAAGGACATGTTTGTTTGCGTCTCAGCTGTTCCAACCACGCCCCATATAGTTGTAGCAATAAACATAAAAAATCCAAAACTTATTATTATATAGCTTGCTACAGTCAAATAATTATAAAGAATTTTACAATCATTCAAAGAATAGCTTGCTATAAAACATATAAATGACACACCAAATATCCCAAAAATTGAAGAGATAATGTTATCTCTATTTTCCGGATAAATAAGTATTTCAACAGATAAAAATAGTATTAACAAAAAGAAAACTAAAATAGAGAATGTACCGCTTCTTTTCAATATAGGTTTTATAGCATTTAAAATAAAGCAAAAGAGAATGGCAGAAATTATAATATTAGCAATTGAATTAAATGCACTTAATCCTGGAATAGATTGTACTATACAAAATTTTACAGCGGGTATCAAAAGCTCCATTGTTAAAAACAATGATATTTTTTTATCTCCGTTGTCATAAAATCTAATATCCAACATTAAACATCCTTTTTATCAGAATACATAAAAAAGCAATTGTTTTCTTCCAATAATAAATATTTTGTCCACCAACATCTAAATGACCCATTGTTTGATTATAATTTTGTTAATTTAATATATTATTTATTACAATTTGTGATTTATCAATCTGACTTACAATTTCGTAAAGTGCAGAATCACAATTTGTCTCATATCTATCCCATTCAATACTACGATAGTATTGATATATTTTATCTGCAATCGCTTCATTGTATGGGTCACATTCTAAACCAATTTCATATTCCGAAACCTGTTTCCCCATAAAAGAGCCTTTAGTACATATTTGTGGAATATACATTGCAACAGAATCATAATACTTGTTCCCCATAGCACCTATCGTACGCTTATCATTTTCATACATATTGTGAACAAAGTCAGTTTCCGCCGCAAAACGATAGCGTTCTTCTGGTTTGTACTCTCCATGAAAAAATACATTTTTTATATCTTTTTCCACACAATATCTTTTTAATATTCTAGCCGTGGTTTGTTCTCTTCCGTGATAATGTAATTCAAAACGAGAGTCGTTAGCGAAATTATCAATAATGGTTTTATTTAATTGTTCATAGCGTATAAATCCCCAAAATCTTATACGAATTACAGGAATATTTCTATTATCATTTTTTCGAACAAATCTATTTTCAAGCAACGACTTATCAAGATTGTGAGAAGTATATATTTTTTCACATAAAGGTAAGTTTTCTCTAAACGCATCCGAACTCACAAATGTTGCGTTTGATTCATTGACTATTTTTGCAATTATATTTCTAAACATAGCAATATGTTCATAAGTGTAATCTCTATAGTCCAAGATGTACTTTCCCTTATATTCTTTTGTCAGAATATCATTTAAGATAAAACCCGGGAGTGAATGTAGCACAACTATAAAATCAAACTTTTCTGAGTTTAGGATTTTTTTTGCCATTTTCCTGTATCCATAGAAATTGATTGCTTTATTTATCATAGAAGCATCGTCTTCCTGATATTTTTCATACTTATATGACTTTATGTTAGATGAAACTGAAGCGTCTGGTTTTCCATCACGATCCCAATATAAAAGATGTATTTCACAATTGTTGTTTCTCAATTGTTCAAGATAAAAGTGCATATAGGGCATGTATGCGATTTTACCAAATCCCAATATCAATACTTTCATTGTAATTACACCTTCTCAGCACCAAGTTTTTCAAAAAGCTCTATAAACTTCATAGTGTTTACACTTCGTGAATAATATGCTTCACCAAAGTCTTGCCCATTTTTAGCATACATATCTCTTGTATTTTTGTTATTGTAGAGCTTCAAAATTGCATCAGCAACATCTTGCGGATTATCATTTGAAGCGGAAATACCAATTTCGTTTTCATTAAACATTTTATAATAATCTGAGTTCTCATCTACAGAATTCACAATGGCTCGATTACATGCCATTAGTAAACCCGCTTTACTTGGAACAGAATTCCCAATTATCCCTTTTTTTAACGGTATCAAACATACTGAACATGAACTATAAACATCTGAAACCATGTTTTGCGGTTCTAAAGGAAAAAAAATTATATTATCCAGTTGCAATTCTTCCTTTTCCTTTATAAAGTCATCCTTTTGGCTTCCTTGTCCAATCATATGAAAAAATATATTTTTATAAGGCCTTAAAAGCTCTGCAACTTTTAAAACCATCTTGTAATCAAATACATACCCCATAGTTCCAGCATACTGTACATAAAAGTTGTCTTTATATAATTCATTTTTCTTTACAAAACGATTTTCAAGCCAATCCACTTCATGCACTGTACGATCATCAAACCAGTTTACAATTGTATATATTTTGTTATATGGGATGCCTTGTTCAATTACTTTTCTTTTCATATCAGAAGAAATAACAGTAATTGCATCACTTCTTTTATATGCAATTTTTTGCAACTTATAAAACACTGATGCTATAAATTGATTTTTAATTACTCCACTATTAACTGCACTTCCTGGGAACATGTCTTGCACACTGTAAACTACAGGCTTTTTTAGGTGTCTTTTACATAATAAAATCGGAAACATAACAGTTGGACAAGACTGAACAAATACGACATCAATGTCATTAAGCTTTTCCCAATATTTTTTACATTTGAATGCATATTGAATTTCTTCAAAATACCTCTTAACAAAATCACTTTTATCAACAATTTTCCTGTCAATCACATCATAACTTAGATCTTTAAAAATTTTTAGAGCCTCTGGAATATCTTCGTTTATTCTTTTTCTACGGCTCTCAATCAAATGAACAGCATGTCCTTTTTCAAGAACATCTTGAATTAGAGTCTGAATCAAGTGATTAGATGGTCCGGGTGTATCAAAGCCTTCGTTTAGTAAAAACAATATTTTCAACTTAAATCACCAAATCCACTGTAAATTTCATGTATTCCATAAATGATATATTTGATGGCAACCAACTTGTCTGCATCCACATTTATGATAAAAGTTAATTGCACCAATGTTTCTAGCTTGAGTACCAACTTTTATTTCATTACATCCATGTTCTTTTGCAGAATACTCTACCGCATTAAACAATGCAGTTCCAATTCCGCTCTTCTTTTTTTCTTTTGAAACTGCAATTAGTTCAATTACACATGAATCATCCCTAAAGTTAAATAATACAAATCCATCAATTTTTCCATGGTCATCATTATGCAAAGCGAAATATTTGTCAGGCTTATTGAAAGAACTATTTAGCCAGTTATTATATACCTGCGCTCCACCTCTTTTTAAAAGCTCAGGATCTTCGATAAACTTTGAAAACTGAAATACAGCTAGATTTAGAATATAGTCATTTTTTTCTAACGCAATATGAATTGTAATATCCTTTGGTAGTATATTTTGTTCTTCTATTTTTTTCAAAAACTGTATATTAACATCAGCTAAAAAGGATAGTGTACTTCTTCCAATCAATTGTGCATTCGTCGAATCTGAATTTTTATTTTCAATTGAAATAAATTGATATTTATCAAAACTTGATTTTACAATATCCCATTCCTCTTGTAATAACGATTTATATAAAATAACTTTTGCACAAGATACACCAAAAAAATCCGTATCCCATTTTAATTCCTTGATAGATACGCTATCTGTTTTCACGTCTGCGTTCATGTTTTCCCCTTATCTATTAATCTAGACTTTATTCTGTATATTTTCATCAACTCCTAAGTCATGATGAATTATGTATATATCTTTATGTTTTAATACACTCAAAATAGTTTTAAAAAATATTTTAATATCAAACCATAATGATAAATTAGCAATATAATATATATCATGATTAATTCTTTGCTTCCACGGCACTGTATTTCTATAATAAGCCTGATTAAAACCCGTAATGCCCGGTTTCACTTCCAGTTTTCTTTCTTCATTGCCTTCATACATATCTCTATGTTCAGGTAAATCTGGTCTGGGTCCAACAACTGACATATTACCCAAAAGAACATTCAATAGTTGTGGTGTCTCATCAATACTTGTCTTACGAATAAGCTTACCAATCTTCGTTAGTCTTGGATCATCTTCCGAATTAAACGTTGAACCATCTTCATTTCTTATATCAGGTGCATTCATCTTCATGGAACGGAATTTATACATTTTAAATATTTTTCCATCCTTTCCGAGACGAGGCAGATTGCAAAAAACTGACCCTTTATCTTGAAAATAAATTATGGGTGCAATTACTATCAATAAAACAAACCAAAACGGCATGACAAGAATAGAAAATGTCACGTCTAAAACACGCTTAAAAAACTGCCTATACATTAATCATCCCCCCAATATTATTCTATATACGCCATAAATGAATCTATTATATATTCCACATCTTCATCGCTTAACAGAGTATGAAGCGGCAAGGTAATTTCATTTTCATATTGTGCCAATGCGTTTGGATAATCTTTTATATCAAATCCCAAATTCTTATACGCAGTCATCATTGGCAGAGGTTTGTAATGCACATTACATGCAACCCCCCTCTGTACCATCTTAGTAATGACTTCATTACGTCTTTGTTCTGAGCAATTCGGAATTCTAGTTAAATACAAATGTCCGCTTGAGGCAAAATCATTGCCATAATGTTGCAACGTCTTTACTCCCAAGGGTAGAAATGCACAATCATATTTACCAATGATATCTCTTCGACGCTTCAATAACCCATCATATCGCTCTAATTGTTTCAGTCCAATAGCCGCAAGAATATCCGTCATATTACACTTATATCCCGTGTAAACAATATCGTATTCCCATTCGCCTACTTGATTTTTAGCAAATGCTTCTTTGGATTGACCATGCATAGAATAAAGCATGTACTGACTATACATCTTCTCACTATCTAAGCCCTTAACATCACGCCATACAACTGCTCCGCCTTCACTTGTTGTCAGATTTTTAACTGCATGAAATGAAAAGCAGGTGAAATCTGCGACTTGTCCACTGTTTTGTCCCTTGTATTTTGCACCGAAACCATGTGCCGAATCAGACATTACAATGATGCGATTATATAGCTTTTGCAAATCATTACTTGCATGAAAAAGTGCTTTTTTACTTTCAACTATTTCAAAAATTTTATTATAATCACACATTTTCCCAGCGATGTCAACCGGTATAATAACCTTTGTTTTCTCCGTGATAGCATCAGCCAACTTAGAATAATCCATCTCAAAAGAATCGGGTGCAGTATCTACAAACACAATTTTTGCACCAACATGTTCAATAACCGACGCAGATGCTGTGTACGTATATGCAGACGTTATAACTTCATCCCCAGCACCAACGCCAAGAATACGAAGCGTTAATTCCATTGCAGCTGTTGCAGAATATAAACAAACAACCTTGGATACACCTATATATTCTGATATATTTTTTTCAAACAACTTTGTTCTTTTACCTGTTGTTATCCAACCTGATTTTACTACTTGCGTTAATTCCTCAATTTCTAAACCGGATATATCTGGCGGTGAAAAAGGGATATTCCTTATTTTTGTTGTATCCATTTCATATTTCTCCAATATCAGAATTCTACATACCGGGTTTAAAAATATTTGCGGGTAATGTAGTCAATTCAAATTTACTAATTTATCCACTTTTAAAAATAAGTTATTAAATTTAAACAAACGCTACATTATCACTTGAAACCATGTTTATTTTCGCACTATCTTTTAAACCATCTTCTTTGTTTGGGAAAAGAATCACTTTATTGCCCGTGTATGTATACGAAGGAGCAAGTTGCTTTAGTTTTACAATCAAATCAGATTCATCATATATATCTATTTTATCTTTTAGTTCATTAATATATATAAAGAACTTATTGGTGTTGATTTTCAATGGCTTTGCCACATAAATCATGTCATCCATGGTCCTGCTGACACCCTCTTCATCAAGAAATACTTCTTCGTAAAGTTTTTCTCCCTCTCGAAGTCCTGTAATTTCAATATCAATATCAACTCCAGGTGTAAATCCTGAAAGCTTTATCATCTTTTCCGCAAGATCATAGATTTTAATGGGTGTTCCCATGTTTAAAACAAAGATTTCCCCACCCTTTGCTTTTACTCCCGCTGCTAAAACCAAAGATACTGCTTCAGGAATAAGCATAAAATACCTTACCATGTCTCGATGGGTTACGGTTACCGGACCGCCTCTCTCAATTTGCTCTTTGAAAAGAGGTATTACACTACCATTACTTCCTAGGACATTTCCAAAACGGACGGATACGAATTCTGTTTTAGATATTTTGTTATACTGCTGAACAATAATTTCACAGACACGTTTTGTCGCTCCCATTACATTGGTTGATTTTACAGCCTTGTCCGTAGAAATCATTACAAATCGCCTGACCTCATATTTATCTGCCACATTTACAAGATTCCACGTTCCTATGACATTATTCTTAATTGCTTCCCTTGGACTGTTTTCCATAAGAGGAACATGCTTGTGGGCTGCTGCATGGTAAACATAGTCGGGTCTATATTTTTTAAATACTTCATCAAGACGACTCTCGTCTCGGACTGAGCCGATGAGTACCTTAAGGTCTTGATTTGGATAATAATTTAAAATTTCCTGCTGAATTCTATAAGCGGAATTTTCGTAGCTATCAAAGATTATGAGTGTCTTAGCCATTCCGCTGCATGCAATCTGCCTGCAAATTTCGCTACCTATAGATCCACCGCCACCAGTCACCATAACTACCTTGCCCCGTAGTGCATCGTATGCATCGTCAAGTTCAACCTTTATCGGGTCTCTTCCGAGGAGGTCATACAAATCAATTTCTTTTAGTTGAGTTGCTATAAGTTTTCCAGATATTATCTGATACATTCCAGGAAGCTTTTTTATTTTGCAATCCGTCTGCTGGCAGATATCGATTATCTTCTTTGTTTCTCTTGCCGATGCAGATGGAATTGCAATGTAAATTTCGTCAATTTGATACTTGCGAACCGTTTCCACAATCTTTTCTCTGCCACCAACTATGAGAATATTATTTAAATACTTTCCGTGTTTTTTGGAATCATCGTCAATTAATGCAAATACCCGAATTTTTTCAAAACACTCATTGTCGCTAAGTTCTTTTATTACCATATTCCCCGCCATTCCAGCTCCAACAATTAAAACTCTTGATTTTTCAAGAATAATACTTGCATTTTGCCTGCGGCGAGAGGTATTGGCACTTGAGCGAATATACAGACGAGTACCAAAAACAAAAAGCCCATCAATAATTTTATATATAAAAAACCATATGACAAAATCATGACTCCAAATTTTAAAAAACAAGAGCAACATCATTTCCTTTGGCAAAATAAAAGCAATGAATAAGCTTTCAAAGCTACTAAAAACAGGGTACTCCCACATACTCTTATATATTTTAAACTTTGCGAAAATGCCAATCATTAATGCGACATCAACTACTAAAAACAGAGCTAAATTATTTGCAATTTCGGTTGGAATATATTCAAGCTTTCCAAACTTTAAAAAAACAGAGATCATAAGACTTATTACCGCAAAGAAGATATCATAAAAAGCAACATTAAGCTCTGTTCTAGCACTACCTTTAATAATTTTAGATAATTTTTCCACTTGACATTTCACCCCATTAAACAATCTAACTTTGCTGTTTTATTCTCCTGAGTAATACTTTGAATAGTTTCTTCCGTAGTAACGTCCATATGCAGAATTGCTGCCGACAAGCGGGATTTTGTCTAATACAACGCCTAGAATTTTAGAGTCAGCCACCTCTAATTGATGCTTCACCTTATTGATGTGCTTATAGCTTATTGAGTCATGTTCAACCACTATAACCATTCCATCACAGCATTTTGAAACAACGGCAGCATCAATAACCACTCCGAGCGGTGCGGTGTCTATAATGATATAATCGTAAATTTCGGAAAGATAATCAATCATCTTCTTAAACTGCTTTGATCCCTGTAGTTCTGCAGGATTCGGTGGCAATGGGCCAGTAAAAACCATGTCAAGATTTTTGTAATTTGTATTAAAGACAATGTCCTTAAGTTGACATTGTCCAACCAAAAAATTGGTCAACCCATTAAGTTTTCCTTTGCTTGAAATAGTCTTTAAAACAACAGTACCTCTTAGGTCGCAGTCAATGAAAAGAACTTCTTTTCCATTTTGTGCTAACTCTTTTGCAAGATTTATAGACACAGTGCTCTTTCCCTCATTTGGGACAGTACTTGTAATCCCTATGACTTTAACTTCTGTACCGAAAAATTGTATGTTAGTTCTAAGTGACTTATATGCTTCAACACATCTTTCACTTGTTTCAATTGCACTTGTTATGTCAACAGTGTTCATATTAAAAACTCCTAAAAATTTAATAAAACGAGACTTTACTTTCGTTTGTTGTTCTCCTTTTAAATTACAAAAGCGTCTTATGTTTCTTAACTCGTTTTTTGCTTTTGCTCTAACTTAAACTCTATTTCTCAACTTAAAAAATTTATTTCAGATTGAGAATAGCTCATTTCTGATATAAGTTTTTCAAGTTCCTTTTCAACTGCTTGTGAATCAACTCTCTTTTCAAACTTTTCTTCAAATTTATTCAATATTTCTTTTTCCTGTTTACGTATTTCATACGAAGAATTTTTGTGATTTTTCTTAGATTTATTTTTGCCCTTAAAATATTCGTTTTTCGGTATTGAGCCTATTACAACTAACTTTAATTGCTTTTCAACATCTTCAACAGTTTTTATTTTATCGTCAAGAGTGTACTTTATAAAAACAACTCCAACAGAAATAACAAAACCAATTAAGGCTCCTATAATAGTATTTAGCAAAATGTTTGGTGCATATATGTTGTCTGGATAGTTCGCATTTTCAACGACTTTTACATCATTTATCAGCATGATCTGTTTAATCTGGTTTCCTGAAGCTTCGCGTACAGCATCGGCTATTTTTTGTGCCATCTCTCTGTCTGTATATATTACATCCAGAACGAGAATTCTAGTATTTGTAGGATTCGTTACTGTAATAAGGCTTTCAAGCTCGCTTACCGTCATGTCAAGATTAAGATGTGAAATAACCGTTTCAAGAACTGGACGACAGGTTACAAGACTCATATAATCTTGTGTAAGAGAAGTTCCCGTCTGCAAATCATTGTAGGTTATTGCTGTTTCATCCGTTCGGTTTAAAATGTACATTTTCGTTGTTGATCTGTATGTCGGGGTTGTAAAATAATGTGTAAAACAAAATGCCAACGCAGAGATAAAAGCCACTGCAAAAATTACATAACCGATTTTTTTCCAAATATAAGACAAGAGTTCAACCAAACTTATCTCTCTTTTATTTGAGTTCTCAATATTCTGAATTTCAAAATTCATATTCTCCATTAATTTACCCTCAAATCTCTTTATCTAATATTACTCGGCGCTGATTACCTATGAAAATCTCAGTAGCATAATCTTTACCGAATTTTTTGCATACATACTCGTATGCTTCCCTCATGCGAGGTGCCCTGTGTACATCACTGTGTGCATCAGTTGCGATGAAGTGAACCAGATTTTCTTTCAACAGTTCCTTTGCAAAATTTTTCTCCCTTGTTATTGTGCTGCCTACTATGCTATCCGCATTAACCTGTATATATGCCCCAAATTTTATTAGTTCCTCTGCCGTCGCGACACTCTCTGCAAGACTCCCGTAACGCTCTATATGGGCCAAAATCGGTGTGTACCCTTCTAGCACAAACCTGTACAGGCTATCTTTTATGTGTCTTTGAGTGTCATACAAAGGAAATTCGACCAGCACATACCTGCTTTTGTTTAGAGTTTTTATGCTTCCGTTTTCCAAATACCAGCTAAAATCCTCTGTGAAATAAATTTCATTTCCAATATACACCTTCATATCAGGTGCAACAGACTGAGCCAATGTGTCTACTAACTCACTTATCTTTTTTACATTATCACTATTTTCAAACATTCCAAGCCTAAAATGCGGAGTTGCAATTATTGTACTTATTCCTTCATCATTCGCAATTTTCAGCATGTTTTTTGTCATTTGAACGCTTGAAGATCCGTCATCTACACAAGGCAAAATATGACAGTGAATATCTATAAATTTATTAATGACTTTCACCTCTTAATTGTATGATAACCAAAAAAAATTAAATTTAGTTAAAAATACCATATTTAGATAAATTTGATTTGCCTTATGTATATATAGCGATTGTCTTCATGATAAAGTAATTACGCTTATTATTCAACCACTAAATCATGGTGTTAAATACAATAAAATGAAATTGTTAAATTGTAATTATGAGGACTCAAATATGTATAAAAAATTTTAGGTTCGTATACACTACGAGTTTAAAATCCCTTAAAATTAATTGTGCATATAGTTATACCCTAAGTTCTAATACACCCTCTCTACTAAATTAAAACACGGCTGAATTTTCAAAAAATTCAGCCGTGTTCTTATTTTTTATAATACTAAATATACACTAATAAATGTACGATTAATAACATATATTATATTGTCTATTTAAAAATACGAATTAAACATAAAGGTGATTTTCTATGAGTACTTCAAATTGCAAAAATAATCAATGCGATATATCTAAAAATGTAAATATTCCTATTGAACTTTATGAATCTATTAAAGGTAAGTATTTTATTGGGTATGCGGATAACTTGGCTTTAGGTAATGGTCGCAGCTGCTGGGCAAGGTTATATAATCCATGTGATTCTGGTGTAAATTTACATGTAAATGTTTGGACTGTAACAGACATCTCGCAGTCTCCGTTTCGTGCCCAATTTTGGTTTAATGCTACGCCACCTGGAAGACCAATTAACTCAACTCTTGTAACTCCGTCCAACACTGCAATTTGTCCTTTGCCAAAACCTAAAATAAAGTTGCAACAGGCATCAAATGTTAATGGCGAACCTAATGACGGAGTAAAAGCTTTTGTGCGTAGAGGTGAGCCTGGAATAACATTAGTTGACACAGAAAACGGAAAACTTATATTCCCACCGGGAGGTTCATTTTTGGTATTTTTATCTTTAACTGAAAATTCAACTATCGGGGCATCTGAACGAATACCCTTCGGTTGGTGAGCACACAACTAA
>Ga0074193_1000509_pt1 | contig 63038 bp, 52 predicted proteins | sample EPASupsiteHSE605_FD_64523 | JGI IMG/M metagenome (GOLD analysis project Ga0074193, IMG submission 64523) | Bioremediated contaminated groundwater from EPA Superfund site, New Mexico - Sample HSE6-05 | ecosystem: Environmental > Aquatic > Deep subsurface > Groundwater > Contaminated ...
AGTCTTTCTACATTTTATATCTATGAATTTTTCAGCTCCTAAATCAGCACCAAAACCTGCTTCCGTTACAGTATAATCTGCTATTTTGCTTGCCATTCTTGTTGCTATAACACTATTGCATCCATGAGCAATATTTGCAAAAGGTCCACCGTGGATAAACGCCGGTGTTCCTTCAAGCGTCTGTACAATATTTGGTTTTAAAGCATCTTTTAAAAGTGCTGCCATGGCTCCATGAGCTTTTAATTGCCCTGCAGTTACAGGCTGGCCATCTCTAGTATAAGCTACAATTATTTTTGATAATTTTTCTTTTAGGTCTAAAATATCATTTGAAAGGCAGAATATTGCCATTACTTCTGAAGCAACAGTAATATCAAATCCATCTTCTCTTGTTACTCCTTCTGTTTTTCCCCCAAGTCCATCTATAATGTGTCTTAATTGTCTATCGTTCATATCGACAGCTCTTCTCCACATCACTCTTCTAGTATCAATGTTAAGTTCATTTCCTTGATGAATATGATTATCAATCATTGCAGCTAAAAGGTTGTTTGCTGCACCTATTGCATGAAAATCTCCAGTAAAATGTAGATTTATATCTTCCATAGGAACAACTTGAGCATATCCTCCGCCTGCTGCTCCACCTTTAACTCCAAATACTGGTCCTAATGATGGCTCTCTCAATGCTATAATAGTTTTTTTGTTAAGTTTTGTAAGAGCATCCCCTAAACCAATAGTTGTTGTAGTTTTACCTTCTCCAGCTGGTGTTGGATTTATTGCTGTAACAAGGATAAGTTTAGCATCTTCGTTATCTTTTAATTCATTTTGTAAATATCTGTAATCAATTTTAGCTTTATATTTACCATAATTCTCAACATATTGATCTGGTATGTTTATATTTTCGCATACATTATTAATTACCTTCATAGTTGCTTGTTGTGCAATTTCGATATCACTTAAAAATTTCATATAACCCTCCTAAAAACATTTTTCTCTTATGATATTTCAACTTCGTCTAAAAAACGTCTACAGATAATGTTATCCTTTTCATCTGTATTTCGTTAATATCCATTGATTTTATTCTTAATTTAATATATCATTAAATGGTACCAATTGTCGATAGAAAAATAATAATTTTAAATAAGGGGAAATTATTGTGAACAACTATTTAACACCTAAAGAAACTTCAGATGCGCTTATTATAACTGCGCAAAACAAAGCTGTAATGACAACAGAAAAACGATTACTCATGAGCATCATGGCTGGTATTTACATAGCCCTTGGAGCACAAGGATTTATGGTTTCATATGAAAATGCATTTTTAAGAGCTGCTGTTTTTCCAGTTGGATTAATGCTTATAGTTATAGTTGGAGGAGAATTATTTACAGGTAATTGTTTAATGACATTTGCATTAATACAAAAAAAAATCACTTATAAAGAATATTTAAAAACAATGGTTCAAGTATTCATTGGAAATTTTATAGGAGCTTTAATTGTTATCTCACTTCTTTATTTCGGTGGAGTTTATAAAAACCCTAAATTAGTTGAAACAATAGTTAAAGTTGCAAATGCTAAAATTTCCATGTCTTTTTTGCAAGCTTTCTTTAAGGGAATTTTGTGCAACATACTCGTGTCATTAGGGGTATGGTTTGCAGCTGCAGCTAAAGATACTACTGGAAAACTTTTAGGATGTTGGTTTCCTGTAATGCTGTTTGTGCTAAGCGGATATGAACACTGTGTTGCTAATATGTTTTATCTACCATTAGGTGCAATATTTGATCAATCAATTACTTTAAGTCAAATTTTCTTAAATAACTTGTTGCCGGTTACGTTAGGCAATTTCATTGGAGGAGGAATTTTAATACCTCTTGTATACAACAAGATATATTATTAACGAATAAAAGAAGGTGTAAAATGAACAATATTTCAGTTACATTGCTAGGCGACCCCATAGTTAAATTTAATAATGAAGAAGTCTATTTCCCTTACAAAAAATCTGAGGGACTCTTTTATTATGTCTGCATAAATAAAAAAATTACCAGAGAAGAAGCTATCAATATTTTTTGGGCTGATAATGATGAAACATCAGCAAGAAAAAACTTGAGAGATGCCATATATAAAATCAAAAAAACTTTATGCGATGAAGTTTTTTTATCAACTTCTAAATCATTTATTGAATTTAACAATGAAATTAATATAGAAATTGATCTTGACAACATATCGCCTTCTAATATTATAAGTACATACAAAGGTGACTTTCTTGGAAATTTCATGATAAAAAATTGTTATGATTTTGAAAATTGGGTTACAGAAAAAAAAGAAGAATATAAAAATATTTACACTAAATCTATATCAAAAAAAGTTAATGAATTAGTTAACATTGGGGATTTTAAAGCAATACAAAAATACAGCAACATATTAATTGAAAATGATCCTTACAATGAAAAAACATACAGATATTTAATGAAAATATATGCTTTATCTGGAGATTACAATAAAGCAATAAAACTATATTACGATTTAACTGATTTGTTAAAGCATGAACTGGATATTGAACCTGAAAGCAACACAAAAAAAATGTTCAAAGAAATATTAAAATTAAAAGATTCTCAGGTTGTAATGGAAGATTCTAAAGTCTTCTTTTATGGAAGATACAATGAACTTTATGCGATTAATAATAATCTTAATGATTTTTCTACTAGCTCCGCCTCTTCAATACTTATTACAGGAGAAGCCGGTATTGGTAAAACATCATTAATCAATAAAATTATTTTATCTTTAGATACAGAAAAAAACATAGTATTAAAATCAATATGCTACAATGCAGAAGAAGATTTCTTTTTGAAACCTTGGCACAGCATTTTTACTGTTTTAGGAAACTATGTTAAATCAGAAAAAATACATCTAACTACATCACAAGAACAAATTATAAGCTATGTGTTTCCTAGTTTTAATAAAGAAATAATGAGTACTAAATTTGATAACATAGAAAGAATAGATACGACTAGGTACGAATTAGCTGTTGATGCAATAATTCAAATGCTTGAAAAATTATCTGAAAAGAAAAATATAATAATTGTATTTGATGATATGCAATGGATGGATAAAATGAGCAGATTGCTCCTTTCAAATATAATTTCACATTTTGAAAATAAAAAGGTAATGTTGATAGGAACTTATCGCGATGATTTTGAAAATAAATTAGCACCTTTTATTATTCCCTTAATTAATCAAGATTTAATAATGAAAATTCAACTGCAGCGCTTTTCTTTTGATGAAACAAAAAACATCGTATCTGAATTCCTTCCAAAAAACAATATTACAGATACTTTAATAACTAATATCTATAATGATACTGAAGGAAATGCCTTATTTCTTACAGAACTTTTAAAAGTAGTTAAAGATAAGGGTTATACTCATGAATTATCATCAAAAGCTACAAATATAATTAAAAGCAGAATAATGGATTTAACAAAAGATGAAAAGATTTTATTAAACAATATTTCATTATTTTTTGATAAAACGAGCATTGATTGTTTGAAAATTTTAATACCTTTAGATGAACTTCAAATTTTTGATATAATAGAATCTTTGCAAGAAAAACATTTAATTCAAGAACTTATTACTGATAAAGATATCTTTTACAGTTTCACTCATCAAAAAATAAGAGAATATATCTATGAAACACAATCATTAGGAAAGAAAAAAATTCTGCATGAAAAAATTGCACTTTATTTTGAAGATTGTTTTAAAGCATCAGGAAATAAACATTTATATGCTAATTTAATTTACCACTATGAAAAATGTGGCAATATTTATAAATCATTAAAATATAAAGTTGAAAACTTAACAGATTACTATACTGTTTATCATGAAACTTACCCTGTTTTTTCATCAGAAACTAATTCATTTACTGAGTCTGAAGACATATTTAATGTTGAGCAAAAGCTCCTTGAAATTTCAGATGAACTTAACACTCTTAACAATAAAGACACAGAATTTTTAAAGATAAAAATGGAAGTTTCTTATTTATCAGGTAGATACTATATAGCTGTTGGTGAATATGAATCTGGGCTGAAAAATATCGATTCAAGTATGAGAATAGCTGAAAAACTTGAAAACAACATCTATTTATTAAGCAATTACAAACAGATGATTTTTTATTGTATTCAAGTTAATGATATCCCTGTTATGTACAAATATATTAATAAAAGTCTTAAATTACTTGAAAAAAATGATAATATTGAAGAAAGAGGAACAATCCTAAGGTTAAAAGGTTTATATTACATAAAAACAAAAAAATACGAGGAAGCAACTAAACTTTTAAATGAATCTTTAGTCATTTTTTCAAGTTTAAATCAAATTAACAACAAATACACTTTAAGCATATCTGCTTGTTATAATTATTTAGGTCAAATGAATAAGTATTTGGGCAATTACGATGTGGCCTATGATTATTTTAAACAATCGATAAATCTATGCACAGAAAATTCAATTACCAAAGGATTAGATATTTTTTATTCCAATATCGGACAAGTGCTTTATGAAATGGAAAAATATGAAGAAGCAGAAGATTACATTTATAAATCAATTGATTTGTTTAAAAAACACGGAGCTATATGGGGCAGGGATATTGCTGAAAGCTATGCAGCTTTAATAGAAATTAATAAAAAGAATATACCTGAAGCTAAAAAACATTGTGAAAAAGCAAATGAACTTGCTAAAAAATTAAACAATCCAAAATCTCTTAAACTTTCAGATTCAGTAAAAAAACTATTAAATTAATTTAAATTTAATAGTTTTCATTGTGAATACAACAAAGTTCCCGGGACCCATCAGCAATCTTTGATTGCGTTGATGAGTGAGGTTCTTATTTTCTATGTCTTTTTTCATATAAATCAACAATCTTTTTACAAATAATATTAAATAAAAGTATTATTAAAACAAAAACAATCGATTTAGTCGGTTCTTTTAAAAATGACTTCACATTAATTCCAATCATTGACAATGATATCATCATTATTAACTTTGAAGGAATCAAAGCAACTAAGAATTTTTTTGTATCCATATTAGACAAAGCTGATGCGCCACTAATTAAACATGAAGGTGTAAATGGAAAACAATATAAGAAAAAAAGTACTGTGAAATTTTTCTTTCTTACTTTTTCCAAGGTACCTTTATATTTGCTCTTTTTAATTTTGTTTTCTAACCGCTTCCCACCAACTTTCTTAATTAATAAAAAAAATAGCAAAGAACCTATGCAGCTACCTATCCAAGAATAAATATATCCCCAAAAAAATCCAAAAACTCCAACGTTTATTATTACAAAACCAACTAAGGGCAATATTGGTATAAAAGCTTCAATTATAGGTAAAAGTATTCCAACCAGCGGTCCACCTTGTTCAACGTATTTTAAAATTATATCTGTATATTCCATTTTAACCTCACTACAAACATACAATGTAATTAACAACTATATCATAAAGCAAGACGTAAGTCTTGCATCACAACGATTCAATGAAAATACTGAAAACAAAGACGTCAGTCTTTTTTTTAGTATTTTTATTATATCTTAAGGATTTAAATCTAGTTTATACATTTTTTTATAATATTCAATAATATTTTTTATTTATTATTGATTTCTTTGTTAAAATATATATACTTAATATATTAAAGAAAGGACTAAATATATGAAATACTTTATAGGAGTACCAATTCCAAAAAATTATAAAAATAAAATAGAAATGCTTCGTGCAGAATTTAGATATTTTACAACTGAACCTCACATAACATTAGTTCCGCCACCAGCACTTCCTGATGATGATTCATTTATTAAACAAATAGTTGAAATCTGCAAAAACACTCGCAAATTTAATGTTAAGCTTGATGAATTGGGACAATTTGGAAACAGGGTTTTGTTTATTAATGTAGATTCACCAGAATTAACAAAACTTTATGAGACAATTTACCAACAATTAGACTTAGTAAAAGAAAAAAGGAAGTATGTGCCACATTTAACAGTAGCTAAACAGCGTATTGGAAGACCAATTGATATAGAGCTCATAAAAAAAAGAGCTGAACACAAGCTCCCTCCATACCCTGAATTTGTTTTAAATTCAATTGTAATTTACAAACAACCTAAAGAAAAATCTGTATATCTTCCATTTATGGAAATACCTTTTGAACAATAGGAGAACAATGACACAACAATTGTTCTCCATTGTTGTGTCATTGTTATTTAAGTCTTTCTTCTATTAAATCTGCTAGTTCTCTAGCATAATGTTCTAACTCGCCTTGATCTTGACCCTCAATCATAACTCTAACTAATGGTTCTGTTCCTGATGGTCTAATTAAAACTCTTCCATTTCCATGAAAGTGCTTTTCAATTTCATTTATTTTATTTTTAATCTTTTCATCTTCAAGATAATCATTTTTCTTGTCTTTATCAACAGTAGCATTTACTAATACTTGTGGCATAACTTTCATAACAGATGCAAGTTTTGAAAGCTTAGTGTGTTTTTCTTTAACAACGCTTAATATCTGAATTGCTGTTAATAAACCATCACCAGTTGTATTGTGATCTAAGAAAATTATGTGGCCTGATTGCTCTCCACCTATAGAATGATGCCCTTTTATCATTTCTTCCAGAACATATCTATCTCCAACTTTAGTTTTAACAATCTCTATATTATTTTCTTTAAGACAAACATCTAGACCCATGTTTGTCATAACTGTTCCAACAACAGTATTGCTTCTTAATCTTCCCTTTTCTTTCATATGCATTCCACAAATAGCAAGTATGTGGTCACCATCAACTATATTCCCATTTTCATCAGCAGCTATTAGTCTGTCTGCATCACCATCAAAAGATAATCCTACATCTGCTCCTGTTTCAAGAACAAGCTTTTGTATTTCTGAAGTGTTTGTCGAACCACAATTTACATTTATATTAATCCCATTAGGGTCATTATGCATAACATAAACTTGCGCTCCTAATTCATTAAGAAGTTCAGGTGCAGCTTTATATACTGCTCCATTTCCACAATCAACAGCTACTTTCAATCCAGTGAAATCTACATCTATGGTTTCTTTCAAAAAATCCATATATTTTCTAACTGGATTTTCAATTCTTATTTTTCTACCAACATCGCCACTTACAGGTACATAATCAATATCTAAATCCTTTAATATGTATTCTTCAATTGTATTTTCTATTTCATCAGTTAATTTATATCCATCTTCATTGAAAAACTTTATTCCATTATATTCAACAGGATTGTGTGAAGCAGAAATCATTACTCCTCCATCCGCATCTAATATTTTTATCATACATGCTACAGCAGGTGTAGGTAATACACCAAGATATAATACATCAATACCAGCTGAATTCAATCCAGCAGATAATGCACCTTCCAACATATCTCCAGATATACGCGTATCCATTCCTACAACCATCTTAGGTCTTTTTTTACCCTTTGTAAGAAAGTAACCGCCTATACGTCCTAATTTATATGATAGTTCTGATGATAAGTCTTTGTTTGCAATTCCCCTTACACCGTCAGTTCCAAATAACTTTCCCATGTTATCCTCCAAAAATTATAGTAGTAATTTATTGTATCATATTAAAATGCAAATTAAAAGATATCATTATAATTTAATATTTTTAAGGATATCTTTTTTATTTATTTCCCTATTTCATTTATATCATAAGGAGTTTCTTGATAAATGACATTTAACCAGTTTTTAAACAATAAATTTGCATGTCCTCTCCATTTTACAAATGGTTGGTTTGTAGGGTCATCATCAGGATAATAATTTTTAGGTACATTAATAGATTTAGCCTGACTTATATCTCTGTCATACTCATTTTTTAAAGTTTCAGGATCATATTCAGAATGTCCCATAACAAATATTCTGTTATAGTCATCAGTAACAGCAATATGAACACCTGCATCTTTAGATTCTGCTAAAACTATAAGATCTTTAACTGATTTTATATCTTTAGCTGCGATTTCAGTATGTCTTGAATGAGGAACATAAAAAATATCATCAAATCCATTTAATAACATACATGTATCATGTGACTTTTCATGTTCAAACACTCCAAACATTTTTGCAGGGAGCTCATGTTTTTGTAAACCATAAAAATGATGCATTGCAGCTTGTGCCGCCCAACATATATACATAGTTGAAGTAACATTATTCTTAGAAAAATCCAATATTTCTTTCATTTCTTCCCAATAATCTACATTTTCAAACTCCATTAGCTCAACAGGTGCTCCTGTAATTATCATTCCATCAAACTTTTTATGTTTAACATCTTTTATATTTTTATAAAAATTTTTCATATGGCTTTCAGATATGTTTTTAGATTCATAAGTCTCTGTATGTATAAATTCTACATTAATTTGTATTGGAGTGTTTGAAAGAAGTCTTACAAATTGTGTTTCCGTTTGAATTTTCGTAGGCATAAGATTCACGAGCGCTATCTCTAATGGTCTTATATCTTGTCTTTCTGCTCTTTCTTTGTCCATTACAAATATATTTTCATTTTTCATTGTATTATAAGCTGGTAAATTTCCTGGTATTATAACTGGCATTTAAATTCTCCTTTTTTAAAAAATAAAAAGACCTCTCAGAAAATAGGGTCTTTACTACAAACTATTTCCTCATCTCTCAAAGTTAAACTTTGCCGGAATTAGCACCTTTCAAAATACTGCAGGTTGCCGAGATATCAATGGGCCGCTCCCTCCATCTCTCTTGATAAGAAGTTATTCAATTTATGTTTTATTTATTACTTTATAATATTACTACGAATTTGTCAATAAAATTTTTATCATAAACTTTGCATCATCAACTAAGTTCTAATATAGGTTTGCAAAATGTCATTATTAAAGCAGTATATAAAGATTTATAAGGTTCAATAATACAGACATCCATAATATTTTTTGCTTTATTTAAATCTTCATTTATAATTAATATTAACTGTTGAAAATTTCTTTGTAAATCTAGAATGTGATATTTATCATAAAAAAATTCCGGATTATCATTTTTATTTAATTTATGCCATAGATTGTAATACTTAATGATATAATCATAAAACTCAACATGTTCTTTCACAAACTCATAAATAGAAAAAAACATGTAATTACTTTTAAAATCACCAACTAATTTAGAACTTACCTTGTATTTTCCAAGCCACATATGATATGAATTATTTCTAATATCTATTTCTATGTTTCCTTCAATACATCCTACTAAAGTTGCTAATAAACATTTATCACTAATACAAAAGTTATTTTCATCTTCCAAATCAATTCCATCAACAAAACTTTCATAAAGAGAATTAAAGTTTGAAAACTTTATATATTCATCTTCATTGAAACGAATTTCTCCATTTGGTATATATGACATATTGTTTCCCCTTTCATATTACGTATATCTTATTTAAATTTCTATAAATATTTAAATATTTTTACACCTTATATGTAAATTTTATTCATTTTTAATATACATAATATTTCTCAATGGAGTAAAAAGTATTTTATTATTAAACTTTTAATAATAATTTTTATTGTGAATACAACAAGGTTCCCGGGACCCATCAGCAATCTTTGATTGCGTTGATGGGTGGGGTTCTTATTATATTAATAATAGTTCAATCTTTGCACTTTGTCAATATTGTTGGTATATTTATTTGCATTTTGTAAGCATTTGCAATATTTGTTGATTTTATTTATTTGTTCACTTATAATGAAGCTAAGAAAGTTGGAGATAAAATGAATCTAAATGAAAGAATTAAAAAATTGCGACTAGAAAATAAATATACCGTTAAAGAACTTGGTAATATCTTTCATTTGTCCGAGTCAACAATATCACTTTATGAAAGTGGAAAAAGAACACCAAACAAAGATTTTATTATAAGAATGTCTAATTTCTTTAATGTTTCTACAGACTATCTGTTAGGTAATTCAGACATCCCTAGAGTTGAGCATTATATTTATTTTGATCAAGAATTAGACTTAGCAATTGAATTTAAAAAAATGCTTGAGCAAATTGAAAACAAAGAAATTACAAAATTTAATGGTGTAAAAATAGATGAAGATATAAAACAATTACTAATAAGGACTATTCAAATAATTATTGAAACAAGCGATATTTTAATTAACGTTTCAAGTACCGAAAGTAGCACCTAGTGTTTAATGTTCATATTCCTTTACTTATATAAAATTTTAATTGATTAGCAGCTTTAAACTTGTTATAATGATATATAGCAGTTTGAAACTGCTTTTTATATTTGGGAATTATTTAGTTCCCTACGGACTAAATTGCATTAGCAATTTTTTTTATGAAAGGACTGTTTTAAAATGATTATTTTATCTTGTAATGATATCTCGAAAGCATATGTAGTTGATAATATAATAGAAAATATTTCATTTACTGTAAATGATAATGAAAAAATTGGATTAATTGGTTTAAATGGAGCCGGCAAAACTACATTATTTAATATATTAACAGGAACGCTTGATTATGATAAAGGCATTATTTTTAAATCTAAGGGTAAAAAGCTTGGTTATCTTAAACAAAATACTCATATTGAAAGTTCAAAAAGTATTATGGATGAAATGCTTTCAACTTTTGATTATGTTATAAAGTTAGAAGAAGAACTTCATGAAATGGAGCATAAAATCAGCAGTTTCACTGAAAATGATGATGGTGACAAGCTTGAAAAGTTAATGGATTCCTATTCAAAATTAAATGAAAAATTTGTTGAAGCAGATGGTTACGGTTTTAAAAGCTCAATTAGAGGAGTATTAAAAGGTCTTGGATTTTCTGAAAATGAATTTGATAAATCAATTAATTTATTAAGCGGTGGTCAAAAAAGCAGAGTAATGCTTGCGAAGCTTCTTTTAGAAAAAGCTGACATCCTTTTATTGGACGAACCAACAAACCATTTAGATATCGATGCGATATCATGGCTTGAAAAATATATAAAAGATTTTAAAGGCGCTGTTATTGTTATATCTCACGATAGATATTTTCTGGATAATACTGTAAACAGAATCTTTCTCATGGAAAACACAGGTTTAAACTCTTACAATGGTAATTATTCTGAATTTATGAAAAAACGAAAAGCAGAATTAGAACAAGAAATGAAAAAATATGAAGAGTATGAAAAGGAAATAGAAAGACAAGAAGAAATGATACAAAGGCTTCATAGTTATGGAAGCAAAAGAAATATAAAACAAGCATTCAGCAGACAAAAAATGTTAGATAAAATCAAAAAGATGGATAAACCTACTGGAGATGGTAGGAAAGTTAAATTAAGATTCGTTCCTAAAGTAAAAAGTGGAAGAGATGTTTTGAAAGTTGAAAATTTATCTAAAAACTATGGAGAACATTCCGTTTTCAAAAATATTTCCTTTAATATTTACAAAGGTGAACGAGTAGGTATAATTGGACCAAATGGAATTGGCAAGTCTACATTATTAAAAATAATTGCAGATAAACTTAATGATTATTCGGGCGAAATGTTGCTGGGACATTATGTCAACATTGGTTATTACGATCAGGAACAAACAGGATTAAACAATGAAAATACTGTAATAGATGAAATTTGGGATGAAAATCCTGAACTTAATTATTATGACATAAGAACAATGTTAGCACAATTCTTATTTAATGGTGATGATTTGTTTAAATTTATAGGAGATTTAAGCGGTGGAGAAAAAAGCAGATTATCTCTTTTAAAATTAATGACTTCAAAATCAAATTTCTTATTAATGGATGAACCTACAAATCATTTAGATATAGATTCAAAAGAAGTTTTAGAAGATTCACTTTTAAATTATGATGGTACTGTTCTAGTAGTATCTCACGATAGATATTTTTTAAATAAAGTAACTAATAAAATAATAGATATGTCAAGTGATGGTATTTTTGAATACTTAGGAAATTATGACTATTATCTTGAAAAAAATGCTGAACTTAATGAAAAAGATGACGAAATAATTGCATTAAAAACTAAAACACAAATAAATGCTGAAAAGAAAAAAGATCGTGAAACAATTAAAGACAGAAAGATGCAAGAAAAAGCTATAAAAGACATTGAAGAACAAATCGAAATGCATGAAAATGAAATTTATGAATTAGAAATTACTTTATGCCAACCTTCAACATATAATGACAAAAATCTAATTATTAGTTTAAATGAAAGATTAAACATTTTAAAAAGCGAATTGGAAATTTTATACACAAATTGGACCGAGCTCCAAGAAAAATAAAATAAGTTATCCACCTAATGTTAATTGTTTGTGGATAACTTATTTGCTGTATCACTGTATCAACAGCTTTATCCACAGCTGTTGATAACTTTTTTTATTTATATGTTAATTATTTTGCAAGTTCCAAATTTGGCATTGCATTTAATGAAGCATTTGAAAATTGATTTTTTAAATATTTATAATATGCGGCACTTCCTATCATAGCTCCATTATCTGTACAAAAAATCGGAGATGGCTTTGTAAATTTATAATTATGCTTAAGACACTCTTCTTGCATAACTTCTCTAAGGCGACTATTCGATGCAACTCCACCTGCTAATGCAATAATATTACAATTTTTCACTTGTGCTGCTTTCATTGTTTTAGAAACAAGCACATCTACAACAGCTTCTTGAAAACTTGCTGCAACATCTTCAACTATTATTTTCTCATTTTTTTGATCACTGTTGTGTAAATAATTTAAAACTGCTGATTTTAAGCCACTAAAACTAAAATCCAAAGAATTTTCATCAATAATTACTCTTGGGAACTTTATAGCTTTCTTATTTCCTTCTTTTGCTACTTTATCAATTAAAGGGCCTCCTGGATAACCAAGACCGATGGCTCTTGCTATTTTATCAAAAGCTTCTCCAGCTGCATCATCTCTAGTTTTCCCCATAATTTCATATTCACCATAATTTTTTACATAAACTAAATGTGTATGACCTCCAGAAGCAACAAGGCATATGAATGGCGGGTCTAATTCTTTATTTTCGATATAATTTGCACAAATGTGACCTTCTATATGATTAACACCTATTAATGGTTTTTGCCATGCATATGATAATCCTTTTGCAAAGTTAATACCTACCAAAAGTGCACCAACTAACCCAGGACCATATGTTACTGCAATTGCATCTATATCTTCATGAGTAACATTAGCTTTTTCCAAAGCTTCCACTACAACATCGTTAATATTTTCTATATGTTTTCTTGATGCGACTTCAGGAACTACTCCTCCAAATTGTTTATGAATTTCTATTTGAGTTGATATAATATTTGATAATACATTTCTGCCATTTTCAACTATTGATGCAGCTGTTTCATCACATGAAGATTCAATGGCAAGTATTAATACGTTTTTATCTTTCATTTATTTTTGTTTCCTCCACATTTAACTTTGTTTTGATTATACTATGGCAAATTAAATTATGCAAATATTTTGTGAACATTAGATTAACTATGAAAATGAAGGTCACATGATTTCATTATGAGTAATACTAATTTAAGCTTACATTATTACCACTTTCATAAGAATACAATAAAGGAAGCTATAAAAGCTTCCTTTAAATTAATTGATTGAATAATTATATATACTCTCTATAAAAATATTGTTGTAATAAATGGTACAAAAGTTATTATTAGCAAAACTATTATCAGCGCAAATATCATCTTTAAAATTTGTTTTGTCATATCTTCTATTGAAACCTTTGATATAGCAGATGCAACAAATAAATTTATTCCATAAGGTGGTGTGCAAAATCCTATTGCTAAATTCATAGTAAGCATTATACCAAATGTTACAGGAGACATTCCTAAAGATATAACCACAGGAAGTAATATTGGACTTAATATAATCGTTGCTGGTATATTATCAATAAACATTCCTACAATTAATAAGAATAAATTTATTAACAGCAATATTATTATTCCATTATCAGTAATACCAATTATAGCATTTGCTATCATATTAGGTATTTGCTCCATAGTTAAATATGCTGCAAATGCTGTTGAAAGACCTACCATAAAAGTTGTCGCACCATTTACTACTATTGCATCTTTAAATGATTTATAAGCACCTTTCATATCTAGCTCTCCGTATACAAAGACACCAATTATAAATGAATATATAACAGATATTACAGCAGCTTCAGTAGGAGTAAAAAATCCGGAATAAATTCCTCCGAGAATAATAACTGGAGATAAAATAGCCCAGAATGATTCTTTAAAAGCTATCCATCTTTCTTTCCAAGTAGATTTTTCTGCTTTACCTTTATATCCATATTTTTTAGATACAATATAGCAAACAACCATAAGAGCAATGCCCATCATTATCCCAGGTAAAAATCCAGCAGTAAACATATCCGTTATTGATGTTCCTGATACTACACCATATATTACAAATGGAATGCTAGGTGGAATAATAACTCCTATTGTCCCAGCTGCAGCTGTCAATGCAGCACTAAATGACTTATTGTAACCATGGCTAACCATTTCTGGTATCATAAATGCGCCAACTGCTGAAACTGTAGCAACTGCTGAACCGGATATTGCAGCGAAAAACATACATACAACAACAGTAACCATTCCTAGACCACCAGTTTTATGACCAATACAACTTTCAAAGAAATTAACTAACCTTTTAGCAATACCTCCACTGCTCATTAAATTACCAGCTAGCATAAAGAAGGGTATTGCCAATAGTGGAAAACTATCAACACCAGCAACTGAGTTCTGGGCAATCATCAATAGAGGAATGTCCGAATGAATCAATAGCGATAATAATGTCGATATACCAATTGCATATCCAATAGGCACGGACAAGAATAACAATACGAAAAATGATCCAAATAAAGTTATAGCTTCCATTATATATTACCCCCTTCCGATATTCCATCATCTGGTTTATTTATATTTTTAATATCAATATAGATTTTAGGTATTAGTCTGAGGCAAATGAGTAATGAACTAATTGGTAATGATATATATACAAAAGCTAAAGGAATTCTCATTCCTGAAGATAATGCATTTCTACTTAACATAGATTGTGTAAGTTTCCATCCATTAAATGCGAGGAATAAACTAAATGAAAACCAAATCAAATATGCTAAAATCTTAAATAATCTTTGAATTTTTACATTTTTTATAAACGAATATATAAGTTCTACTCTTATATGCTCATTATATTTTAAAGCTGTGCTTGTACCCAACCACGTTTGCCATATAAATATGTATCTAGAAAGTTCTTCTGTCCATGATAGAGAATAATTAAATACAGAACGCATTATAACTTGTGCAAATACAATGATAACATTAAAGACTAGACTTCCTACCAACAAATATTCTTCTAATCTGTTATAGATATTTGTAATTTTTTTCATAATATCACTCTTTCTATATTATTACTTGGTATAAATTTCGAATTTCTTATTTGATAATTATTATTTATTGTATTGTTCACACAAATCAAATAGTTCTTGTCCGAACTCACCTCTGTATTTTTCATACATTGGTTCTAATGCATCTCTTAATTTTTGTTTGTTTTCAACTGATACCTCATTTACTTCCAAACCACCTTCTGTATTTAATAAACCAACATATTTATCTGTATCAGCAAGTTCCATTTCTCTTTGTAAAGTTACATAGTTTTCAGCAGCTTTTGTTATGACACCTTGTTGTTCCGCTGAAAGAGAATCGTATAAATCTTTATTCATTATAAATGCTAAGAAGTTATTAACATGTTCAGTTAAGCTTAAGTATTTTTGCACTTCATAGAATTTATTTGAATATATTAAAGAAGGAGGATTTTCTTGTGCTTCTACTGTTCCTTGTTGTAAACCTGTAAACAACTCATTAAAACTCATTGGTGTAGCATTTGCTCCCAAAGTTTCAAAGAAATCAATAAATACAGGACTTTCCATAACTCTTACTTTCATTCCTTTTAAATCTGCAGGCTCATTTATAGGTCTTACACTATTTGTTATACTTCTAAGACCATTAAAAGAATATCCTAAATTTTTAATACCTACTTCTTCTAACATGCCATTAAAACGCTCTCCAACTTCTCCATCCATAGCTGCAAAAGCATTTTCAGTATTGCTGAATAAATAAGGCATGTCTAAAATACCAAACTCAGGGGAATATGTTACTAAAACTGATGTAGCTGGCAATGCCATATCCAATGTTCCCATAGCTACAGATTCTGTTAATTGAACATCCCCACCCAATGCACCATTTGGATGTATTTCTATTGTGATACTACCATTTGATTCAGTTTCAACTTCTTTTTTAAATTCTAATAATGCTTGATGAGTAGATCTATCTTCTGGCTCTACATGTCCAACTTGCAAAGATACACTTTCTTTGCTATCTTCTTTTGTTACATCAGCACTTCCCTCAGTACTAGATTTTGAACAACCAAACGCAAATACAGATATTGCTACTACCATTAAAATTAAACTTAAATACTTTTTCATAAGAATCCTCCAATAAAATTATTTTATTTTAATTTAAAATTTCTATTACACCATTATTTGCATCTACCTTAATTTTATCTCCATCTTTAACAACTTCGTAAAATTCAGGATCTACCTTATCAACCATTGGAATTTCCATGATTATAGCACTAGATACAAGTACAGTTTCCGGATGCTGTAAAATCATAGCCTTTGGTGCATTACCTCTTTGATTAAGTTGATATAGTCCATCAGCTTGCACAACTGAACTACCTTTACCACTTGGGAAAATTAATATTTTTTTTGCCATCGATTTTCCTTCCAAGTCGTGAGCAGGCTCAATAATTTTACCTGTTTCTGGTTCAATTAAATAAAACATTATATCGTCTTTTGATACTATTGCTTCTGCTTCTGCAACACCCTCAGAAATTTTATGACAGCTAAATATTTTCTTATTCATTTACTTCACCTCCCCTGTTAATGCAGCATTGATACAAGTTTCCAAATCTCTAATTACAAAATGTATTCCTCTTCTTTGTGGGTAATAAGCACATTTTGGAGATTCAGTTATACCAATCTTCCCTTTTAAGTGGCTCCAGCATGGTTGATCAGGACAAGTATCTTGAACAATAAATCCACCTGCTTCTGAAATTATATCATCAAATCCCATTCTCTCAGCCATTTCTTTAACATGGCTTGATGTTAAAATCCACATCTCTTTTTTAAGTTTTTGTCCTTTGATTTTTTCAGCAATATATTTAACTTCTTCTAAAGTGAAGTGTGGGCAACCAAACATTGCAAAATCAATTTTTCTATTACCTTCTAATGAAATTTCTTTTAGTATAGCATCCATATCTTCATTAGTTATTACAACTTTTCTCTTTGGCTCTTTGCCACCAAATGCAGCTTCAAGAGTTGGTGCTTCAGGAGTAAACCCTAAAATATGATACATTCCATATGCTCCAGATGTATTTAATTGAGCCCCTAAATTTCTCAATGCTTCTTTAGAAATATGTTTTGGTAATCCTGTAAACACTGGAATACCATTACCTATTTTCTTTCCAAGCATCCCTAGAATATGATAATCATAGTCTGTTTTCATATCAGCTTTAACTTCAACTAGTATATCACCTTTTCTATTTTCATCAAATAGCAATCCATATTCAGGTACATAGCCAGTAATAGCAGCACATAATGCACTGTTTGCACCTTCCCTATTGCTTCTTGCTCCCCAAACTGAATTTACATATGGAGTAGCACTTGATTCTGAAAATGCAACTACCTCGCCATAATTCGGTACATTTGTGTCTATATATGGTGTACAATTATAACTTAATACTGCTCCTAACCCTTTGTATGCATTATGAGTTCTTTGCATTAAATCTGCATCTTCTTTGGAAACCATGTTTTTATTTTTAAAGAATGATAAACAAAAACCTGGATTTACTGTAGGAGCTACTCTGCATTTAGCACCTGCATTCAATAATTTTTCTGCGAACCACAAATCTGCTTCTTGATTACTTAATGCAACATGTGCTCTAGTTATTGGTACCATTCTTTTTGCATCGAAAGATTCTCCAATAGCTACTTGAATTTTCATTGCAAAAGCTGTACCTTCTCCATATTTGCCATCTAACATGTCTTGCTGCTCTTGTGTTAAAATCACTTTTCTGCCTCCTAAAATTTAATAAATTAATTATATTTAAAATATCACCTATATTTCTTTTAATCTTACTGAACTATAGATAATTTTTTATTACTATCAACAACTTCAAGCAATGATTTAGATACATAAATATATTCTAGTGATAATGTATTTTTAATTTTAACAATTTTCAGTTTTTCTTTATCAAGTCCTCTACATACTTTTAACGCGACTCTTATAGCTTCATCTTCATTTTTAGCAATAAGTGGTATTCTAACATCTTCAATACATTTACACGCTAATGCATTTGCATACATTGGCTCTAAATCAAGCTTTTCATATACATTTCTTGTAATAATATCAAACATACCTACTCCTATTCCATTGCCATGAGATTCACCAGTAATGTCCAGTAAAATCATCCTTTTAATTTTTGGAACTTCAAGTATGAATGTTTTTAAAACAGAACTTTTGCCTAAAATATTTGGATCATATCCAGCTCCTGAAATGTTTTTACCTATCTCTTCAACTATTAAAACATCAATATCTGGTATCATCAGTGTAGGCATATTTTTTTTAGCTAATTTGACTAATTCTTTTTCTCTTTTAACCAGTATTTCGCTTGATACAGCTTCTATCATAAATGTTTCATCGTATGCATTTTCTAATATTGCTACTCCAAATCCAATGTTTGCTTTGGATATTATTATATTTGCTGCTTCTTCTATAATATCAGCAAAATTATCTGGATCTTCTTCATGAATAGATGAACATCCAATTTGATTTCCAAGTCCAATAACTAACATCTTACACAAACCACTTTGTAAATCTCCAACAAAATCCGTATGTAGTTTTATTCGATTTATAGGTATCACTAAATCAGCCTCATAAGCAGATTTATCAAAATATACGTTTACTCCTTTAGTTGTTTTTGATAACATAACAACGTCAACAGTAGTAATAATTTCAACGCCTAAATTTTCTTTAGTAATGCCATAACTTTTTAGAACTTCTCTTTGACCTTCTTCAGAGCCATTTCCATGACTACCCATTGCAGACACTACATAAGGGCAAGCCCCAAGAGTTTTTAATTCTTCAATAATCGTTTTCACGATTAAATACAAATTTTTTATTCCCCTGCTGCCAACTGCCAAAGCAATCTTTTGACCAGGATAAATTTTATTTTTAATTGCGTCTTTACAAATTTCGTTTCTTAACGTTTTCTCAATATCTAAAAGTTTTTCACTATCAAAAATTTGTTTTATTTTATACATCTCTGGCAATTTTAACTTCATATCTTCTTCTAACAATATACCCAACCTTTTACCTCCCTTGTTATAATAGATATATATCTGCTGTATACATCTATTATACATCTTAAGTTATATTTGTCAATACCGTAATTTTTTAACAGCACATATTGTATCAATTCAACCTACAATACTACGTATCAGTAGTATGTAAGAAGACATTTTAAAGACCAGTCAATATGATTATTTAATGTAGCAATTAATTTATCAATATCTTTATTTCTTAAAAGATCAAGTATTTCCAAATGTTGTAATATACTTTCATTAGTATTATTTAAGGACTCATATGACAAATATTGATATTGTTTTATCTTTAATTTTATTTCTTCAAATATTCCTTTAGCATAGTTATTATCGCATCTATTAAATATTAATTCGTGAACATTCATATCAACTTCTGTAAAGTCTTCTTTGGTCAATTTTCCTTCTTCAAGTTTTAATGATAAATTGTTAAAATTTTGTTCTATTTGTTTTAAATCATCTTCGGTAATTCTATTTACAGCAGTCTTTACAGCTATAACCTCTAATGCTTTTCTAACCTCAAATATATCTCTTATATCTTTAAAAGATAACATCTTTACAAATGTACCAACACCTTCTCTAACTTCAATAAGATCTTCACTTGCCAACATTTTAATCGCTTCTCTGACAGGCGTTCTACTTATTCCTAATTCATCTGCTAAATTGATTTCTTTTAAAAGATCTCCAGGTTTAATCTTATTGTAATAAATTCTGTTTCTTATCTCCTTATAGGCATATTGAGCTAAATTTTTTCTTTGAGTTCTATTTATATTATTGTTTTCCATTTTTCTCCCTTTTTTATTATAATAATGTACAAAAAAAATAGTTGTATACATCTATAATACATCTAGCAATAAAAAAAGTCAATATAATTAAACGAAAAAGGGTTTAAGCTATAATCAACTTAAACCCTTTTATAATTGTAACATCTTTTAAATTTTTAACTAATAAAGCAATTGCAGTCTATCGCTACTCAACTGCTAATCAAAGCTAATCTATTGTAAAAAAGATTTATTCAATTGTAATTTTAGCTTTTTTATTTGTTTTCCAAACATATAATCCAAGAGCAAGACCTATAACTCCATAAACCATAAATGTTCTGAAATATTCTCCTAATAGTGCATTTCCAAACAAAGCTTTACCAATTTCAGGTGACATGATAAACATAGAGTTGAATAATATAACACCTATTATTGCATGCTTATTGCTTGCCTTTGATGTTGAAGCTCCTCCAACCAATAATGATGCAACTGAAAACATACCTATTTGAGTATGAGCATTGTAAGTATTTAATGTACCCATATTCTGTAAGAATATAATTTGTCCCCAAGCAGCAAATACTGTAGACATTACTGTTGCAATAATTCTTGTTCTATCAACATTTATACCTGATACTTCTGCTATGTGTTGATTTTGTCCTACACTTCTAAAATCTTGTCCAAGTTTTGTTTTCATAATGAGTTCATTGAAAACACATAATGCAATTACTAACAAAGCTGTAACAACAGGAACTTCATTTACTTGCATAAGACTGTTATTTGTAATGATAGAAACAATACTAATACCTATCATTACAACACAGGCTCCTAAATTTCCGTAAAACATAATACCTGTTTTTGTTTTATTTTTATTTTTATTGTGACCATATAATATCAATGCTAAAACAACTACTGCCACTATTAACACTGCCCACATAAATGGAATTTTCATTATACTATCTAATGCATACTTAAGTCCGCCATCTTTGACAGGAACTAAGTCAACAGTCATTCTTACACCAATACCGCTAGGATTAATCATAGGGTGTGTTGGATTAACTTTAATTATAGCTCCTACTGTATATAGGAATAAAAATTGATATATACCATTTGCAAAATATCCGACTATTAAGCTGGCTATCATTTCCTGCCCTCTTGTTTTGTTGTACAAAAGCCCTGCAAAATATCCAAACAAAGCTGCTATTGGTAAAGCTATTAAGAAACATAAGAACAATCCTGTTACTCCACCTAGTGAAAAGTATCTAACAAAAGCAATTGCAATTTGTCCTGCCATTGCTCCTATAACTATACCAAAGTTTAAACCTAGACCTGCAAGTACAGGTATTATAAGTGATAATACAAGAAATGCATTTCTAAACAACCTGCTTGTAAGTTCATTTAAAAAATAATTTACTGAAACTCCAGTAGAAACTGCAAAACCTACAACTGTAAAAACAATAAATATAATTGTTACAACATTATCTAAAAGCCATGACGATTCTTTTCTTTCTTTGAGTCTTTCCCCAGTTACATTTTGCATTATTTTTCGCCTCCTTTTACTTGTGTTAAAGCATAAAGGATTATTCCATTCTGAACTACCATTCTCATAATTTCAGATAAATCCAAACCAACAAAAATCTTGTTTGCAACAGGTAGTGCTGTAGTTAACAAACCTTGAAATAATATTACGCCTATAATTACATGAGAAACTTTAGCTCTAGAAGCTGTAGCTCCTCCTATTAAAATTGCTGCTACTGCAGAAAAAGCCATAAGTAGAGGTCCACTGTATAGCTGTGCATATCCATAACTTTGTGAATATACTATAATACCTATAGCTGCAAGCACCGTTGAAATTATATTTGCAATTATTCTGTTTCTATCTATATCCAAACCTGAAGCTTTAGCAAATTTAGGACTCATTCCTCCAGCTGTTATTGCTATACCTGATTTAGATTTAGTAAAAATCCATACAAGAAAGCAGAAAAATAAGAATGTTAATAATAATCCAGTAGGCACTATAATACCACCTATTTCAAATCTAAGGAAGTTGTTTAATAGTTGTGCTGCACCTATAGCATCTAACTGAATAGTTTCTCTAAGTCCTGTTCCTATAAACCAACCCATTTTAGGATTTTTAAATGGTACCATAAGCCATATTAAGCACATAAATGCTACTATAGAAAAACCTGTGTATGTTGCTATTGTCATCTCTGAACCTTTTACTGCATTAAGAAGTTTTCCATACAAATATCCAACTATTACAGCAAGCGGTATTGCTATTGCCATTGAAACAAATAACCATGAAACTCCAGTAAAACCTAATTCAATTGCTGAAACAAGAGCAAATAAACCACATACTATTCCTACTGGAAGAGCAAAGTTAGGACCTGTACCAGATTGAATTGAAGGGACCATAGCTAGTACAAGTATACCATTCATTCCAGCTCTTTTTAATGTATCACTTAATAATGTACCTGTTGATATTCCTAAAAGAGCTCCTGCAATAATTGTTAAAATCCAAAAACAACCAATTATAACTGTAGGTAATCCTATTTTAGAAATAATATCTTTTAAACTACTTCTTTCTCTCTCTATTCCTGTCATTTAAGAATCACTCCTTACTTCATCTCTTTTTCGGCTACCTGACATCATTAATCCGAATTCAGCATCTGGTGCGAGTGGAGAAAGAACACCTTCTACCTTGCCTTCACATATAATAGCTATTTTATCACAGATACTTCTGAGTTCGGCAAGTTCTGAAGATGTCATTATTATTGTCATTCCATATTCTTGATTTAATTTTAATAAAACGTCCAAAACTAACTTCTTAGCGCCAATATCAATACCTCTTGTTGGTTCAGATACAAATAACAACGTAGGATTTTGAGAAAGAGCTCTTGCAACGCAAACCTTTTGTTGATTACCACCGCTGAGTCGCCCTGTTTTCTGCGTTGGAGATGTGCACCTTATATCAAGATCCTTTATCATCTTTAGTGCATGTTTTCTTATTTCTTTAGAATTTCTTATTTTCATAATACCAAAATTATTTAGAAATCCATTGTTTATTTGCATTGCAGTAAATGCTATATTTAATTCAATGGATTCATCAAGAAGCAGACCAATTCCCTTTCTGTCTTCACTTACAAAGCCTAAACCTGCTTTAATCGAAAGCATTGGATCATTCAAAGTTAATTTATTACCATTAAATACTACTTCACCCTTTGAAGGGAATATTCCCATTATACCATTAGCGATCCCAAGTTTACCTTGTCCCGCTAATCCGCCAATACCAAGTATTTCACCTTTTTTAACATCAAGGTTTATACCTTTAACATTTTCTCCAGGCATTGCTACATGTAAATCTTTAATACTTAAAATTACTTCATCTGTTTCTTTAGTATTTGTTGCTTCAACTCTATCAATAGATACTTTTCTACCTACCATAAGCTGAGCTATTTCTACAGCACTTGTATCTTTGATATCTTTCGTAACTACATGTTCACCATCTCTAAGAATAGTTACTTTATCTGCAACATCAATTATTTCATCAAGTCTATGGCTTATAAAAACAATTCCAATTCCAGTACTTGCCAACTTTTTAATTGCATTCAACAAATTTTGCGCTTCAGCTTCAGCCAAAACTGCAGTAGGTTCATCAAAAACTAAGATTTTAATACCTGTTTTATCTATTTCACGAGCAATTTCTATAAACTGCATATGTCCAACTGGCAACCCTGCAACAGTTGAATACTCTTCTATATCCATATCCAGCTTATTAAGTGCATTTCTAGCATCTTCATTCATTTTCTTAAAATCAAGAGTTTCATATCTTTTACCAAAAATACTGCTTACTACATTTGGATTAGTTATTTCTCTATTTAATTTAATATTTTCAGTTATAGTAAATCCAGGAATCAACATAAATTCCTGATGAACCATACCAATTCCATTAAGCATAGCTTCATGAGGAGTTTTTATATGAACTTCTTTACCATCAATCTCTATACTTCCTTCATATCCACCTGTCGTATGTATAACTGGCATTCCAAAAAGGATATTCATTAAAGTTGATTTACCTGCACCATTTTCTCCTATAAGAGCATGTATTTCACCTTTTTTAACTTCTATGTTTATATTTTTAAGTACTTTATTGCCGTAATATTCTTTAGAAACATTTTTAATGTTTAGAAGGTTATCACTCAAAATATTGCCTCCTGGTAAATTTTTTATTTTATTAGTAATCATAAAAAGGAATGTGACAAAAGTTCCTTCATACAGAAATTCTGAAACATTCCCTCAATGCAATCATTATATTCTAATTACTTACATTCTAAAATTTTAATATTTATTATTCACCATATGTTAAGAAATCCATAATAATTAATCTATAATTATCATATGTAACTGTACTTCCATTTACTGTTTCTGAATATGGGCTTGTAACAACTGCAACTCCAGCATAATCTGCCATGCATTGTTCTAAAACTGAAAAATCAATATTATCTTTATCAGCGATTTCTCCAGCCATCCATTTAATAGCATATTCAGTAGATGCTACTGTATTCATCATAGCAACTGGTACTGGCCATGTAGAGAATCTTCCAAGAACGCCTTTTTCATCAAGAATTCTTGTAGTTTCATCGATTACATGTTGTAAACTGTCTTCAGAATAATCTCCTGATTCAATTCCAAGTGCTGTTGGGTATCCATGATATGGTGATGGACAACAAGGTTGTGGATATATTGCTCCAGCGTCAACACATGCTTTTATCAATGGTATTTGCATTGAGCAGTTAGTTGAGAAGAAAGCTGTATCTTTTCCGTATTGTGCTACCATTTTTGGAACATCTTCAAGAATAAATTGTTGTGCTCCTGTAACTCCTGAGTCACCAGTTGGGTCTGGAGCTGTTGCATCAACAAATTCTATTCCTAATTCTGCGCATTTTGCTTTCATAAGTTCTCTTCTTGATGAAAGTAAAACTTGTGACATATGTCTTGGGAATGAATAATGTACAAATGTTTTTGCACCAAGTTTTTGAGCTTGTACTGGGATATTATCTCCCATTTTTAATTCATCAGGTTGTAATATTAAGTCTGCTCTTGATGAAACATCTGGTGGGTTTTCTTGTGGTGTACTGTAAACGATAAACATATCATCACGAGTTTCTAATAATTTGTCTACAGCAGCATTTGTTCCTGGAACAGCTTGATTGATGATTAAAGCTTTTATATCAGGATCAGATGCAATTTTTGCAACTATACTAACCATTTGCTCTTGTTCTGCCATAAAATTATCTGGCCATAAAACGTGAACTATTTTTTCTTCGCCATATTTATTTACCATTTGTTGAGCTGATCTATACTCTTCTTCATTTTGAGAAAGAGTATTTGTAACTATAGCTACTTTTCCAAAACCATCATATGGTATTACATCACTAGCTGCTGGAGTTTCTGCAGTTGCTGCTGGAGTCTCTTCAGTTTTTGCTGGTTCTGTAGTTGCTGCTGGTTCAGTTGTAGTTGTACCACTGTTACAACCAACCATGCTTAATACTAAGCATACTACTAAAAAAATACTTACAAACTTTTTCATTATTTAGTTTCCCTCCTAAGTTTAGTATAAGTATTAAAAATACTTACGTTTTCCTTTATATTATAACTGAATATATATAAATTGTCAATTAATAAATATTTATTCAAGAAGTTCCAGAAAAAGTTAAATAAATTAAACCAATATTTTTGTAAACGATTTTCTAAATTGCCTTTTTTAAAAACTTTACATCAGCTTTTGGAATATTTACATTTGTTACCGTTGTCATGATTCGTTTTATGATATTGTCTTCCCTTTCTCCCAAATATATGTAATTTGTTTTTAGATTGGCATACACATTGAAAAATATATTACTTAAAAGCAATTTGCATATACATGCAGATATTAGTGTTACTTTTCTTTTTTGCGCATCCTTTTTACACTTTTTTTACAATTTTATAACTTTATAATTTTACAAAAAAAAATCGTTTTATTAACGATTTTTTTATAACTTTCAATATACTGTAATTATTTTAAATTATCTAAAAATTTTTTCATTTTTTTCCTTTGTTCAGGATTTAAAAACATTTCAAACTTTTTAAGATCTTCCATCTTCTTATTATATTCTTTTTCTCCATATTGTTCTTTCAGTTTGTTACCATAATCTTTAGCATCTTTCAATATATCATCATCAGATTTATTTTTATATTTTTCTTTAAATTGAATAAATTGATCGTTATTCATAAAGTCTTTCACGTTTTTATCATTAGCAACCTTTTTAAATTGCTCACTGTTTGTAATGTTTTTTATATTTTCATCATCAAAGCTTTTAAAAATATTTGACATTAATTTACCTCCTCATTTCCTATTGCATTAGGTCTTTAAATAATATGCTCTTATATTATATTTATTACAATTAAATTTGTTCTATGTTTTCTTAATTCTGTAACACAATTATAGCTAAAGCATAAAATGTAATATCGAGTTTATGTTTTTAAAGAAGGTGATATTATGCCAATTACAATATTTTTATATTTAATAGCAGGAAGATATATTTTAGGAAGCAACAAATTTTCAGGACTCACGACAAAATTATCCGGTGTAACCAAAGGGCTAACATCCGGACTCTTTTCCGACCCTAATAAAATGGAAAACATTATTGGCTTAGTTAGAACAGCAGCACCACTTACATCAGCCCAAACTGTTTCAAAAGTTAATACATATTTACCTATTTTCGAGAAGGTTAGTACATTGCTTGGAATGTACACATTTTTGAACAGAGCTCAAAACTATGCACCTATACAGCCACTTAGTGCAAAAACTCCTATGGAAAAAGTTACTGCATTAATATCTAATGGAAATTTACCTATAGGGAAGATGTTAGCTCAACCTCTCATTGCAAATAACATGGATAAAATAATATCATCTGTAGCTAAAGAAGTAGTAGGGCCAATGATTAAAAACGGCAATTTAAATGATATTATTTCAGCTATGTCAAAACAATTTGGCAATGAAAATGCTCCAAAAGGCAATAACGGCAGCGAAAGTGATAACAGCAATATAGATATTGGAAGTTTATTAGAAGTATTTATGCCATTAATGAACAATTTTATGTCAGATAACTCATCAGTTTCTTCTTCAGCTAGTGATTCAGCTTCGGTTTCAGATAATAGAGCACAATTTGAAGAAGAACCTATATCCGCTAGTAATGAAACTTCAATACATAATGAACCTAAGTCCGATTTGTCAAATAATACTAATGAACCTTTAAACAAAATTGATCAAACATCTCATGAAGAAACCAACAACACCCCCTTGGAAATTAAACCTCGCAATCGAAAAAGAAGATATTATTAACAAAAGGGAGTGCTTTTGCACTCCCTTACATATACAACAGTTCTCCCATCATTATTAAATAGTTCTCCTATTGTTCTCTCATTGTTATTTCTACTGCATCTCCAATATCAAATAAATACAAATAACATGCTTTTACTTTTTTATTTGTAATTGTTTCTACAGCTTCTTTATATGCTAATATTTGAGATTTGTATCTTTCTTTCACAACATCTATTCCTATTTGTGAAATATCATCCGTTTTATAATCGATAATTACTACTTCATTCTCTTCATAAAAGTAACAATCTATAATTCCTTGAATTAGAATTATATCACTTTCATCTAATGAATGAATTATTTCATTTGCTTGTTTCTTTATTACAAAAGGTATTTCTCTTTTAACTGTTTGTGACAGCTTCATCCTTTTGCCTATATCAGTATGAAAAAATTCTTCTAATTTCTTAGTATCAACAGTATTTGCTTCTTTTTCTGTCAGAAGTTTTTTTATAGTCATTTCATTTATTTGTTCTTTTATGTTATCTTCAGTTAAACTTTCTTTTATATTTAAATGCTGCATTACAAAATGGACTATTGTACCAATCTCTGCTTTTGTAAACATTTCTTCCTTTTCTTTAAATGCTGGTATTTCTCTAAGTGTAGGAATTTTATATTGTATGCTTTCAAATTTATTACTTTTAAGAACTTTTAAATCAGTAACAGAAAGTTTCGAAGGTACATTCACTGATTTGTGATGTGCATACTTCCAATTTAAACGTTCTTTAATTTCTTCATTATATTGACTGTTAATATTTTCTTTAAATTTAGATATTTCATTTATAAGTTGTACTTTATCATTAGTTTTTTCAATACCTTCATAGTTTATGTCAGATAATGTAACCATATTTATTTTCCACTTAGAAGATAAATCATTCATGTCAAATTCACATTCATTATCACCTAAAGAAAGTCTTAATTCATTAAAATTCCTATGTTTATATAAACTTGAACAAATCCAATCCATAAAAGTATCACCCATATAAATATTGTACTGAGTTGAACCTTTTTTCCACCTTTTTGCTTTCGATTCAATTTTATTGACAGTACCTACAAGTATGAGCTTATCTACAGCTCTTGTCATAGCAACATATAAAACTCTCATTTCTTCAGATAAGTTCTCAATTTTCACAACATTTTTAAGAGCTAATCTAGGAAAAGTTTCTTTATATATTCTTTCGTCAGTATTTATATATTTTGGTGCTATACCATAAGTTTTATGTTTTAAAATATTTTTTGTTATATCAACTTTATTAAATTTCTTGTTCAAGCCACATATTATAACAACTGGGAACTCTAAGCCTTTGCTTTTATGTACGGACATAAGCCTTACTACATTGTCATTTTCTCCAAGAGTTTTAGCAGTGCTTACATCTCCCGATGATACATTTAATTTTTCAACATATCTAAGAAAATTAAATAATCCTCTCATAGATGTTTTTTCAAATTCATATGCTTTATCTGTAAGAAGCCTTAAATTAGCTTGTCTAATGTTTCCTTTAGGCAATACTCCTGCAAAATAGTAATAACCAGTTTCCATGAGTACTTCCCATATAAAATCATTTAAATGTGTGTATCTACTTCTTTTTTTCCAATTTTCTATCATATTTATAAAACTGTTTAATTTAATAGAAAGTTCATCATTGCCTTTATTCTTGTAAGCATATACTGCTTCTAAATAATTTAGCTTTGGACTATGAACTCTTATTTTTATAAGTTCTTCTGTTGTAAACTTTCCAATTGGAGATCTTAGCACACTTAAAAGTGGAATATCCTGCCTAATATTATCAATTATTTTTAATAGATTTAATATTACCTTTATTTCTATAGTGTCAAAGTAACCTGCTCCTCCATCAAAATAAAAAGGAATCCCTTCTTCTGCAAATATTTCTTCAAATATTTCAGACCAATTTGAGACAGACCTCATAAGAATTACAATATCTTTATATTCAATTTTTCTAAGCATTTTATCATCAGGTACATAAGTTTCTTGTTTTACAAGTTCCTTAATCCTTTGTGCTGCAAATTTAGCTTCAATTTCAGCAGTTTTCATTGTTTTTATTTCATCGTCAAGCTCTTCATTATCATCTTCAGTGTTTTTATCTATTATATTAAGTTCAATACCGCTTTCATCACTTTTATTAAATTCAGTGCCACAATTTAAGAAATTTTCTTCTGTATATTCAATTTCTCCAATTTTCTCAGTCATTATATTTTTAAACACATAATTTGTACCGTCTAAAATTTCTTTTCGACTTCGGAAGTTTTTCATTAAATCGACTCTTACATTTAAATCATCTTTATCCTTTTGATACATTATGTATTTTTGAATAAAAAGTCCTGGATCTGCAAGTCTAAAACGATATATGCTTTGTTTTACATCACCAACCATAAACAAGTTATTTTCCCTCTTTATTTGTTCAATAAGTGTTTCTTGCAGTCCATTGCTGTCTTGATATTCATCTATGAAAATATAATTGTATTTTTTCTTATAAACTTCTCCAATTTCTTTATTTTTTAATATTTCTAATGCATAATGTTCTACATCACTAAAATCAGCTATTGCTTTTTCTGTTTTTTTACTTTTAAATGTCTCACTTAATGAAACAATAATATTATATAAAGCAAACATTGGAGAATGCATATAATTTATATCATCGGTAAATTCCTTCAATGTTTTGTTTGGAATAAGTTTTTTTAAAGAATCAATTAGTTTTTTGTATTCATCTCTCAGTGATTTAACTTCATATTGTTTTTCTTCACTACAGTTTTCTTTGCTTTCGCCCCTTAACGCTTTAAGTTTTGGATGAGCTAATATATGCAAATTATGCGCAAACATTTGAAAGTCATCTTTTAACAATTTATTGAGACTATTTACATTATACAAATCTTCATTTAAAGCATCTATATATGGAAATGGTCCATCAGGCTCTTCACATAAATCTTTTGCTAAATTTAATGATTCTAAAGCACCTTCAATAAGCATTGATGCATTTTCTTTAACAGCATTCATCCATAATGAATTTTCCAATTCATCTGGTCTAACATTAAGCATGTCAACAGAGCCTTTTAACCACTCTAAAGGATCTGGAAAGCTTAGAATAAATTTGTACATGTCTTTAATTATGTCGCAAAGCTCAGAATCTCCTCTGTTTTTTGTAAAACCTTCAACAAGTCCTATAAAATCTTCTGATTTATCAGCATATGCTTTTTCTAACACTTCATCTAAAGACTCTTGTAAAATTATATCAATTTCATTAGGGTCACCTATTCGGAAATTAGGATCTATTCCTATTATATGAAAGTTTTTTCTTACTACATCTATGCAAAATGCATGAATTGTTGAAATGTTAGCTTTATTTAAAAGATTTAATTGTTTTTTCAAGTGAGATTTATTTCCTTCTCCCGCTTGAATAGATTTTAACAGTGATTTTTGTATTTTTTGTTTCATTCCACTTGCAGCAGCATTAGTAAATGTAACTATTAAGAATTTATCTATATCTTCATTTTCATTTTTAACAAGGTTTATTATACGTTCAACTAAAACAGCTGTTTTTCCTGAACCCGCAGCAGCTGAGACAAGTATGTTTGAATTTTTAAGTTCAATTATCTTTTTCTGATCTTTAGTCCATTCCATTACTTGAATCACCGCCTTCATTCATAATGTCATACATAACTTCTTCTTTTGACTGTTTCTTTATCTTTCTATATTTATTCCCAGAAACAGATACATCAAATTGACAAACTGCATTAAAGTCACAATACCCACAAGGTGTAGTGCCACCTGCATCCTTTTTATATGGATTTATATCAATTTCGCCATCTAATATTTTTTCACTAAGTTTTCTTGTCACTTGGTCAGTTTTATTAAGAACTGCACTGTATTCTTTTTTACTGAGTGTTTTAGATGTCTTTTTTATATTTCCATCTGTTTTAAAAGCTACAGGAATTATATCTGATGATTTTGTTTCTTCTAATTGGTTGTCCATGTTGTATATAACATCTAAATCTTCAAGTACATATCCTTTCAATGACAACTTGCTAAATATTTCATCTTCAGCAAGCTTACCAGAAAGGTCGTCACCATCAACTAATGGATCATCAATACAAAAATAATATGCTCCGCCTATTTCAGGTTTTGTTTTGATTAAATTTTCTCCATTTTTCATAATCGATGACATATAAACTAAAAGCTGTAGCTGAAGACCTTGGACAGCATCCGATAAATCAATGTCTTTTTGAGATGACTTGTAATCAATTATATTAATATAAGTTTTATCATCTTTTTTCATTATATCAACTCTATCAATTCTTCCTTGCAAATAAATACTATGTTCATCAGACAACTTTATTTCCACTGGTTCAATAACATTTCTACCAGAAGAATTGCCTATTGTAAGCTCCGTAAATTCTGGTCTAAAACTTCCTCTTTTTAACTGCTCAATTATTGTATATGCAGCTCTATTAACAAGCCTTTTTATTTTATTTTTCATATATTTATTTCGTTCATTTGCTTCAAGTGCTGTATTTTCCTGTTCTTTTTCTAAGAGGACCTTTTCAGTACAGCTTTCTGCTAACTTATAAACTTCTTCTTTATTTAAATCATTTATATTAATATTTTTTATAGAAATTTCATTTGTAAACTCTTCAACAGCTCCATGATAAATGTTTCCTAAATCATAAAATTCCACTTTTTGAACATATCTTGGTTGCGGTTTTAAAACTGTTTCCATAAAAAATTTAAAAGGACATTCTGAAAATTTTTCTAATTTTGATACAGTCATTGATATTGGCATTTTATATATTTTATCAATATAATCTTTTTCAATTTTATCTACTTTGTTATCATAATTAATACCTTTTGTTATAGTATCAAAAATATCGCTATTACTTTTTTCATACCACGAATACACATCTTTCCAAAGTTCACTTATATTTCTTCCTTCGATATAATCTCTAATTTTCAATACAACTTGTTCAATAGTTCCACTTGCATTAGAAATATAATTAAGTTCCTCTAAATTGCTTAAATCTGTTTCTTCCTTAACCAATGGAAATATTTGTTTCAATCTATCAATGTACAATGATGCTTGCATTGTTCTTCCTTCAGTAGTTCCTAGTGAATAGCTTATGTATAACTTATTTGTAGGACTTGAAAACAATTTATACAATGTATGTTTTTCCTTATAAACAGCATAACTAGAACTGCTAATAAGTTTCATACCTGTTTCCACCAATAAATCTCTTTCATCATCTAACAAAAGACCCTTTTCATTATTTTTGGATTCTAATTTCCCTTCATTAGCTCCAATTATGAATAATGCTTTTGTTCTGCCTAATGAAATTTTATCAATACTTCCAATTGCTACTTTATCTATTGTTGGTGGTATTATACTAATTTTAACTTCTTTAAAACCGGACTCTATCATCTTTCTATATTCTTTAGGAGTTATTTTTACATCTGAACCTGCCAAAGTTATTTGATCAAATATCCCTATTACAGAATTCCAAATTTGAGCATTTTCACTGGACTCTTCATATGAACCTAATTTTTTAAATACTTCAACTTGTTTTTCTATTTTTTCTTGAACTTTATGTTTTTTAATAAAATCAAAAAGAAAAAGCGTTATTTCTAAAGCATTTGAAAGGCGTTGAAATTCCTTTCTTGATTTATTAAAATCATCAGAAACTTTGCGTCTTAATTCATCGTAATAATTAATATTTTTTGCTTTAAACTTAAATTCTCTAAACCATTTGCTTCCTTCTATTCCGTATTGAAGTGCAAAATTCTCCAATTTGCCAATTTCATTATAATTAATTGGTGAAAATCCCGCCTTTAAATATTCAAACACATTGTCATGCTTAAAATTCCATATAAACAGATCTAAAAGAGACAGTATGTATTTAGTTAAAGGATTGTCCATAATATCACGTTTAGAATCAAGAAAATATGGTATTTCATATTGAGTGAATACTTTTTTTATATTGTTTTGATAATTGTCCATATCACCAACAGCAACTGCGATATCTTTCCATCTGTAATTTTCATCACGCACTAGAGATATTATTTTAGATGCTGTTTTTTCTGTTTCCGTGTATGGATTCATCGAAGTATAAATATTTATATTGTTTGTTCTACTGGAAAACTTAGCTTCATCAATTGTAAATAAGTTCTTTTCTAAGGATTTAATTTCTTCGCTTGAATTTTTATTTACATAAATCGGAATTATTTCTATTTCCCCATTTTCCTCTTTTATTTCCTCGGTAATAATCTTATATGTATCATATGTTATTTTAAATGCTTCCCAATCATTGCAGTTTTCGATGCCATTTAAGCATGAAACATCTATATTCAATGAGATTGATACATCTTTTGAATACTTTATAAGGTTATTTATTATATTGTACCTTTGCCCATAAAAACTATCAAAGCCATCAATCCATATTTTAGCGTTTTTTATGTAATTTGATTTTTCAATTGCTGAAATGAACAAATTCATTTTGTCTTCTTCATCATAAAATCTATCTTTTGTTTTATCATTAATTTCCTTATATATTTTAATGATATCTGCTAGTTTTCTCTTAAGAAGTTCATTATCTATTTTGTATTTATTTATATTTTCAATAAAATCTATGCTTATACAATTTTGTTTTAATTCTTTTATAAGCTGGTCAAATTCTCTTAAAAAGCCATCTTGCTTTGATGCTTTTTTAAATACTTGAAGTTCGCTAATTTTTTCTTCAAAAATTTGCTTCAAGAGCATTATTTTACCGTAATTATTAATTTCCTGCACCTTGAGACCGCCAACTTCTTCAAACACTTTATAAGCGAGACGCTTAAAGCTAAGTATTTCTACATCCATTATTCCATTGTTTTTAAATCTGTCTATAATTTCATATTCAGCCTGATAAGTCATTTGTTCAGGAACAATAAGAATTAAATTTTCATTAGTTCTTTTATTTATCTCTAATTTTATTTCATCATAAATATAAGTAGATTTCCCTGTTTTGGCACGACCTGCAATTATTTTAAGTCCCAAAATAACCCTCCTTTAACAATTGATGAGCAATTGATTTAACAGTTAATTAGCAGTTGATTAAACAATTGTATTTAACTATTGCTCATCTATTGCTGCTCTACTGCTCATCCATTGCTCATCTAAAGATTTTCTATTGCTCTACCATTGGTTTATATAGGTTTCTATTGTCTAGCAACCAAATTTTATCTGTGAAAGTTCCTGGTTCTATGCCTACTAATGCATGTTCAAAATCAAACATACGAGCATCAATTATATCTAAGAAATGTAGAATTTCTGCTTCTGGAGTCATTGGCTTCTTAGGACTTCCAAATTCAGGTTCATAGTGATGTGATAGCACCATATGTTGAAGGATTACGCTTTTTTCTCTATCAAGGCCTACTTTTTCGCCTTCAATTTCTATTTCTTTAATGCCTTGTATTATATGACCTAATAATTTTCCTTCCATGCTGTAATCTGAAACAACTCCATATTCATCAGAATCCATTTCTAATATTTTGCATATATCGTGAAGAATTACCCCCGCAAATATGTAATCCATATTTAAGAAGTCATATACTTGCCCTAATTTTTCTCCTGATTGCAACATTCGCATAGTATGATACAAAAGTCCCCCCATGTATGAATGATGGTTTTTCTTAGCAGCAGGGTAATATAAAAGTTTATTGTTATATTTTTCAATAATAGTTTCTACTAACGACTTAATTTGTTCATCTTTAATTTTAGCTGCATATATTTTTATTGTACTAAGCATTTCAGACGTTTCTACCGGTGCTGATGGAATAAGTTCAGATATTTTTACATTTTCAGCTGGTAATTTTCCTCTTACTTTATTGATTTTAACTTGTTTTGAACCATTCCATTCAAGTACTTCGCCTCTAACTTTCACAATGCTGTTCTCAATAACAATGTTTTCTGTTTCTTTGGAATAGTCCCATATTTTAGCATTTATTTCTCCTGATTTATCTACTAAATTAATATCTATATATTGCTTTCCAGCGGTTGTTTTTTTTACATCAAAACTTTTAATCAAGAAAAATGCTTCTACTTTTTCTCCAGCTTTAAGTTCAGTAATTTTTTTTTGAGGTGTTGCCAAAACTCTCATTTGTTCTTTTTCTTTATCCCTTAATATATCTCCTATACTTGCCTGTCCCATTGATTTAACCTCTCACTATTTATTTACTATTTATTTTTTCCCTTTATTATATCATATTATTATAAATGATTAAATAAGTTTTTAAATGTTATTAATTTCATAAAAAAAGGAATACACACAATGAAGCGCATTCCTTTTGTAACTCTTATTTTAATTTACTTTAATTTACTTTAATTTACTTTAATTTTCTTTTCTTGAACTTTATAAATATTATAATTAATATAATCAAAAGCGGTAATAAAACTGGTAATAATGAAATTAAAGCTACAATCAGATTTTCTCCTAATTCAACTATTCCATTTATTGTGTTTATAAATCCTTCCTTAGCTCTTTCCCAAACATTATCTCTATTTGACATTGTTATATTTGCTTTTAATACTTCTTGAACTTCTACTGTAATTTCAGACATTGATGCTCTGTCATCTATATCGCTTAAATTAATGTTTAATGCATCAATTTCTGTCCTTATTCTTCTAAGTTCATTTTCAATTTGAAGCATTTCTTCTACTGTTTGAGCTTTTTCAAACAATTCTCTCAAATGTACTTCTTGAAGTTCAAGATTTTTAACTTGATTATCTTTTTCGTAATATTCTTTTGTAACATCAGTTTCAGTAATATTTTTTTGATTTATTTCACTTGATCCTTCTAGAAATACAACAAGTTCATTAAATCTATCTTGTGGTACTCGCAATTTTAAATATCCATACTTAAGCTTTTTATCATTATAAATACTGCTTACATTGGTATTATTTTGTTCAGTATAACCACCAAGTTCTTCAACTTTTAATAATAGTTCATTTATAAATAAATCATAACCTTCAGTTTGAGTTATTATGCTTCCAGATTTGATTATTTTAAGTTCACGATCATCTTGTATTTCATAAGCCGCTCTCATCATAACACTATCATCTTTAGCTTTTGCATTTTCTTCACTTGCTACACCATATGTACCATCGCCTTTTTCATCAGCTATTTCTGGCATTGCTGGCGCTTCAGTAGCTTGCATTGTAGTATCATAAGAAATGTTGCTTTCAGATTTACTCATACTGCCCATTCTCAAGTTTGAAGTTGTATATATAACTGATACAACAAGCACAAATGCTGCTGCAATACTGCCGTATTTAATCCATCTAGATCTTGTGCTAATTTTCTTCTCCACTTTTGTTTTTAAAAGCTTTTCATGGAGTCTTTTGCAGTAACCCTTAGGTGGTTCTTCTTCAGTCATATTTTGTAACATGTATATGATTTTCTTATATTCTTCTAATTCTTTCTTGCAGTTTTCACATTTTTCAATATGTTCTTCCACTAATTTTTTTTCTTCATCTTCTAATTCACCATCGATATATAAAGGAAGCATATCTTTTATCTCGTTACAATTCATTGTTTTCACCACCTTAGCACTGAATTTTAAGTTCATTTTCTATTATTTCTTTCAAATTCTTCCTAGCTCTATTCAATCTAGATTTAACAGTACCTAAATTACAAGATAATAATTCAGAAATTTCTTGATATGAAAATCCTTGTATATCTCTCAATATAATTATTGTTTTAAAATCATCTTCTAATTTGTTTACTGCATCACTAACCATTTTACTATTAAAATTGCTTTCGAGCATCGCGTCGGGATTACTAGAATTATCTTCAATTTCCTTATGGACTTCATTATTTCCGTCCAGTTTAATAGTTTCATCAATGGAGTATGCATCAATTGTTTTTTTTCGTTTAAAATCAAGGCATGCATTTACAACTATTCTGTACATCCAAACCCTAAAAGTAGATTGCATATTAAAATTTTGTATATTCTTAAACACCTTTATTAATGCTTCTTGTGATATATCTTCAGCATCTTCCACGTTCCGAAGAATTCTAAGCGCTATGTTGTATGCACTTTTTTTATGATCTTTAATAAGTTCTTCAAAAGCGTCAACATTTCCCTTACGACTTTGTTCTATCAGCCATAGTTCATTGTCTTTCATCTTTCCACCCCGTTCGCTTATTTATTAGACGTTAATAGTTTTTTATTTGTTCCATTATATACTTAAATTATTAAAGCATTATGTCGATTTTTATATTTATAATGTCTTTATGTATTGTACTGCGCTTCTACCTGTTCTTCCGCCATTTTGCATCGCAAACTTCTTTGCATCAGCTAACAAGAGTTCCTTACTATCATAATGAATATCATATGTTTCAGCCAAGCCTAACACTATTTCAAAATATTCATTTTGATTTGGTTCACTATACAATATAGTTAATCCAAATCTATCAGATAATGATGTTTGTTCGTTTATAGCATCTCTGATATGAACTTCATTTTGTCTGTCTACCATGCTTTCCTTAATTAAATGTTTTCTGTTTGAAGTAACATAGAACAAAATATTTCTTGGTTGTTCGTATATGCTTCCTTCAACTACTGATTTTAAATATTTATAGCTACTGTCATTGCTTTCAAAAGAAAGGTCATCTATAAATATTAAAAAATACATTCCTCTATTTTTTAAAGTTTCAACAATTTTAGGAATATAATACAAATTATCCTTTTCAACTTCAATCAATCTAAGTTTTTGATCTTTAAACATTGGTATAAGTGATTTAACAGTGGTCGATTTACCAGTTCCGCTATCACCTACCAAAAGTGCATTAAGAGCATATTGTCCTAATATAAATTTCTTTGTATTTTCTATGATTTTTGATTTTTGAATTTTATATCCATATATGCTTTCCATTGTAACAGGATTAAAATTTTCTACAGGTATAACTTTACCATTTTCATTGATGCTGAATGCATAATTGTTCCTATATTCACCACAGCCATTCATAGTATATTCTTTAAACATATAATTATATATTTCTTCTATATTGTTATTTTTGAAAACATCAGTTAATGTTTCCTTGCTGCTAAAATTTATAAAGTTATTAATATCATGAGCATAATTAGCCATGCCTTTTAAAGGTAGCTCAAAAAACTTTTTAAGCAAAGAAAAATCATGATTTACAGCCTTTTTAACTTTATCATCAACAGATAACTCTTTTTCACAATTTAAGCTAAATACATTTTCATCAGTAAGAAGCTTATCAGATATATAATCATATAATGAGTCATAACCTTTATTCAATAAAAAACTGCATATCTCATAATATTCTTTAGTATACTCATCTTTATTTTCAATGCTGTTATAATTTAAATACATTTGATATAAGTTATTATACCTTTTGATTGTTTCATCATTCAAAAGATTTCTGTAAACAATTAAATTTGATAATACATTTTCAGACATTTTTATTTCCCTTTCATTTATATACTAAATTTATTGTATAAATTAGTATTATTATATCATCCAAATATACTATAATCAACATTTTATAATGGTTATAAAAAAAGCTTTTATCAAAGCATTATTATGTAGCTTTCTTTGAAACCCATATACGGAAAGTTCTTTATATAAAACAAATTTCGGTGAGAACTTTCCTATGGGTTATAAAAATAATTTTACTCCAAAAATATAAAAAAAGTTGCTGCGCAACTTCCGCTAGGGGGACCTATGTCCCCCTTCGGCGTAAAAATGCTTATTTCTAAGCATTTTTACTGAGCACCCCTCTTAACGGCAAGGACGTCCCGTCCTTCGCAATCCTCGTTTTTTATATACTAGGAGTAAAACTTTCCTAGTATATAAAAAAGACTTTTTGAAAACAAAAAGTCTTTTTTCATTAATTCGTTTTTTAATTTATATTAAAATACAATTTTACCAACTTGTTCTTCGCAAGCTTTAATTATTGTTTCATCTATTATTAATTGTTCACATTTATTAATATCTTCATACAATGGTCTGTCTTTTGTAAGCATTGGTACTAATTTTCTTACAGCTTCATAAACAGGTTTAGTTCCTTTACCAAGACCTTTATTGCCTCTTAAGTCAATACCCTGGCATGCACACATTATTTCCATTGATATAACTCTTCTTACATTTTCCATAATTTCTCTTGCTTTTCTAGAAGCTATTGTACCCATTGATACATGATCTTCTTGATTAGCTGACGATGGAATGCTGTCAACACTGGCAGGATGAGCTAGTATTTTATTTTCAGAAACTAATGCTGCTGCAGAATATTGAACTATCATGAAACCTGAGTTAAGTCCGCCATGTTCAACCAAAAATGCAGGAAGCCCACTTAATGTTGGATTTACAAGTCTTTCAAGTCTTCTTTCAGAAATGTTAGCAAGTTCAGCAAGCGCTATTGCCAAGAAGTCAAAGCTTAATGCCATTGGCTGTCCATGGAAATTACCACCTGATATTCCTTCTAAAGTTTCTGGGAATATAATTGGATTATCTGTTACTGAATTTATTTCTATTTCAACTTTATCCTTTACATAATTAATAGCATCTTTGCTTGCACCATGAACTTGAGGAGTGCATCTCAATGAATAAGCATCTTGAACTCTAATTTCACCTTGTTTTGTTGTCATGCAGCTTCCTGCTAAAAGTTGAAGCAATATTTTTGCAGAATCAATTTGACCTTTATGAGGTCTAACTTCATGTACTTTATGATCAAGAGCTGTAACAATTCCATTTTGAGCTTCAAAACTAAGTGCTGCTGCTATATCTGATGCTTTAACTAAATTAATAGCATCATAAATTGTCAATGCACCTACAGAAGTCATTACTTGAGTACCATTTATTAATGCAAGTCCTTCTTTAGAAGTTAATTCTATAACAGGAATACCTGCTCGTTCCATTGCTTCAGCTCCAGGCATTACTTGTCCGTTGTATTCAGCTTCCCCTAAACCAATCATAGGAAGAACCATGTGTGATAATGGTGCTAAATCTCCGCTTGCTCCTAAAGAACCTTTTTCTGGAACTATAGGATGAACTTTTTTATTAAGCATATTTATCATTGTTTCAATTGTTTCAAGTTTTGCACCAGAATAACCTTTTGCTAAATTGTTAATTCTAAGTAAAATTATACCTCTTACTATTTCAGTTGCAAATGGTTTCCCTGCTCCTACAGCATGAGTGATAATTAAATTTTTCTGCAACAATTTTGACTCGTCTTTAGATATTGAAACATCACTAAATTTGCCAAAACCTGTAGTTATACCATATACTACATCTCCATTGTCAACAAAATCATCAACTATTTTTCTTGATATTAAAATTTTATCTTTTGCTGAATCTGATAATTCAACTTGCTCATACCTTCTGCATACACCTACTATTTCCTCTAATGTTAATGTGTTACCAGTAATAATTACTTTATTCATTTTAAGCCTCCCAAGATTTTTGTTTTAGAAAAAAACAAAAAGCGAATTTCAGCATACACAAAGTATACCAAAACTCGCCTCCTCATATCTAATATCTATAGGCAATCATATTTTTTTCTAATTTGTACTAATTATAATCTATGAAAATGTTTTTGTCAATATATTAATATTATTTATCTTCATTTTTTACAATTAATTTGGCATCAACAACTGCAGGTACATCTCCAGTAATGTCTTCTGGATAAACAGTTATTTTATCATCAGCTTTAAGTGTTGAATGAGCAAAGTTTGTAACAGTATCTGCATCAACTTGAATATCATATTCTTTGTTATCTGCTGCTATAGCATAAATTCTCATGATTCCAGATGTATCTCTTGATACTTCTTTTACATTAACATTAATTTTAGATGCTTCATCATAAAACGATACTATTTGATTTCCACCAGGCATTTCTACATAATCAAACATTGCTTGAGATCCGCTTTTTAAATTAAAATTTCCATTGTTTGCTAACTTCACATCACCCATTTCAGTTACTGCTGTAACAAAATCATCTTTAACATCCCCTACTGTACCTGTGATTCTCTTTATTGGATCGCCAGTTGAAGTAAGTCTATTGTTATAATCATAACTTTCATCTGCAAAAATATCATAGTTATCATTATCTAAAGCATTTAAACCTACATATTCTCCAACGTAATATTTATCTGCTTTTTCTTTAGCAACATTATATCTTTCAACTTTATCTTCAACTTGAACATGTATTCCAGTTTCATCAATTTTAACGATTCTTCCTTGTTGATTATATTTGCCTAATGTTTTGTCATTTCCCTGGGCTGTTCCATTGTTTTCTTCTGAATTTTCTGTATTTAAATCAGTATTTTCTTTATTGTTATTTGCACAACCTGATAAAATCATGCCTAGCGTTAATATAACACACAAAAGCATCATTAAACTTTTATTTTTTTTCATTTTTATCCTCCATAAATTTTTATATATACTCCTATAATTTCCTAAAATTAATTTTTTATTCCAATAATACTTTATTTAAAATTTTTAATATAATTTATAGTATATTTATTAAAAATGTATTATAATATATCTAATCATTTTTTAATTATAATAAATATATATTTACAATTAGTAGTATTATGTGGTATATTATAACTGTAAGTATAATTAATTATAGATTTGATTACGAAACGATTGAAAATCAAATAAAAATGAGGTGCGTTATGGATTCATTGGACATGCAAATTATAAATTGTATTGAAAAAGAAGGAAGAATTTCTCATGAAGAATTATCTAAAAGGCTAAATTTATCTCGCCCTGCAATACACAACAGAGTAAATAAATTGGAAGAGCAAGGGATAATAACTGGTTACAAAGCGAAAATTAACTGGCTTAAGCTTGGCTATGTAACAAATGCATTAGTATCACTTAGAGTTAGAACAACTAATTATGATAAAATGCTAATTGAATTAAAAAAATTAAAAATTCCAAATTTAGTTATAGAAGAATGCCATATAGTTACAGGTACTTGGTGCATCTTAATGAAAATACGCTCAACAACTCCTCTCGAGCTTAAAAGTCTTCAAGATGAACTTTACAGAATAGAAGGTGTTAAAGAATCTTCAACAGTATTGATATTGTCTTCATTATACGAAGATTTATAAAGCGTATTTTTTTATTAAAATAGTGAATACCCATTGAAAATTACTTTAATTCTTTCAATGGGTATTTTATATTTTTTAATTCAAGTAATGTTTTTAAAATATTAATTTTATTACATATTTATTTAATATTTTTAATGCAAATTAATTTTATTTAAAATACCTGACAAATAAGCAATTACAACACCATAATTAGTCATAGGCACTTCTTGCAGCCTTGCTCTTTCAATTCTTGACATTACATATTTTCTATTGAACATGCAAGCACCACATTGAATAATTAAATCATAAGATGATAAATCTTCTGGAAAATCAGAACCGCTTACAACATTTATTGTAAGTTTTTCTCCTATTTTCTTGCGAAGCATATTAGGAATTTTCTCTCTTCCTATATCTTCAGATAATGGTGCATGGGTACATGCTTCTGCTATTAAAACTTTAGAATTTTCTGTAAGTTTTTCAATAGCATTTGTACCTTCTATAAAGAAATCTAAATCCCCTTTATAATTTGCAAACAATACTGAAAAAGAAGTTAACTTGCTCTCAATAGGCTTTTTATCATAAACTGTTTTAAAAACTTGTGAATCTGTGATAATTAAATTAGGCGGTTTAGAAAGACTCTTTAGTGCTTGATCTAAATTATCAACTGTAGAACTTATAACGATACATTTTTTATCAAGTAAATCTCTAATAGTTTGAACTTGTGGCAATATAAGTCGACCCTTAGGCGCTTGTATATCTTGAGGCATCACAAGAAGTACTACATCACCATCATTTGCCAAATTACCAGTTATGCTTTTAACTTCATAGCCTTCAGGTAGAAGTCGCAAAATTTCTTCTCTAATTTTTTCTATACCTATTTTATCTTTTGCACTTACTATAATTGGTGTTAAATTATAATTAAGTTTTACAGAATTGCATATTTCATCTATATTTTTTATTATATCTATTTTATTTAATATTGTAATAACAGGAATTTTACGTTCTTTTAAAATTTCAATCCATTCTATTTCTTCTTTAAGTTCACTGTCATTAAAAACCATCAAAGCAATATCTATTTTCTCAATTGCTTTTTTAGTTTTGTCTATACGCAACTGTCCTAGCTCACCTATATCATCAAATCCAGCTGTATCAATAAAAACGCATGGTCCTATTCCGTAAATCTCCATTGATTTATAAACTGGATCTGTAGTTGTTCCAGCTATATCAGATACAAGTGCAACTTCTTGATTAGTGAGTGCATTTATCAATGATGATTTACCACTATTTCTTTTTCCAAAAATACCAATATGCAACTGATTAGCTCTAGGAGTATCTGTAAGGCTCATATTATTCCCTCCACATTATGTTAAAATCTAAAATCTCGTTTACCATCATGAAGTTCACTTAAATTTTGTATTGCAATTGAACGAACTTTTTCATTTGTAATTTTAGGAATCTCTTTTTCAATTAAATCCTCACCTTTTGCCTTAGTATCTTCAGAAGCATAATCTTCTAAATATTCCTTTAACGTCATTAGAGCATTAGGCTGACAGCAGTTAACAATTTGACCTGATTTCACAAGGCTCATAAATCTATCACCTGTACGTCCTTCTCTGTAACATGCTGTGCAAAAGCTTGGAATATATCCCATTGACAATAGCCAATTTACAACTTCATCTAATGTTCTTCTGTCACTTACGTCAAATTGTGAAGAATTATCATCTGCTGATTCTTCTTCTACATATCCACCAACACTGGTTCTAGAGCCACCACTAATTTGAGTTACACCTAGTTGAAGTACTTTTTCACGACATTTTTGAGATTCTCTAGTAGAAACGATCATTCCTGTATAAGGAACTGCAATACGAAGAACAGTTACTATTTTTTCAAATATTTCATCAGAAATGGAATTAGTAAAAGTTTCAGTGCTTATATCATCTGCTGGACAAATACGAGGAACACTTATAGTGTGTGGTCCTACTCCCATAGCGGCTTCTAAATGTTCAGCATGCATTAGCATTCCTATAAAATCATATCTGTAAGTGTTTAATCCAAACAATACACCAATACCAACATCATCAATTCCGCCTTCCATTGCTCTATCCATGGCTTCTGTATGATAATCATAGTCGTGCTTTGGTCCTGTTGGATGTAGTTCTTCATATATTTTCTTATTATAAGTTTCTTGAAATAAAATATATGTTCCTATACCTGCTTCTTTTAATTTACGATAATTTTCAATTGTTGTTGCAGCTATGTTTACATTTACACGGCGAATATCTCCGTTTTTATGTTTAATGCTATAAATAGTTTTAATGCTTTCTAAAATATATTCAATTGGATTATTAACTGGATCTTCTCCTGCTTCTAAAGCAAGACGCTTATGTCCCATATCTTGCAAAGCAACTACTTCACGAGCAATATCTTCTTGAGTAAGTTTTTTACGTGAAATTGTTTTGTTTTTCATATGATAAGGACAATATACACACCCATTTATACAATAGTTAGAAAGATATAGCGGTGCAAACATGACAATACGGTTTCCATAAAAACGTTGCTTAATTTCTTTAGCTATTGATTTCATTTTTTCATTTTCTTCTTCTAAGTCACATTCTAAAAGAACTGCAGCTTCTTTGTGAGATAGGCCTTTACAATCTTTAGCCCTTTCTAAAATACTATCAATCAACGCTTTATTGCTTTTATTTTCCTTCGCAAAAGCAATAGTGTCCAATATTTCTTGATCGTCAATAAATTCAGTTGCTATTTTTGATTTTACATTATACATTTTCATTCTCCTTTAATTGTTATATTTGAATAAAGTCTCCTCTATCAACCACTATTTCATATCCAATTTTCTTCATTCTATTGCTTAAGCATTCCTTGCATTCAGCAGCCTCTTCACCAGTACAAATTTTATTATCATATAATTGATACTTTTTACGCACACTTACAGGTGATAAATTGGGCATTACCACATTTGCTCCAGCTAAAATTCCTTTTTCACGCCCATTAGGATCTATAGTTCCTAGTGCTGTAGTAGAAGGAATGAGTGCATTAGGGTTCATAAGTCTTAAAATTCCTATTAAAAATAAAGTTAATTCCAAACTTCCTGATTTATGATTTTTAAAAGGAGTGTCATGATGTGGTACAAATGGACCAATCCCTATCATTTGAGGACTAAATTCTTTTATAAATAATAAATCTTCAACAATGTTTTCAATTGTTTGATATGGAGAACCTACCATAAATCCAGTTCCTACCTGATATCCGATTTTTTTAAGGTCATTGAGACATTGTTTTCTATTTTTAGCTGTTAAAATCTTTGGATGAAGCTTGCTATAATGTTTTTCATTTGATGTTTCATGTCTAAGCAAGTATCTATCAGCACCGTTATTAAAATATTTTGAATAAGATTCATATGACTTTTCTCCGATAGAAAGTGTTACTGCACAATCTGGAAATTTTTTCTTAATAGCACTAACAATTTCCGCAATATCATCATCAGAGTAGCTTAAATCTTCACCGCCTTGCAGTACAAAGGTACGAAAACCTAGTGAATATCCATTTTCGCAGCAGTTTAAAATATCATCAAAGCTAAGTCTATATCTATCAACCTCTTTATTGCTAAATCGTATACCACAATAAAAGCAATCATTTTTACAATAATTAGTAAATTCAATCAATCCTCTTGTATAAATTTTATTGCTAAAGTATTTTTGAGAAACCTCTCTAGCTTTTTCAAAAAGATACTCGCTTATTTCTGGTGTAAAATTTTTCAGCAAATAATTAAGTTCAGTTTTATCTAACATTTGAGTTTGCTGAAGTTTGTCAATTAATTTTATCATTTAACCTCCAATGCATTCATCTTTATTTTTGTTTGATTTAGAATAAACAGTTTTTATATTAACATCCGGTATCATACCTAACTTCCCAGAAAGAGAACTAATAACGTCACTGTCCGCATCTATTACAATGCTTATGACAGAAATATTTCGCTTGTGATATGGTATACCCATTCTGCCAACTATATATTCCCCATATTCATGAAGTATAGCATTTAATCTTTTAACTGAATCTTTGTTTTCAACCATTATTCCTATCAAAGCAATTCTAGATTCCATAACAATCCTTTCTTTTTACATTGTATTATTATAAATATAAAAAATCCTTGTACCAAGGCACAAGGATAGAGCTACAATAAGAAGTAGAGAAAAACCCTACATTTATCAATCTATACTCTCGCCTTCCCACTTGGGACGAACCCTCATGCAATCAGTACGATAACTTTTTCAGAAAAATAATTTAAGTATTTAATATCAAACTAACAATACGTAATTCCTAGTTTTATATTTTAAAATTTTATAAGCGTATTTTATAACATTGTTAGATATTTGTCAATCTTTTTTTACATTCAACAACATTTATATGTTTGTCCATATTGTTGAATGATTATTTGTTTATTTTCAATATTTTTCTTGCTTCATCAGGAGATGCTATCTCCCTGCCAAAATCTCTTGATATTCTTGCTACTCTTTCAACAAAGTTAAAGTTTTTTCCAAGTCTGCCACTTTTATAATAAATGTTATCTTCAATACCAACCCTAACATGTCCACCTAAGCTTATTCCTGAAAAGACTGTGAACATTTGATACATCCCTACACCTGAAATATCCCATATACTATCTCTTGGAATAGTATTTAATAAACTTGTAAGCTGATTGTAAGTTGCAGGCTGACAATTTTTAAATCCCATTACAAAATGAAAATATAAAGGATCATTTATTAATCCTTTGCTTTTTAGTTCAATAGCTTGTTGAATCATGCTTATATCATAGATTTCAAGTTCAGGCTTAATATTTCTTGCTTTCATTTCTTTTGCTAGTTTTAAAATAATCTCTGGTGAATTTTGATAAACCATTTCACCAAAATTTACTGAACCCGTTGTTAAACTCGCACTTTCCGGGTTTAATTTCAGACCTTGCGATCTGCTTTCATAATCAAAGCTAGCTCTTCCACCCGTAGATATTTGTATTATTATCTTAGGGCAAAGTTTTTTTATTTTATCTACAATTTCAACATATCTAATAAAATCGTGAATATTGTTTCCTTCTTTATCTCTTGCATGAATATGCACTACTGATGCTCCTAAATCATAGCATTCCTTAACATCCTTAGCAATTTCATCAGGTGTTATTGGTACATAAGGAGTATCTGATTTTTTAGGCAATGAACCCGTAGGAGCTACTGTTATTATTAATTTATCTGACATACTTACCTCCATGTTGTTTCATTTATATATTATATTTAGCAATAATTTAGATAAAACGATTGCAACAGATACATAACGAATATTTATTATTTATAAATTATACCATAAAATCTAAAAAAATAAATTATATTTTTAAGTTTTTACTAAAAATCTTAATGCTGCTAATATTATATTTGAAATTATTATAAATAACAAAATAGTTAAAGCAAATAGGTGTAAAGATTTCGTTAAGATTTATGATGTAATACTTATACTATTTTAGCATGATGCAATAAATCTTAACATCAAATTAATGCCATTAATGCTATTATAAATATAGGTTATATAGGTGAATTGAGGTGTTAATAATGGACTATATTATAATTATTTGCATGATTGTTGTATTCCTTTTAGGGTTTTTTGCTATAGATAAATTTGGTGCATTGATTGATCCTATTGAATTTGCTTTGGATGATGAAAATATAGTTCACAGCAAAGAAAAGTCAGAGAGCGTTTTAGTATTTGGTAATCTTTCTATAGCAAAAGATATTTTAAAATTGCTGGAAAAGCAAAATATTTCATACACAACAATAAAAAGTATCAATGAGTTAGATAAATATAATTCATATAAATATTTAATCGCTGTTGATGAATTAGATTTAGAAAATTTATTTATTTGTTCACTAGGAAAAAAGATGATGGGCATAACAGAAATTATAACAATATGTAACTTTTCTTACAATAAAAAGATTTTTGAAGATAACCATATCCCGTATTTATGTGGAGATAATATCACAGCATCTCAGATCGTTTCTTCATTATTTTTATCTACACAAAAGTTAGGAGGTGATTTTGATGTTCATATTTAAAAGACTTAAGTTATCATATACTCAAATAATTGCTTTAGGAACACTTGTAATTATTTTTATAGGTGGTATGCTTTTAAGTTTACCAATTGCATCTAGAAGCGGAGAATCAACATCTTTTTTAAATTCATTATTTACTGCTGCATCTGCCACTTGTGTAACTGGTTTAGTTTTATATGACACTTATACTCACTGGTCAATCTTTGGTCAGGTTGTTATCCTTATATTGATACAAACTGGCGGTCTTGGTTTTATGACAATTGTAACTTTATTTTCAATGTTTCTTAAAAGAAAAATAGGTTTAAGAGAAAGGCGACTTTTGATGGAATCAGCCAACACAATGAGGATTGGAGGTATTGTATTGCTTATTAAGAAAATATCAATAGGAACTTTGATATTTGAAAGTATAGGTACAATATTGCTTGCCATAAGATTTTATCCTGAAATGGGATTTAGGGTGGGATTATATAATGCATTGTTTCATTCTGTTTCTGCTTTTTGCAATGCAGGATTTGATATTATGGGTAAGTATGGACAATTCACTTCTCTAACAAGATATACTGATGATATAATTGTAAATTTTACTATAATGGCTCTCATCATAATAGGTGGAATTGGATTTCTAGTATGGGATGATATAGGAAATAATGGCTTTTGTTTCAAAAAATATCAGCTACATACAAAAATAGTGTTAACAACAACTGCTATTCTTATTATAAGCGGTGCATTACTTTTTTATTTATTTGAAGCGAATGCTACATTAGCCAATTTGAATATATATGAAAAAATCTTAGCTTCATTATTCCAATCAGTTACTCCTAGAACTGCTGGATTTAATACAGTTAATATGTCAGGACTTTCTGAAAGTGGAAGCTTTTTAACTATGATATTAATGGTTATTGGAGGTAGTCCTGGTTCTACAGCAGGTGGTATTAAAACTACAACACTTGTAGTTTTAATTATTGGTGCTATTACATCTGCTAAACACACATCTGATCTTTCTATTTTCAAACGAAGATTAGAAGATAATGCACTTAAAAGGGCAAGTTCAATTACAGTTATATATATGTTTACTGCACTTACTTCAACAATGATAATATGTGCTATGCAAAATTTTTCTTTAAAAGAAGTATTATTTGAAGTTTTTTCAGCAGGAGGTACAGTTGGATTATCACTTGGCATAACACCTTATTTAAATAGTATATCAAAAATTATTATTATTTTCTTAATGTATGGTGGTAAAGTAGGTAGTTTGTCAATGGCACTTGTATTGGCGGAAAAAAGAGAAATAGTTCCACTAAGCAGACCTGTTGAAAAGATAATTATAGGTTAAAAATTAAAGAATGGAGAATTAATATGAAATCTATTTTAATTATAGGTATGGGTGCCTTTGGAGGGCATTTAGCTGAAAAAATGGTTTATTTAAAAAACGATGTTATGATTGTAGATCAAGATGAAAAAATTATAGAAGAAATGTCAGCAACTGTAACAGATGCTCACATAGGAGATTGTACAAAAGAAGAAGTCTTAAGATCCCTTGGTGTAAGCAACTTTGATATATGCTTTGTAACAATTGGTGATAACTTTCAATCATCATTAGAAATTACATCATTGTTAAAAGAATTAGGAGCAAAATATGTTATATCTAAAGCAAGCCGTGATATACAAGCTAAGTTTCTACTAAGAAATGGAGCTGATGAGGTTGTTTATCCTGATAAAGATATGGCAGAAAAATTAGCAGTAAGGTGCAGTGCTAAAAATGTATTTGACTTTATTGAAATCACACCAGATTACTCTATTTTTGAAATACCAATAATGAACAGCTGGATAGGATCTACTATACAAGAAATTGATGTTCGAAGAAAATTTCACATCAACATATTAACAATAAAAAATGGTACAAATATTATGGCCGTACCAAAAGCAGATTATACTTTCAAAAAAAATGACCTAATAATTGTTCTTGGAAAATCAGCAGATGTACTAAGATTAGCAACTCAAATTTAATCTTTAAAATGTAAAGCGGAAGGATTTGTTCCTTCCGCTTATTCATCTGCAAATCTATATCCTACTCCAATTTCAGTTAAAATAAATTGTGGGCAAGAAGTGTCTTTTTCAATTTTTCTTCTTAAACTTGCCATAAACACCCTGATGCTTTTTGAATCACCTGTTTCTCCATATCCCCAAACTTCCTTTGAAATTTGGCTGTGAGTTACAACTTTACCACGATTTGAAATCAATAATAATAAAAGTTTATATTCAATGGGCGTAAGATGAACTTCAGTATCATCAATTAATATTTTATGTTTTTCTAAGTCTACAGTGAGATAATCAAATTTATAAATACTTTCTTGCACATTAGAATTTGCTCTATCTATAAACCTTTCCATGACACGAATACGCGCAAGAAGTTCACCCATTGCGAAAGGTTTTGTTACATAATCATTAGCACCTGCATCTAGAGCTGTTATTTTATCACTTTCTTGTTCACGAGCAGATACAATTATAATAGGTATTTGTGATACTTTACGAACTTCTCGTATAATTTCAACACCATCTATATCAGGCAGCCCTAAATCTAAAAGGATAATATCCGGATTTTCAGTACAAAAACTAAGAATTCCCATATTTCCATTTCTAGACACTATATATTGATAACCTTTAGCTTTTAATGCCATGGACATAAAATTTGCAATTCTATTATCATCTTCAATTATTAGTATTTTTATATTTGTATCCATTACATCTCCTCTATAGGCAATGAAATTTTAAATATTGCCCCGCCTGTTTCTTGATTAGAAGCAGTAATTTTACCATTGTGAGCAGTAACAATAGCTTTGCAAATTGCAAGTCCAAGTCCAACTCCACGGCTTCCATCAGCAATATTTTTATTGTGAGTAACAAAACCATCAAAAAGAGTATCACGAATTTCTAAATCAATACCCATTCCATTATCAGCTACTTCAAAAATTACATTTTCTCCTTCTTGATACGCTTTCAAAAATATTTGTGTATCTTCTCCGGAATGTTTAAATGCATTATCTAGAAGATTTACCAAAACTTGAACCATAAGCCTTCCATCAACCATCACCAAAATAATATCATCTGGTGCAAAAACATGAAGCCTTCCAGTAGTAATAATGTGAGGAACATGTGTAAGAGCTTGATTTATAAGATCATCAACAGCTTCGTAGTCCCTATTAACAGTCAATTTGCCGTCACTTATTCGTGTCATATCCAATATGTTTTGAACTAAATTAATCAGCCATAATGATTCTTCCTTAATATCAGTTACTAATTTCTTTATTGATTTAGAATCCAAATTATCATAGCTGTCTAAAACAAGTTCACTAGCTCCTACAATGCCTGTAAGAGGTGTTCGTAAATCATGGGAAACACTTCGCAATAACGTGCTTTTCAACCGTTCGCTTTCCATAGTAATTTTAATTTTTTCTCTTTCATTATAAATGAACTCCCTATCTAAAACTATTGCCATTTGATAAACTATTGTTTTTATAATCATGTTGTTTTCTGAAGACAGAGGTAATTTGATATCTACAATTTCCATAGTTCCAATTTGATTAGCAACGCCTTTAATTGGAATATTGTATGTATCTTTATTTTTGACATATTCTGATAAACCAGGCGTACAAAAAAATTTTTCTTCAGAATCTAATTTTACATAACATTGATATCCAACATAATCCTGTATATAGTTAATTCCTTTATGAACTACATTATCTTTGCCAGTAACATTTAAAAAACCTTTTGTAATGTCATAAAGAAGGCGAGCTGTCCTTTCGTTTCGTTTTGCTACTTCAGTTTGATGCTGAAACTTTGATGTCATTTTACTTGAAATTAAAGAAGCTATTAAGAAAAAAACTATAAGTATAAAATCTTGTGAATAACTGATAACTAATGTGTGAATTGGTTCAGTTAAAAAATAATTAAATAACAAAACGCTTAAAATAGCAGCTACCGCACCATAAATGTATCCTCTAGTCAGTGATGTAACTGTTAATACTCCAACTAAAAACACCATGAGTGTGTTTTCTTTTCCAATGCCCATATTGTTCATGGCAATAGATACAATTGTAGATACAATACAAATTATGACAAGTCTTAAAGAGTATTTAAAATGTTTTATTACTTCATTTGAATTTTCATCATTATCTATATAGCTCATAATATCTCCTAATATTTTAATGTACCTCATATAAAATGAACAATTTAATTATTCATATTATAACATTTTCCTGCAATTTTTCAATTAGTATTTTATAATGGCAAAAGCATAACTTATAAACTGAATTTTTTCTAAAAAACATAGTTTTGTCACAAATATTTTTTACTTTATGATATAATAAAAATACTTAAAAAAAGACTGACGTCTTTGTTTTCAGTATTTTTATTGAATCGTTGTGATGCAAGACTTACGTCTTACTTTATGATATAATTAATTATCAAATATTCCGAGGTGTTACCATGCCAGTTATGCTAATTGCAGATGATAATAAGCAAATTACTTCTATATTAGGAGAATATGCTAAAAAGGAAGGATTTACAACTAAAATTGCTCTTGATGGACATGAAGCTATTGATCTTTTTGAAAAATATCATCCAGATATTGTTTTACTTGATGTTATGATGCCTATAATGGATGGATTTGAAGTTTGCAGAGAAATTAGGAAGACTTCAAATGTGCCAATTATTATGATTACAGCAAGAGGTGAAGACTTTGAGAAAATTATGGGTCTAGATATAGGTGCCGATGATTATATATTAAAGCCATTTTCTCCAGCAGAAGTTATGGCTAGAGTGCGAGCAATTTTAAGAAGAATTACAAATATAGAAGAACATAAACAAAAATTATTTTTATATGATAATTTAAAAATTAATTTAGATGACTATTTAGTGACTATTGACAATAAAAGTATCTCTCTCACTAAAAAAGAAATTGAACTTTTATGGACATTATCAACAAATAAAAACAAAGTATTTTCTCGTGATAATTTATTAAACAGTTTATGGGGATATGATTATTTTGGTGATAATAGAACTGTGGACTCACACATAAAACGTCTTCGTGCTAAATTAGATGAATTTGAGCACAAAAGTTGGGAAATAAAAACTATTTGGGGTGTAGGTTATAAATTTGAGGTAATAGAAAATGAAAAATAAAATTGCTTTTAAATTAATAATGTATTTTTCTGCTACTCTCGTTTTATTTTCAATTATTATTGGAGTAATTTTTATGTCACTCTTTAAAAATTACACTTTAAATATACATAAATCCGATATGGAAAAGCGTGCAGTAACTATTGCAAGTACCCTTACGGATTTCATGAATGTTTCTGACGGAAATATAATGAGGGGTGGAATGATGGGCGGAATGCAAAATGGATACGGCTCATATATTCGAATGTTAGATACTATTGCTATGGCTGATGTTTGGATTGTTGATGAAAACTTACAACTTATAACAATTGGTCATATGACAAACCAACAATATAATTATAATGATTTACCTAAGGATGCCGAATTAGTTGTAGATGATGTTTTTAAAGGAAATACAACTTTTAGCGAAGGCTTTAGCACACTTTTAAATACTTCAACTCTAACAATAGGAACTCCTATAAAATCAGGTGATAATGTCATTGGTGCACTACTACTCCATTCCCCTGTAGAAGGTATGAATGATGCTATTGATCAAGGATTTAAAATACTAGCAATAAGCACATTATTTGCTCTTGTGTTATCGATTATTTTATCTGTTGTGCTTGCTGTATCATTTGCAAGTCCTTTGAAAAAAATGAAAAATACAGCTTTGCAGCTTTCAGATGGAGATTATACTGCAAAAACAAAAGTTTCACAACATGATGAAATTGGAGAACTTGCTACCACAATTGATATTTTAAGCGATAGGTTGTTTGTTGCAAGCAAAGAAAGTGAAAATTTACAAAGGCTGCGCCGTGATTTTATTGCTAACATTTCACATGAACTTAGAACACCAGTTACAGTAATTCGAGGATCTCTTGAAGCCTTATGTGATGAAGTTGTAAATGATCCTGAGCAAGTAAAAGCATATCATCAACAAATGTTAAATGAAAGTAAATTTTTACAAAGACTTGTAAATGATTTGCTGGATTTATCAAAATTGCAAAATACTGATTTTAAAATAGAAATGCAAGAATTAAACTTATGCGATGTTATTAATGATGTGGTTCGCAGTGCTAGAAATATTGGAAAAGCTAAAAGTGTTGAAATTAAATATGAGCTAGATACTGAAGTTTGTACAATTATTGGTGATTATGGCCGTCTTCGCCAAATGTTAATGATTATTGTTGACAATGCTATTAAGTTTTCAATGGACCACAGTGTAGTTGAAATTAACCTTAAAGGAAAAGAAGTTTTTATTAAGGATTATGGTATAGGCATAGCTAGTGAAGACTTACCATATATATTTGATCGTTTTTATAAGGTACAATCTGAAACTAACAAAGAAGGTACTGGCTTAGGTTTAGCAATTGCAAAACAAATCTCTGATAGACACAATATTGTTCTTTCAGTTAGTAGCATTCAAAACAAAGTGACTGAATTTCAATTTAAATTTTAACATATTATAATTACACCTAATGCATCCATATAATACAATTAAAATTAACTATATAAATGTTATTAAACCTTGCATTTTAAAAAAACTTTAAGTATAATGATTGTTATTACACTAATGGAAAGAGGTAAATATATGAAAGTTGTTGCTTTTAATGGAAGTCCTAAAAAAGAAGGAAATACTTTTCAAGCTATAAAAATATTAACTGACGAATTAGAAAATCAAGGAATTGAAGTTGAAATAGTTCATGTAGGTAATAAATCTATTAGAGGATGTACTGCATGTAATAGTTGTTTTAAAATGAAAAATGAAAGATGCATCGTTGATGATGAAGTTAATGATTGGATACAAAAAATAAAAGAAGCTGATGGTGTTATATTTGGATCACCAGTTCATTTTTCATCAATAGGAGCAACTATGAAGTCATTTTTAGATAGAGCAATGTATGTAGCAAGTGCAAACAAATCTTTGTTTAGACATAAAGTTGGTGCAGCAGTTATTGCAGTAAGACGTTCAGGTGGCATCCCAGCTTTTAATCAATTAAACAATTATATCAGTTATTCTGAAATGTTGATGCCAAATTCAAATTATTGGAATGTAATTCATGGTACTAAACCAGGAGATGCAGTACAAGATGATGAAGGCGTTCAAATAATGAGAGTGCTTGGAAAAAATATGGCTTGGCTTATGAAATTAGTTGATTATGGTAAAGATAAAATAGAAGAACCTGAATTTGAGAAAAAAATTTCAACAAGTTTTATTAGATAAATATAACATTGTATAAAAAACAGCATTAGCTTTTAATAAGTAAATGCTGTTTTTATATTTTAAACATAACATTTAATGCTATAATAATTAACCTCCACCAAGTATTGGTAAAATGTATATTTCACAATTATCTTCTACTTTTTGAGTAAATTTTTTAGGAATTCCATTTATTAAAATAGCACCAACTTGATTTTTGTCAATAATTAAATCCTTTAACAATTCATTTAGCGTTATGTTTTTATGTTCAATTGTAAATTTATTGTTTTGCAGATTAAATTCACCAATTCCTGGAGCAACTATTATATTAATCATATTTACCTCAATGATTTACAAATTATCATTTATATAAACTAACTAATTCATTTAATTCATCAACATTTACATCAAATGATGTTTTCAAATTAGATATTTCTCTTTCAGTAAAGCATTCAGGCATATGATAATTTACATTTGAAAATCCAGCTAGTTCATTAAATTTATGCTCATCACTAATAGTTTCTTTAGCTAAATTTAAAACCCAATCCACATCTTTATTCCAACCATATCTTCCATTAATAAGATCAACTAATACCTTATAATTAGCGCCTATTGCTGCTCTAACAAACATGCAAAAACCCAAACTATCAATTATAGCCATTTTTATTTGAGCTTCATTTGATGATTCTACAAAACTTTTATCGCATTTTACAATAGGTCCATATGTGTGATCAGCCCCCATTGGCGATGTAGAATAAGTTACGCCCATACCTTTAATTGCTCTTGGATCATATGCCGGCATAGCCTGCCCATTTACAGCTGGAACATTAATAACTCCAAGAACTTTTCCTGTAATTGTGGCTCCATTACCTAATACTCTTCCTAAAATAGTCCCTTTTTTTATTTCTTCCATTAATTCAAATGCAGCATCCACATCACCAAATTTAGCAATTCCTGCTTCCATTGCAACTCCAATTGCAGCACCAATTTCAATTGTATCAACACCTATATCATTGCACACTGCATTTAGTTTTGCAATAACATCTAAATTAGTAATTCCTAAATTAGGACCTAGTAACCCTATTGTTTCATATTCTAATGGTGATACAATAGTTTTACCATTTTCATCAGGAAAGACATTTGAACATTGTATTACACATCCAGGCATGCAAGAATGATATGTTCTTCCTTCTCCGCCTCTTTTGCTAATTACTTCATACAATGTTTCTCCATATATATTATCTACAATATCTTCTTCTAATAAATCACCACTGAAGTTATTAACAGGTAAACCATTTAAACTTTGAGTAGTTCTAACTACAGATGCAGTTCCTAATTTTTTAAAATTTAATGAACTTGGAGCTTCGCTAAGAATTTTAGTGTATTCTTTTAATGACTTCATATATTGTTCATTATTTTCAATTTTTACAGTACCTTTATCTATTACAACAACACCCTTTATTTTTTTAGAACCCATTACGGCACCTAGCCCACCTCTGCCGCTATATCTGTTTGGCTTTTTATCTTTATCCATAGTAGCAATTCCAGATGCACTGTAAAGCCTTTCTCCAGCTGGTCCTATGCAGCTTACAGCAGAATCAGGGTATTCATTTAACATTTCAGTACAAAAATCAAATGTTCCCATCTCTATATATTTATCAGCAGGCTCAAAACTACAATTTTCTTTACTAATTTTAATATAATACCATTTATCATCATCTGGTATATCTTCAATAATTAATGCTTTTAAGCCAATTTGAGCTAATCTAAGAGCCATAATACCCCCAGCATTGCTTTCTTTTATTCCTCCAGTTAGAGGACTTTTAGCTCCAATAGACAATCTGCTTGCACTTGACACATTAGTGCCTGTTAGTAACCCTGTAGCAAAAATTAGTTTATTATTCTTTCCTAAAGGTTCACATGTAGGTTTAACTTCTTTTAATAATATTTTTGCTATTAAACCTCTGCCTCCGGTTTGTAAATATTCCATTGGAGTATCTTCATAATTAATATCTTTTGTCTTAACATTAATTCTAAGAACTTTTTCCATTTTACCTCCCAATTTTAAATTAGTAAAATTTATTTACTTATTTTAAACATCCCTTTTATTCATATACCCTTTTTTATAATTTAAATTATTAATTTTTTTTAACTGCAAAATATGCAAATCCACCACCAAGTGTTGTCGTATTATACCATAACAAAAGATCAATTTTTTTTATTAAACCTTCATCTAAAATTTCCACATATGCTCTGCTGCTATCCTTCTCATATTCTAAAGAAATTATAGTGACCCAGTGATATTTATCAAGCTCTTTCTCTTCACCATTATGCAAATTTAAAAATGCAACAGGTGAATCCTTTTGAAGTGATATTTCTATGAAATTTAAAAGAGTTGAAAATTCAGGACGAGAAGACTTATCCTTTGGGATATTAAGGACATCATAATCAACATTAAGTCCTTTTTCTTTTACATAAGAAAGAACACCTTCATAAAAAATTTTAGTATTATTTACTCCTTTCATTGTTGGAGTAACATAATTCCAAACATCATCCATCAATAACAAACAATTTTTCTTGTTATTATAACTTTTTCCAGTTTCAAATTTATATCTATTATGATTTATATATAAAACAACATTAGATGCAACAGATGGTCCACAGCCAGACATTCTTTGCCAGAACTTTGAGTACCAATCTTGAGTGCATCCATAATATAATTTATTTGTATCTTCATCTAATATTTCATAAAACTCTGGATTACTTATTGAATTTTTAATCATTTTTCACCATACCTATCATTATATTATCTATCTATGATAACATCTTTACATAATATTATAACAGTAACATCTAAATTTACAATTAAATTTTAATTATAAAAATATTATAGACCTAAAATCACATATACTTTGTGACTAAATCACTGTTAACTAATATAATTTTGATATAATAAATACATAATAAAGATTTAAAAAAGGAGATATAAATTATGAGTACATTAAATATTACAAAAGAAAATTTCGAAAAAGAAGTATTAAATTCAGATAAACCAGTTTTACTAGATTTTTGGGCAGCATGGTGCACACCTTGTAAAATGGTATCACCTATTGTCGAAGAAATAGCAGAAGAAGCAACAAATACAAAAGTTTGTAAAGTTAATATTGATGAACAACCTGAACTTGCAGCTGCTTTTAATGTAATGAGCATTCCTACATTGGCAGTAATGAAAAATGGTAAAGTAGTAAACAGCATAGTGGGTGCAAGACCAAAATCAGCAATTTTAAAAATGCTTGCTTAGTATTATTTAGAAAAGGTAGTGAAGAGTCCCTTCGCTACCTTTTTTATTGTGAATACAACAAGGTTCCCGGGACAATCAGCAATCTTTGATTGCGTTGATGGGTGGGGTTCTTATTACATCAATTTTCGTATAAACATATTATCATTTTCCAAAAGTGATTCAATAGTATCATATCCTAATCTTTTTAAAAGTTCAATAACATAAGGATTATCTACGGGTGTGCGATATATAGCTTGTTTTCCATATTTATTGACATATTCCGTACCTTGTTCCTTATTAATTATTATTTTAGGACCTCCTACACATCCTCCAACACATCCCATTCCTTCTAAAAAGTTTGCAGTTACTTTTCCTTCCTTTATTTCATTTAAAAGATCACGGCATTCTGGCACTCCATTTGCTTGCCTTGATTTCAATGGTATAGTTCTGTTTGGCCTTAAATAATCTAAAGTACTTTGAATTGCTTCGCTTACTCCACCTGTTCTAGCATAAATTCTTCCAGCTGTTGATGAGTGATCTCTTAAATCCTCTACAAAATTTTTAGGATCAATTTGTGCTATGTTAAAAATATCAGCAACTTCTTGAAATGTTAAAACATAATCTACTGAATCAGCAATATCTTTTTCCCTTGCTTCAGCTTTCTTAGCAATACATGGTCCTATAAAAACTGTCTTTGCTTCAGGATGGATCTTTTTTATAGAACGTCCACAAGCTACCATAGGAGAAACTGATGGCGGGACGTGAGGAATTAAATCATTATATATTTTCTTTATCATTCCAATCCACATAGGGCAGCAACAGCTAGTCAAAAGATAATCTTCATCAGTTTTAATAGCATTATCAAATTCAAGTGCTTCTTTTAATGTAAGTATATCTGCAAAAAGTGCTACTTCAATCATTCCTGCAAATCCAAGTCCCTTAAATGCCCTTCTAAGTTTACCTGGAGTTACATCTTCACTAAACTGACTTGAAAAAGCTGGTGCAATCATAGCATATACTGGTGTATCACTATTGTTCAAAAGGTCAAATATTGGCATAAGGTCTTTGCGATCCACAAGATTTTTTTTTATACAGCTTGAAATACATTTTGAGCAACCTAAACATTTTTCATCAGCAACAACGAAGTTTCCATTATCATCTTTTGACATTGCATCATAGTCACACATATCATTACACTTTTCCTTTTGTTCCTCTGAACATTCACAGTCTCCTAAGCGAATTACTGTTGGATGTTTATCAGGATTCAATAAGCAGTCAAGATGATGGGGATCATATTGAGTTAATTTTTTAAGTTCTTCATCAACTTTTTTATTTATTGCAGCCTTTAAAAGATGATCGTAAAGTGAATTATAAGATTGCATAAATTCCTCCTTGGTATATGATTTTAATTCTACATTTTCAATAAATTTTTAATCTTTATTTCCTTCAACTGCAGAATCTGTTCCTTGAGAAAAATCTAAAATTTCTGATTGAGATAAAATTTGTCCATGAGGAAATTCTACTATTTCGTCATCTTCTAAACCTTCACCTTCCGGCATCTCTTCAACTTTAGGTCTTGATGTTTCATCATCACGAGTTTTTGGAAAATTGCCCTCTTTATCAACTATGCGATATTTAGTATAAGGAGAAATTTGTCCTTCTTTTATATTGTACTTTGCAACTTGATCTTGATCTATTTGAATGTTCCCATTTTCTGTTTTTAAGTATTTTTCTATCATAAAACCTCCATAATAAAAATAATTAATTAATAGCTTTAATATTCCATTAATTAAAATAATTTATTCATTAAATAACATTACACACAAAAAAGAGCAACTTTTAAAAGCTGCTCCTACAATATTTTTATATTTTTAAATTATTCAGAAAATAATGCTGTTGATAAATATCTGTCGCCAGTATCTGGTAATAAAACAACTATATTTTTTCCTTCATTTTCTGGTCTTTTTGCCACTACTGCTGCAGCCCATAGTGCTGCTCCTGAAGAAATACCAACTAACACACCTTCAGATTTTGCAATTTCTTTACCTGTTTTAAAGGCATCTTCATTTTCTACAGTTATTATTTCATCATATATATCAACATTTAATGTTTTAGGAATAAAACCTGCACCAATACCTTGTATTTTATGTGCACCTGTAGTTCCTTTTGAAAGTACTGGTGAACCTGCAGGCTCAACAGCAATAATTTTTACATTAGGATTTTTTTCTTTCAAAAACTGTCCAACACCTGAAATTGTTCCACCAGTTCCAATTCCTGCAACAAATATATCCACTGTACCATCTGTATCTTCCCAAATTTCCGGGCCTGTTGTTTTATAATGTATAGCTGGATTTGATGGATTATCAAATTGTGCAGGTATATATGAATTAAGAATTTCTTTTTGCAATTCTTCTGCCTTTGCAATAGCACCCTTCATTCCCTTGGCTCCATCAGTTAAAACTACTTCTGCCCCATATGCTTTTAAAAGACTTCTTCTTTCTACACTCATTGTTTCAGGCATTGTTAAAATTGCTCTGTAACCTTTTGCAGTTGCAACGCTTGCTATTCCGATTCCTGTATTACCGCTTGTTGGCTCAATTATAACAGAACCTTCTTTTAATAAACCTTTTTCTTCTGCATCAGCTATCATAGCATAAGCAATTCTATCCTTCACACTTCCTGCTGGATTAAAATACTCAAGTTTTGCTATTAATTTAGCTTTTAAATCATTGTTTTTTTCATAGTTAGTTAGTTCTAACAAAGGTGTTTTACCTATAAGTTCCGTTAAGCTTTTATGAATATTTGCCATAATATATCTCCTTTTATTTCATAGTTTCTTTGTATGAATTATATGTTTTAATTATATTCTACAGTTTTTACTTTGTCAATAATTATTATTGAATTTATATATAAATTTATAATACCCCAATTTCTCGAAACTAAAATATGTTATAAAAAATTTGCCATACTATTTATCAATATGGCAAATTCTATGTTTTATGCTATTCTATTGCTTTTTATGTTTATAATTTATAATTATATGCTTACAAAACCTAATATTAAATATCCTACTAATGCAACTCCACCACAAATCATAGCATATGGTAGCTGTGTTTTAACGTGATCTATATGGTCTGCAGCAGAACCAGTTGATGCAAGTATTGTTGTATCTGATAATGGTGAACAATGGTCACCAAACACTCCTCCACCTGCTACAGCTGCAAATGAAGCTACAACTAAAGTTGTCACGGCTCCACCTGTTAAGTTGAATGCTAATGGAAGTGCTATAGGCATACAAATTGCGAATGTTCCCCATGATGATCCTGTTGAGAATGACATTATTGATGCTATTAGGAATATAATAGCTGGCAACAACTGTGGAGTTAAAAAGCCTTCACTAATTGATATAATGAAATTAGCTGTTCCCATGGTTTTACTTAATGAATTAATTGAATATGCTAATGCTAATATTATGATTGCTGGTACTGCGCCTTTAACACCATCTGTCATTGTTTCCATTATTACTTTGAATGGAA
>Ga0074193_1000510_pt1 | contig 62911 bp, 64 predicted proteins | sample EPASupsiteHSE605_FD_64523 | JGI IMG/M metagenome (GOLD analysis project Ga0074193, IMG submission 64523) | Bioremediated contaminated groundwater from EPA Superfund site, New Mexico - Sample HSE6-05 | ecosystem: Environmental > Aquatic > Deep subsurface > Groundwater > Contaminated ...
GCCAAGTTTATAAATTTTCTTTACCTCGGTTGCAGTTAGATAACTATCCATAAAACCACCTCATAGATAATTATACTACATAAGACTTTTGTTTTACAGACAGTTTAAACCAGTTATATATAGTTTTAACGAATTATCAGTAAACTGTTTTACCTCCTAATATAATATAAAAAGTACAAATTGTACATAGTGTACTATTAATTATACTCTTGTCCTTAACTAATTATTCTTCTTTAATGTCCAAAATGTGGGATTGCATTATGCATTATTCAATATTTATCTGTAATCCCCACCAAAAGTAATGCATCACACGAGATCAGACTGCGTGGAAACAATCCGGACGCGCCGATCACGGTAGCCATTCCTTATACGCCCACTGCTGAAGAACTGGCCAATCCGGAGCATATCGTGGTTTGGTACATCGATGGGTCGGGTAGTGTGGTCACCGTACCGACGGGACATTACGACCCGGACAGCGGAACCGTCGTCTTCAGCACCTCTCATTTCAGCGATTACGCCGTAGCCTATGATTCCGTCATCCGGCTGGCCGGAGTGGATGAGATCGAGACAGCCCTGGCTATCGCCCGGGCGGCTTATCCGGGCAAGGTATCCACTGTCGTTCTGGCCACAGCCGGCAATTACCCGGATGCTCTGGCCGGCAGCGTCCTGGCCTGCCGGCTCAATGCTCCCATTCTTTTAGTCGGCGATTCGGAGGCAGCTCAAAAGAAAGTTCTGGATTATCTCACAGCTAAGCTGGAAGCAGACGGTACGGTCTATATCCTCGGCGGCACCGCTGTTATTGGCCAAAGCTTCGCAGACAGACTCAGGGATGTAGGCATCAAACAGACTATCCGGCTGGCCGGAAACGACTGCTACGCTACCTCCGTCAAAATAGCGGAACAGCTGCAAGTTGAGACCGGCACCCCGGTGGTCTTAGTCAGTGGGGAGAATTATCCCGACGCTTTGTCGGTGAGCAGTATAGCGGCCCAAAAAGGATATCCTATCCTCCTGGTACAAAAGAACGGGATCCCGGCTGCCGTCAAGCAGAAAATTGCTGCCATCAAGCCGGGTAAGGTCTACATTATTGGTCTACGGGGAGCAGTCAGCGAGAACGTGGAAAATGAGGCCGGGCTGCTCAGCGGATTGGCGGCGGAAGATCTCATAAGGATCGGCGGAGAAGACTGCTATGACACTTCGCTGGCCGTGGCGCAATATTTCCTCCTCAGCTTAAGCGCCTACCCCCGGCATCGGCTCCGGTTCTCCTTCAAGAGTACAGGCCGTCTGTATCGCTACCGGCAATAATTTCCCAGACGCTTTAGCTGGCAGTGTCTATGCCGCACAACACCAGTCACCGATCATTCTCGTGGACGCCAATCTGCCCGAACAGGTCATCCATTACCTTGAAGCCGGAGGGTTGAGTAAAGCCGCTATTTTGGGTGGAGAGTACGTAGTGGGGAATGGTATCGAAGATCAGCTTAGGAAGCTGGCTGGTCAATAATATACAAAATGATAGCTGCCGCCAAGGTCTACAGGCCTCGGCGGCAGCTTTTTCAGCCTTTTTCAGCAACCTACCCAACTTTCTTTGGGGGGAGCTTAGGTGATGAGATATTTATTTTTTAGAAAATATTTAATTTTATATAGAATACAGTGGTGGCAGATTATAATGTAGTTAGGACAGCTTGAGTCAAATGACAAAGCCATCTTCAATTTATCATCCGTGCAGGTCATTGGATGATTAAAATTGCATTGTTTTGAGGTGTAAAACGAGAGCGTAATTATAAATTTTTACTTGGGTGGTTATACAGCGAAAAGAAGGCATTTTGTCTATTAGGCGAAGTTGAGATAAGTATGAATTTGCAAACATCAGATTGAAGGGATGAGAATTATGAAGAATGCTATTTATGAATATCTAGAGACGGATGCACAAAAAAAAGAAGAATTATGGGAAACGTCCGTATTCGTTTTTGATACCAATGTGTTACTTAATTTGTATCGTTATTCTGCAAAAACAAGAGAAACCTTATTAACGGCAATTCAAAGCTTGCAGGATAGAATCTGGATACCCTATCAAGTTGCTTATGAATTCATGCGGAGACGCTGTGAAATAATTTATGAAACCATTGACAGATATGAAAAACTAACGAGTGATGCTAACACATTCAAAAAAACATGCCAAGAGACGTTAAGGCTAAAGAAAGATGACCTTGATATTGTAAGTTTAGATAAATTCGTGTGTAAGTGGTTAGATGAGCATAAAGAGAAGAATGTTTTAGTTACAAATCCAATTGAAGACCCAATTTTAAATAATTTGCTTGTTGTTTTTGATGGGAAAGTGGGGCAAGCCTACGATGAAGTTAATATGTCAGAAATAAAAGAGGATGGGCAGAAAAGATACGAGAAATTGATACCCCCAGGATATAAGGATGCTAATAAAAAAGACGCTATAAGTGATAATAATATGTATGGCGACTTCATTATATGGAAACAAATCCTTGATTTCACAAAAGACAATAATATTGATGTGATTTATGTTACACATGATCAAAAAGAGGATTGGTGGAACATTGTCAGAGGGAAAACCATTGGACCAAGAGTTGAGTTAAGAAAAGAATTCATTGAGCTTACTAAGCAAAGTTTTCATATGTATTCTATGAATAGCTTTATTGAACGCTTTGATGAAAAAAGAGGAACGAAGACGGACCAAAGTATTATTGATGAGGTTAAGCATTTTGAACAAGAGTCAAATATAAGAAGATATAGAAATAAGCCACAAAATTTTTCGGAATATAGGGATGTTTTGGAACGAAAGATAATTAATCTTCAACGGAGTATTGAGAAACGCGAAAAGGTTGTTGAACAACTAGAAAAAAAGTACAAAGGACAGGAGAAGCCAGAAGCGATTCAAATCCAAGTGGATAATACAATAACTAAAATTGAACAACTGCAGGCACAATTGATTATCCAAAAGCAAAAATTTATGGAACAGCTTGTGCAAAAAGCGAATCTACAAGATAATGGATATTTTTCTTTGAACTCATAAATTTCTCAAAATAGATTCATAATACTTCGTTCATATCCATATACCGGTTAGGCTAAATAATCGGCAGTTCATGTAATAGAATGTTTTAGCAATAATGAACAATTCATACTTGTATTTATTCCGATTAAATATAGTATTGTCACTGGATACGAAATAATGACTGCTGCAAATAAGACTGAAGATACCACAACGGAGGGGCGATAATGGAATTTAATAAACTTCCCATGAACTCAAAAAAGTTGCTTGATGAAATTGTAAAAGCTGAGAATCCTACGCAGTTGTTATGTGAACGCTTTGAAAATTCATCTTCTAAAGAAGATGAAGAGCTACGCAGCCTAATTAAGGAGTTGTGTCAATCAGAATATATCAGAATTCCTATGTGGGCTGATAACAAGCCGTATCATGTTGTTGTTAATAATTCTGCAAGGACATATGATAAGCAGCTTGCGGAATACGAAGAAGAAAAAAGGACACAGAGAGGAACAGTATATATTGGTACCGTTAATGATCAAAGTGTGAAAATTGGTAACGGAAACAAAATCAGCAACTCAAATATTGCTGGAATTATTGAGAATCATTCAGACAGTGCGTCATCAGATGTGAAAAAATCATTCTATAAAAAACATCCTGTTATTTGTAGTTTTTTTGTTTCTCTCGTGGCAGGAATTGTTCTGCTTTTTTCGTTCTGGTCAAATATTGTTGAGTTAATAGAAGGAGTATTTTGATGGCAAGGAGTAAGATTATACAGGACTTAGCAAATAGCAAAGTTGACACAATGACCGCTTTGAAGCGTGCAAAAGTTTTGCTCTCCGAATTAGGAAATAGTGAATTGCTAAATTGGATCAACTATGAAATCACAGGATATCCTAGCGAAGTTATACTTCCTGATTATAGAATTGAACATGGTAATCTCATAGGATCATATTTTAAAGGCTCAATGGCATCACATATGAAGTGGACTAATGTTTCCCTGCCATTAGGAAAAATGCCAGACGATTTAAAAGATATGATTCTGAGTGTGCAGTTTCGTGAAGGTGTAGATGCTTTGAAGCAATTATCTGAAAGCAGTGCAGATGGCAGTGGCCAATTAGGAAAAGTCATTCCCGCAGATTTCTTCCCTGCAATCGCAACATATAATGAAGATCCATACATGATGATTACATCTGCAAAAGTACTGATCGGTCCCCAATGTATTCAGAATGTCTTTTCAGTGATAGAGAATAGATTACTGGATATTTTGATCTTATTGGAAAAAGAATTTGGAAATCTGGATGAGTTGGATTTAGACGTGTCAAGTAAGACTCCAGAGGAATTGCAGGATATTACTAATAAAATAATTGTGATTGTTTACAATGATCACAGTGTAAATATTGGTGATGGCAATAAAATTACGAGATCCGATATTGCATCATCTATAAAAAATAAACTCGATTAAAATTAATCATTGTTAATTCTTAGTTTGCTTTTTCTGGAAACAATAATAATAAACTAGCAGAAAAGAACTGCTAGTTATGTTTATACTGAGATATAAGGTTAAACTTCGTCAAAGGCTAATAATGCGTAGTTCGGTAGGTTATCTATCCTAAAGGATTGAACTCTTGATGCAGTATAGAAAAATATCGTAGAATTAGATCAAGGCGAAACTCGGTCGAACAAATTCTAGTTGATGAACGTAGTCAGAAATTGCAAAAACAAATACAAGCACTTGGAATCATGCAAGAGCTGAAGAGCAGCCGAAGCGGAAGTTTAAGGCAGATACAAATATTAAAGAAAGAATTGGAGGGATAAACGCGACTTCAAAAGCAATTGAAGAATTAGCCACAAACGCTGTTAAGAAAAGCATAATCACCACTGATTCCCTTGACCAATTTATTTCTGAGAATGATAAAGAACTGGAGTAGTATCATTTTAGTTAAGTCAGAAAACTCGTAATTCTGGAAATAATAGGTAATGAGAAAGAAGGTAATCCAGATGCGAGAATATGACAAAGACTTCAAACAAGAGGCCATCAAGTTGTCCTATGAATTAGGGCCGACAGCTGCCTCAGAGAAGCTGGGGATTCCAGTAACAACGCTATACTCTTGGATAAATCGATCAAAACGGTATGGAGAAATAGCTTTTGTTGGCAGCGGACATAAACGTGTTGACCCAAAAACAGCGGAAATCAAAGCAATGGAAAAGAAGATCAAAGACCTTGAAGTTGCTAATGATATTCTAAAAAGGGCCTTAGGTTTTTTCGCAGAGAGCCAAAAGAAATAGCTGCACGAGAACTTTTTCATTGGATATGGTTCCACAAAACCAAAGAGAAAACCAAGCACAGCATAAAAACCATGTGCAAAGTATTACAGGTTAGTGAAGCCGGATATTATAAGTGGTCAAGAAGGCAGTCCAAGCCGTACAAATACGATGAACTTTTGGCTAAGATCCGTCAAATTCGTGCAGACAACCCCGACTATGGAGCCCATAGGATTTATCTTTATTTACGACTTTATCAAGGCTATACCGGCAGTTATTACATAATTCTTAAGCTCTGTAAAACTCACAATCTCATGCTCAAGAAGAAACATAACTGTCGAGGAATAACAAAAGCCGATCTAGCCGCGCAAGCTAGTGCCAATCTCATAAAACAAGACTTTTCCGCAGCATCACCCAATCAAAAATGGTTGGGAGATATCACGGAAATCCCAACGGCTGACGGAAAACTTTATTTAGCTGCCGTATTAGATTGCTTTGATGGAACGATCGTGGGATTTAAAATGGCAAATCACATGAGGGCAGAGCTATGTGTTGAAGCCTTTACCTCGGGTGTTAAGAGGTATCAAGCCTATGGGATGATCTTTCATTCGGACAGGGGAAGTCAGTATACAAGCAGGATCTACCGTCAAACACTCGCTCAACACGGTGCAAAACAGAGTATGAGCAGTACTGGTAAATGCTATGACAATGCCAGAATGGAATCCTTTTTTGCCACCTTGAAGAAAGAAAGCATCTACAAATTCAGAAGTGAAACCATGAGCATGGAAAAGGTAAAAAGCATCGTGTTTAGGTTTATAGAAACTTATTATAATCGGAAACGAATTTATACCCCAAACGGAGGTTATCCGCCCCTGATGATGCGTTCAAACTATTATCAAAGAAGTTTACCTCAAGCGGTATAACAGTGCGGAGGCTTCGCCTCCGGAGTTTATCGCTTTGGTTCTGACTAAGGATAGAAATAAAGATACCAGGGTGATTAATTATCCCCTGGCTATCCTTAGCAGAACTCTACAGGCCGCTCGTGTTGCTCTCCAGCATCGCACTAAAATTCCGATATCGTAATATTAGTGCATATTCCGTTATTTGATGTATTCCGATTATTTTTCAAACCATGCTGGGAACGCAAGATAATTCATTACGCCCCCAGCAATATATCGGGATATTGTTTTATCCCAATCCAAGTAGACGTTTGATCATTTCCTCGTTGCCGTCCCATGTAGCTTCTTCAGCTTCCGGACTAGCTAAGCCGGTCACAGCCGATGCACTCTCAATGGCTTTGCGCTTCATCTCGTTGTCTGCGCGGGCATTAATGGTTTGATTTGGAAAACAAATATTCTAAAATACCTTCTATAAATAATAGACAGTAAGGGCGGGTTTATTATGAAAAAGTTCTTGATTGGATTTCTTATTACAGTAGGCGGGTTAATTATTTTTGTATTTAGCTTGTTAACTATACTTAATTTTTTACCGAGCTCAACCCAAGATAAAATTATTGCAATGATAAATCAGGCTCGTGGTAAACAGCCTGTATCTAGTATTCAAGGGAATTCTTTAAATAATAAGGAGTCTATTTCAGATGGAAATGGGAGTAGTACTAAGGCAATTAAAATTAATTCGATTAACACTAATATAGATAATTCAAGTACAACAGTTAGTCAACCCAATTTGGATATCTCAGATGATGAATATATTTTTCCAAAGAGCAATATTATTAAATTGGGAAATCCTGATATGATGGATTGTTATAGTATTGAAAAAGCAAAACTTGCACGAAATGAGATCTTTGCAAGGAAAGGGTATATTTTTTCTGATTCTAGTTTAAGAAATTATTTTGAAACTAAGAAATGGTATTCGCCAAAGAGTAAGGATGTTGTATTAAATGATGTTGAAACGTATAATGTAAATTTTCTTATCCGTTTCGAAAAATTTTTAGAAGCTAAATATGCAGGGAATGCTAAAGCCATTAATGATAAACCCAAATCTAACCCTCAAACTCAACCAAAAGGCATAATTAAAGAACCAATTGGTGAAATACAACAGGAATATTGGGATGGGATATATTTTAGAAATGAGAATGATGGAAGACTTTACAAGAAAGATTCAAACACAGGATATCTTATAAAGTTAAGCAATGATATTGTTAGTAATTTAAGCACGGACACTCTTATAGTTGGCTCAGTTGATAATCAATCGGTAGTATATTACATTAATGCAAGTGATAATTATAATCTTTATAGAATAAATATTGATGGTTCTGGGCGAGTTAAAATTTATGATGATAGATTTCTAAAGATTAGTGGATTTTCTAATGGTATTGGTTATACAAGAATTGGGGATGGCAAGACATTTACAATAAGCTTTGATGGATCGTATAGAAATAATTATTAATCCCTTCTATACGCCCCTTAGGTACTATGTTAAAAAACTATTGTTTAGTTAGTGTTTGTGTTGTTGAAATGGGTGTTATATTATTTTTTCCTTTCAGTTTCAAACCAAACCAAAAATAGCAGTGATTTTATTCGAATTACATAGAAGTTAGAATAATATTTTTTAACGTGATATAGCATCCTGGTCACGGCAAAATGAGTATAATAAATATATCTCTTTTGTCGTCTCCACGCACGTGGAGACGATAATAGTGTTATATAGGGGTTGAACAGAAGACATGGCATGTGCAGTTTTAGAGAGTGATGCCTTTTTATAGTGACAGAGTATGTGAGGGAATATATAGAGCCAGATCGTTTTCAATAGGACGGTCGGGCTCTTTTATGCTTTATTTTAGATTATGTTGGAAGGATATTGAAACTAAACGTGGAATGTAGAGTGAAGTTGAGGATCGCGTGGTAAACGTTGACTGGCTTTTTGAAACTTACGAATTTGAGAGGTAATATGGCTAAGGTAAATGTAAGTGACCACGGTAATAAATTTGGATGACAATGGTTAAATGTGTAGAAAATGTATAGTGGAGGCGGTGCATGTGAAGTATTTTTGTAAACAATGTAAGAGAGAAACTAATCACAAAACTTTATATGAGGAAGTTCAGAAGTTTTATGATGAAGAAGACGGAATATGGTCGGAAGACACTTTCCAAATGATTAAGTGTTTGGGGTGTGATAATATATCTTATAAAACTATTAATATTTTTAGCGAAGATATTGACCCATACACAGGTGAAGCCGTACCAACAATACATTTATATCCAAAAGTAAGTGAAGAAGATTTGGAAATTATGACACTTAGTTCAGTACCAACGAAAATTCGACGCATTTATAGGGAAACAATAGATTGTTACAACAATGAGTGTTTCACTCTTTGTGCTTCTGGGTTAAGGGCGATAATTGAAGGAATCTGCGCTCAAGAGAATATAAAGGATGGTCCCGTTAGAAAACATAAAGATGATGGAACAGAAGAATCTGTTCGAAAAGAGAATTTGCAGGGAAAGATTGATGGACTTTACGAAAAAAAATTATTAACAAAGCAAAATGCCGATATCTTACATGAACACAGATCGCTTGGGAACAAAGCTGTACATGAGTTAGATATTCCGTCCAAGGAAGAACAATGGCAGGCGATTTCCATTTTAGTGTAATTTGAGGTATAATTAGTAAAAGTGCCGGAGAGGAGACCCCGGTCAGTGAATCGAGTTAAGTTACATAGAACTAAACGAAGCTAATTTTTGGATCAACATGAGACTGACAAGAATGTTGGTCTTTTATTTTTAGAGGGTCTGGGGAAAGTGCTTCTAAGACGTAAAGGAGACGTTATGAGTATTCAAATCATCCTGGTCTCAAGGATTGCGGTTACTTTTCAGGTTCCCATTCTCACGAAAGAGCCGCTTTGTAAAAATATGATGCAAGGAGCAGGACATGGTTAATATTCGCAGAGCCGCAGCTCATGATGCCCGGGTGTTATCGGATATTGCCTATCATTCCGAGGCCTACTGGGGGTATGACCCGGAGTATATGGAAAACTTCCGCTCCCTTTACCGGGTGACGGAAGAGTTTATCAGTCATAACCGGACCTATGTCCTTGAAGAGCAGAACCGGATCCTGGGGTTCTATGGCCTGGCGGCAAGGGGGACGGTGAATTCTTTGGAGTACTTTTTCATTGAGCCTCAAAGTATAGGCCGGGGGTATGGGAAGGTATTATGGGAGCATTTGCTTGATTTTACCTGCCGACCGTCAGGGATCAAGGAGTTTGAGATCGTTACAAGTCCCCAGGCTAAAGAGTTTTATACGAAGTTGGGGGCCGTCTGGCTGGGAGAGGTGGAATCTTTGTTAAAAAAAGGACGTATGATCCCGCGCTTGATGTATGGACTGCCATCAAGCCGTTGAAATCATCCATCGTCTTTGGTAGGAGAGGAAGTGATCGTCATGAGTGTCAGGTATCAGTGGCATGAGGCAAAGCCGGCGAAACGCTCCGGATTGCGCATGCAAGCCGGTAAGTTGTATTATACAGGGCGGCGTTATTTTTGCTGGCTGTTTCAGCGCTCGGTTACCTATGCTTCCCTGCGAAGCCCTCAGAGGCTTCCTGAGATCGTCGCGGCCCATAAAACTCCTTTGTACCGGTCCTTGCGCAATGTGGACAGGTGGCTGCAGGAGAATAAAGTAATCAATCTGGGCTTAGCGGCAGAGAAATTGAACGGGTTGCTCCTGAAGCCTGGGGAAACCTTTTCCTTCTGGCGCTTGGTCGGCAAGCCAACCAGGGGCAAAGGCTTTCGGGAGGGGATGGTATTAATCAATGGTGGTTTTAGAGCGGGAGTGGGGGGCGGCCTCTGCCAGCTTTCCAATCTGATTTACTGGCTGACTCTCCATACTCCTCTGGAGGTTACGGAGCGCTGGCGGCATACTCACGATGTTTTTCCCGACGCCAACCGCTCCCAGCCCTTCGGCAGCGGGGCGACGGTTGTTTATAATTATGTGGACCTGCAGATTAAGAACAATACTCCTTATCTTTACCAGCTGATGATCAGCGTCGGAGATTTGGATTTAGTGGGTGAGTGGCGCTGTGAGCAGCCCTGCCCCTTTCAATATGAGGTTTATGAGAGCGGGCATCTGATCAGCCAGGCGTGGTGGGGGGACTATGTACGCCATAATGTGATCAGGCGGCGAATTTTCGGTCACGACCATTGCCAAATTGGCGATGAGATTGTTACGGAGAATCATGCTCTGATGATGTACGAGCCCATGCTGGCGGAAAAAATCTGACATTCCGGGGTGAGGGTATGAGGGTTTTGATTTTGGGCGGCACAGGTTTTTTGGGAAGACACCTGGCGAAGGAGCTGCTTGCTTCCGGCTGCCGGGTGGCGGTTGCCACCAGGAACCGGCAAGCTGCAGCGGGTCAGGTGGAAGATGGTGTTGAGCTGGTGGAATGGGACGGTAGGTTAGCTTTATTCCCTGCTGATGTGCTGGAGGCCGTGGATGGGGTTGTCAATTTCAGCGGCGAATCTATCGGCAATCGCCGCTGGAGTGCTTCGGTGAAGCGGGAGATCGTGAAGAGCAGGGTCGAGAGTACGCGCTCAATTGTTAAGGGCATCAACGAGGGGATGATAAGGCCGAAGGTTTTCATTAACGCTTCGGCCGTAGGATATTATGGGCCTCACCGGGATGAAGTAATAACCGAGAGTGAAGCTCCGGGGCAGGATTTTCTGGCTGAAGTCTGCCGGCAATGGGAAGCTGAAGCTTATCAGGTGCAGAGTCCCTTAACGAGAGTCGCTACCCTCCGCATCGGGGTCGTGTTAGGCAGCCAAGGCGCGCTGGCCAGAATGACCATGCCCTATAAATTCTATGCCGGCGGTCCTTTGGGGAAAGGTGAACAATGGCTTTCCTGGATCCACGTTCAGGATCTGGTCAGAATGCTGAGCTTTATCCTGGAAGAGGACCGGGTTTCCGGGCCTGTCAATGGAACGGCACCTAATCCCGTCACTATGCGGGACTTTGCTAAAATTTTGGGAGAAGTATTAGGCAGACCGGCCTGGCTTCCCGTTCCCGGGTTCCTGCTGAAAATAGCCCTGGGTCAAATGTCGGAAATGCTGCTCCATGGCCAGCGGGCTGTTCCGGAAAAAATCCTTGAGGCCGGCTTTGCCTTTAAGTATCCTGATTTGAGAGGGGCACTGGAAGATTTGTTAATTTGAGACGCTTCAGTAAGGAGGATCCATTTTATATGGGTCAGGAAGAACAAACGGATTTTATCTTGTGCAGGGATTTAAGCTGATTTTTTTTTAGTTTCAATGTAATTCTCTAATTTTAGGTATCCCCAGGTTGCCAAACAAAACCAGAAGGTGAAGTTGCCCAGTCTTAATATAAAATAAGGCTCAATGAACATGCCTAAATTGACGAGTACTCTGGAATAGATCATACTCATGACGATTCCGGACAGAGGGAAGACATATAGCAACGGCTTTTGTTTAGGCAAGAAATGGAAATACATAATATAGAAGGCACACCAGGCTATAGGCGAGTCCAGGGGCAAATAATGATAGCCGAAGGGTTCGAAATTAGTCCAGCGAAACAGGTTTGCCCAGTGTCCAATTGTGAGCCCTATTACATCATAGGCACTGCCGAAGATAATCCCATAGACAGCGAGACGGCGTATTTCGGCCCTTGGAACGACTATGACAAGCAGGGTGAGAAATATTAAAAGTTTTATGAGATGATAATAGTAAATTGGCATAGAAACCTCCCGATCTGAAGTTCTGAAGTATACAATCCCGGACATTACCCTTATTATTGGGGGTAGCTGGAAAATTTATTCTCTCTGACTAAACTTCCATGCTGCCGAGGCAGCACCAGCAGAGGATGCAAAAATGCCGCGTTTTCGCGGCATTATAGTTTACTGTAGCCGTGGAGGAGGCGGCAGGTTACTGTAATAGCCAGGCTTCGGCTTCCTCCATTATGTTCACCATCGGTGTATGGTTAAAGACGTATCCTAACCCCGATGAAGCAGTGGCAGCAATACAAAAAGACAGCATGTACGCTCTATATCAAGCTGGACGTGAGCGTATCGACCGACTGATAAAGTCAACCAAAATTCTGCACTCTTCAATTATCGGTAATTTGCTGCAAACCGAAAATGTGTTTTACCGCTCCACTATTGTGGACGGCATAAAGGGGTTTTTCAAGCTATATTACCCCGAATTTGCCGCACAGGAAATTCATATCACTGCAGACTATCCTGTTCATCATCTGATGGAACGGTTGGTTGGGATTGAGTTTATTCAGAAGTATTTAGAGTGCATCTACTACGAAAATCAATTTTGCGCTCAATTCTCTGCAGAGGATGTTCATCATCTGCTTTGTGGATACGATGAACATTATGAACAGCTGCTCGTTAATATTTATGAGCCGGTGTTATCTGCGGCAATCGGAAGCATCCTTTCTGGCAGGGATGTCCACAGACTGGAAATGGAACCTTCTTCCATCAAAATTCTGAGTGATTTATTTCGTGAAAAAAGAAGAACCGAAATCGAGGAAATTCTCAGGGAAGCCGTAGGTCAACTGAGCGCGCTGATGGAGCTGAGCGAGCCCTTGAAAAGGTATCTAAGCGGCAGTCTGCCTCAAATTGCTGCGGTAATAGAAAACGCAGTCCTGCTGGAAACATTGGATCGTGTGTTCATCCTCCCCAAATATCCGGAAAACAACAGGAAGCTTGTCTTTTCCTTTGGAGAGAAGATGGACGATGAAAAATATCGTAAGGTATTAGAAGAAATTAGGCAATGCCGTTATCTGACAGACAAGAAAGCCCTGATCAAAAGTGAAATACACTCCCTTGCCGATTTAGAGGATGTTTTACTGGATGCAGAACTCTGCGAAGAAGAAATTCTCAGCATTTTTAGCGAGTTAAACCCTGCTGAAATTGCAGCGCTGGTTAAAAAACATCCGATGCCCTCTGCATTAGATCAATATGGGCTAAGGGAAAGCCAAATTGTACTATGCGAGTGTTTGCAAAAGTTCCTTGCTGCGCTTCCGGCGAAGCGGCGGGATTTGATAAAACAGGCAGCAGCTATGCTGGATAGTATAGAAATATAGCATGAATATTCTATGGATACAGTTTCCAGAAATTTCTTTGTGAAGGAATGAATTCAGAGCATGCTATTTGAACGGGAAGACTGGAAATTGTTCAGGAATATGGAGACACTGCGTCAGGCGGCGAACTCTATGTTTCCACCCGAGGGAAAACCTATAAAATCCATTGGCAAAACGACGGTACGGCCCTCCCGGAAAGCTTAGGCCCTTATCACGAAGAGGGGACAAAAATCAGCTTTACTTTAGGCACTATGTCCATCAATTCCAACTGGGCGCGTCTGGCCATGAACTATGCCCAAGGTGAAACCTACCGGGGAAAGACCTCCCCCTACTGGTATCCAGCGAGAACTTTTTTGAATTGTTTCAATCCTTCAGCGGATCAGTCAGGGAACTGATCGCCCAATTTGACGGCTGTACCGGCAGAAAAGCAGGGATAATAGCCCTTAACTATATCAAGACACCTGCCGCTGCTTTAGGCTTTAACGAAACAGAAGGGCTTTTAGGTGAGCTGAGAGCCCAGGTTAAAAATGTTAATCCGGAGCGGCTGGGGCGGATCGGCCAGCTGGATAACTGGAAGGGCTACTGTAAATCAGCCGGTGTTTTTAAGGTCAGGTCGATGAAAGGGATCCAGGAGGCGGAAATACCCTTCGTCCTGGAAGTCTATGCGACACTCACGGATACACCCTATCTCACGGTATTGCTCAACAAATCCCCGGTGACCGGTGAGGTCAATATCTACCACAACAAAAATGAGTTGACTCTTTTTGGCTGCGGTTTAAACTTAGAGGTTAAGGCCAAGCCTGCCGTTGTTTTAATCAATATCATGACCCCCTATATTCCCATTGTAACGGACGGGAAAGAGCCGGATCTCTCGGTCATCGAGGCCGAGATTCGAGAAGGCATTAAAAAGGCGATAAGCAGAGTCCCAAAATCCCTGCCCACCCCTGGGATTAAAACGAAATCCCAGAAAGAAGTGGTGGATGACTGCCTGGAAAAAGCCATTGCCAAAGCCAGCGGCGACGGAGAATACCGCTTCAGTCTGCGTCAGCTCTATTACGCCGTCCGGCCCTACGTGATCCGTGAAACAGGAAAAGATGAAAACAGTGTCATTGACATTTCCGCTCAAGCGCAGGACAAAAATATGGTTATCACGTTTACGAACTAAGGTGATCCTATCCCCCGAGAAAAACTGGAAACGATATTTGAAAAATTTTTTCGGCTGGACAATCCCATTCCAGCAATACAGGCGGTGCCGGGCTTGGACTGGCCATTGCCAAAGAAATCGTCAACGCCCATGGAGGAAATATTTTAGTGCAAAGTAATATCGAAAAGACCGTATTTACAGTCGTGCTTCCGCAAAAGTAAAGAAAACCCGGCTTGCGCCCACGAAGACACTGTCTTCGCACGTATTAGCCCTTCTTGCAGTATATAACGCAAGTTTATACTTTCTGATAGTGCAAGAAAAGGACAAGTTATCTGCTTAAATCGGATAACTTGTCCTTTGGGATTAAAAAATAAAGTACCTTAAATATGGGTGAAGTAAAGGTCTTAAAAATGGGTAAAACACAAAGAACATACCGGCGAATGCGCCGGCCAGATAAAAACAGGCCTCTTCACGAAGGAGCAAGGGGATTTTTTCGATCTGGGTACTTTGGACGGAAACCTTGTCCTGTAATTTTGCTAAATGTTTTTTCAGCAATCTAAAAATTACCCAGCCGATTAACGCTCCGAGAGTATTCATCAGCAAATCATCAAGATCCGTTATTCTACTATTGAACAATTGACTCAATTCTATGATCAGAGAGAATGTAATGCCAAATAATGCTGTTTTCCATAACACTTCATACTTTTTCCAAATCCATGGGAGCATAAATCCAAGAGGGATAAAAAGCAAAATATTTTCTATATAGGGGCGAACACCCTCTGTAAGCCAAAAAAATGGAATCCAATTAATCTCATCCGGTGGAAAATTCAACCCCGTTGGCGTTATTATGCCAAAGCGGTTCTGAACAATATCCATTATGGAAGGAATACCCGTAAAACTAAGCACAACTGCAAGGTAGTACACAAAGATATAAACGATTACAATATGTTCCCTTGACAGTTTATAGCCCATCTTTTTGCTTTGAGAGGTCAGCAGGATATGGTAGGGAATCAAGAATGGCAAAGTACTAATAAACCATGTAAGCGACGCTATAATAGACCTTATAATAAACCTTAAAATCATCATGTTCACTAAATACACCTCCGTTGTAATTAACTTGTTTATTATAGGGTATTAAAAAAAGAAATGTCTTAATAAAACCTTAAGATAGGGTGATTTTCTCCTTAATCTGAACCCCAGACCCCGAAATAAGAAAATCTTAAGAAATCCATAAGCAAAAATTCCAACATCGCTCCTTGTTCTGTGGTTGAATAAAAGCAGCACAGAATAAGGAGCTGTTTTAGTTATGGTCCGAAAAGTAAAAAAAAAGCCGGGAATACGCAGATTTGCAGCACTTCTGTTGATGGGTATCATTGCTGCTTTTGTTTACAAATCCATCATTACTCCAGGAAACCACCCAATATTTGAGCAAGAATATGACGATAAAACCTCGTCATATTCTTCGTTAAAGTTAACCCCCGATTCTTCGATTTCTATATCTTCAGACAAGCTGAACAGTCCCAATGCGATTCTGATCCGTTTAAAAGATCATACCACCCTGATGCAAAAAAACAGCGAAGAAAAAATCTACACTGCTTCTTTAACCAAAATGATGACCGCCATTGTTGCGCTGGAAAATTTACCTGATCTGAAGAAAGAAATCAAACTGACCAATTCTACGTTTCAGGGGCTATCCGGAGCAGATGCCTCAATGGCCGGTTTCCAGCCGGGTGAGCAGGTCAGGGCAATCGATCTGTTATACGGAGTAATGCTGCCGAGCGGCGCGGAGTGCTGTATTGGACTTGCTGATCAGATTGCGGGATCAGAGCAGAATTTTGTAAAATTGATGAATCAAAAGGCGGTAGCTCTTGGCATGAAAAATACCCATTTTGTCAATGCCACCGGCCTTCACAATGCAAACCACTACACAACAGTCAAAGATCTGGCTATTCTTCTCAGCTATACTTTGCAAAATGATACGTTCCGGGAGATTTTTACTTCATCCCGTCATTCTATACCACCTACAAATAAGCACCCTGGCGGGATAACCTTTTACAGTACCATGTTTGAAGACCTCAGCGATCAAAACATGATTGGTGGGGAAATTTTAGGGGGGAAAACTGGATATACCGCTGAGGCCGGTCTATGTCTCGCGAGTCTCGCCAAAGTGGGTAAACAAGAATATATTCTGATTTCAGCCGGTGCCAAGGGAAATCACAAATCCGAACAATACAATATTACCGATGCCTTGGCTGTATACAGCAGGATAGGAAAATAATAAGTGCTTCATAAGAATTTATTAAGATTTTGATAAGCTAAAATTCCAACATCGCCTGCCTGATTTCGGTAAGATGACATTGCCGAATCGGACAGGCTTTTATATTCCTGATAGGGGGTCTCGGACATGAAAAGAAAAAGAGTGACTCAGTTGTTTCCATTCTTACTACCGGTCCGCAGGACACAAAGAAAATTATTCTTCTATGCCCAGATGTACTTTGACCGGAACCACTATGCAAAAGCAAAGGCTCCGGAGTTTTTGCCCTTTTGCGTCTATGAAACCAAGTCGAAGCTTCTCAATGAAAACACAGGCTTTGATATGAAATATCAGGAAAACAAGGTGTTTAATCTGCGCCTTGCCGCGGAGCCTGTCAATGGCCTATTGATCTGCCCTGGTGAAACATTTTCATTTTGGCAGCGTGTGAGATATGCCGAGAAAAATGAGCGGTATAAGGACGGTTTGTGCGTGGTGAATGACGAATTGGTCACGGTTCCGGGAGGCGGTTTGTGTCATCTCAGCAATTTGCTGTTCTGGCTGTTTCTGCATACTCCCCTCACTATTGAAGAACGGCATCCTCATGAGATTAAGGACTTTCCTTCTCCTGATGAGGATGAACCGGATGGTGTGGACGCTACGATCCATGAAGGGTGGATGGATTTAAAGGTCAAAAACAACACCAATCTTACCTTCCAAATTAAGATATCCCTCAATGGACCTTACATTTATTGCTCTATTTTTATAGATCAGGCCATAGGGCATCGTTACGAGATTATTAATCGCGAAAAGAGCTATTTCAAAAAAGAAGGGAAAACCTTTGAGCGGGTTTCTGTTTGTCGGCAGGAGATAGACATTAAATCTAAACAAGTTATCTCAGAAAACATCCTTTATACAGATGTATGTGAAATTGGCTATTTGCTTCCGGAAGGAACTGCTATCGCAGAAGAAAAGGAATTATTCGAAATTTGAAAGGAGAAAGCAGCATGGATAGGTTAAAAATCGCAATTATCTTCGGAGGCTGTTCCGAAGAACATCCCATCTCCGTTAAATCTGCGCAAGAGGTCGCCAAAAACCTTGATCTCGAAAAGTATGAACCCTTCTATATCGGGATTACGAAAAATGGTGTTTGGAAGCTTTGTCACTGCCCTGATGCAAATTGGGAAGACTGCAGCTGCCGTCCGGCTATACTGTCACCGGACAGAAGCATACAGGGATTGCTTGTTCTGGAGCAGGGACAATACAAAACAATTCCTTTGGATATGGTGTTTCCCGTTCTGCACGGCAAACTTGGCGAGGATGGTGCGATGCAAGGTTTGTTGGAGCTTTCCGGCATCCCCTATGCAGGCTGCGACATCCAAAGTTCTGCTCTGTGTATGGACAAATCCCTTGCCTATATCGTCGCGAGAAACGCGGGAATTGCTACGCCAAATTTCCGGACGGTCACGGCGAAGGAGACTATTGATGCCGACGGGCTTACTTATCCCGTTTTTGTCAAGCCGGCCCGTTCGGGTTCATCCTTCGGCGTCACTAAGGTATGTCGAAAAGAAGAATTGCTGAGTGCGGTGGAAACCGCAAGACAGTATGACTCGAAGGTGTTGATTGAAGAGGCTGTCGCCGGCAGCGAGGTAGGATGTGCGATATTAGGGAACGATATGGATTTGATGGCAGGCGAGGTAGATCAAATTTGTCTGTCTCATGGTTTTTTCAGAATCCATCAGGAGAATCAGCCTGAAAACGGTTCCGAAAACGGGGCAGTCATCGTTCCCGCTGACATTTCGGCAGAGGCGCGCTTGCTCGTTCAGGAGACAGCAAAAGCCGTCTATCGCGCCTTGGGATGCAGGGGACTTGCACGGGTGGATATGTTCCTGAAGGAAGATGGAAAAGAAATACTTAACGAGGTTAATACTTTGCCCGGTATGACCTCATACAGCCGTTATCCGAGAATGGTGGCGGCCGCAGGGTTAACCTTTGCCGAAGTGATCGACCGGATTGTGTCGTTGACATTGAAAGGAAAATAATGCTTCAGGTTTAAGGTTAAGGGACAGTTTGCCGATATGGTAGACTGTCCCTTGAATTCTCTAAAAACTCAGGAATTTATGCTTAAAACCCTTGCTATTGACAAAATTGATATTTATAGTTGGGTGTGAAAGACTATCAGTAGTGCGATATTCAGAAAATCTTAAGATTTAAATAAGTAAAAAGCTATAAAATGGATTTTTGCTTCGCGGTATAATAATTATGGGGATATATACTTAAAAGAAAGAAGATGACACTTTTGGCTGCCAATATTTTAATCGTTGATGATGAACAAGCAATTGCCGATTTGGTTGAAGTTTATTTGAAAAATGAGAATTATAAGGTCTTTAAATTTTATAACGGCAAGGATGCGCTTAACTGCATTGAAAATGAAAAATTGGATCTGGCCATTTTGGATGTCATGATTCCAGATATGGATGGTTTTTCAATCTGTCAGCAAATCCGGGAAAAGCATAATTTTCCGGTTATCATGCTGACAGCTAAAGAAGAAGAAATCGATAAGATTACCGGGCTGACATTAGGTGCGGACGACTATATCACCAAGCCCTTTCGTCCCTTGGAACTGATTGCCCGTGTCAAGGCACAGCTGCGGAGATTTACCAAATATAATTCTGCGGAGCCAAACCAGGAAGAACACTTGATAGCCTTTTCCGGCTTGGTACTTAACATGGATACCCATGAATGTACGCTGAATGAAAAAAAGCTATCTCTCACTCCTACAGAATTCTCCATTCTTTGGGTCCTTTGTTCCAATCGCGGACGGGTGGTCAGTTCGGAAGAATTGTTCCATGAGGTATGGGGAGACAAGTATTTCGCCAACAGCAATAATACAGTAATGGTTCATATCCGGCATTTAAGGGAAAAGATGCAAGACAGCGCGGAACATCCTAAATATATCAAAACGGTCTGGGGAGTTGGCTATAAAATTGAAAAGTGAGAGAGATAAAAGAAGGAATGATTATACAAAATTAAAAAGGAAAGTATTTTGGCAAATGATTCTGATTACAGTTGCCGCCGCTGTGACTGTTTATCTATTGCGCTATATCCTGCGCGGACAGATCGGAGATCGTATCGTTCGATTTTTAGTCATCGCTTTTCATTTTAATAATTCGGACGCACTGACAATTTATCAGTTGGTGATTCGCAACAATATGGACAAGATCCTTTTTGTTGTAATCCTAATATTTTTAGTTATCCTTTTTCGATTTTCTGTTTCTTGGTTCACCAAATATTTCGATGAAGTCAGTGCCGGAATGGATAAACTTGCTGAGGAATCCGATGCTGAAATTACCTTATCACCGGAGTTGGATTTTATGGAAAATAAGCTTAATCAGATAAAAAACAATCTGGAAAAACAAAAGAAAGCCGCGCTTGAGGCCGAGCAGCGCAAAAATGATTTGGTCGTTTACTTGGCTCATGATATTAAGACACCTTTGACCTCTGTTATAGGATACTTAAGTCTTCTCGATGAAGCTTCTGATATGCCTCCTGAACAGAAGGCAAAATATGTCGGTATTACCTTGGAAAAAGCTTATCGCTTAGAGCAACTTATCAATGAGTTTTTTGAGATCACAAGATTTAATCTGCAAACGATTGTTTTGAATAAAGAAAAAATCAATTTACTGTTCATGCTCCAGCAGATGGCCGATGAATTCTATCCCATGCTGACTCCCCAGGAAAAGCAGGTGTCCGTCAATGTGCCTGACGGCCTCACTCTGTGGGGAGATGCCGACAAACTGGCCCGTGTGTTCAATAACATTCTGAAAAATGCGCTGGCCTATAGCTATGAAAACAGCGTCATTGACATTTCTGCCGGGCGGCAGGACAAAACTATTATAATAACTTTTACGAATCAGGGAAATCCAATCCCGCAGGCCAAGCTTGCAACTATTTTTGAAAAATTTTACCGCTTAGATTCTGCACGTTCTACAAACACCGGTGGAGCAGGGTTAGGTTTGGCAATCGCCCAAGAAATTGTCACGGCTCACGACGGAACAATCTCTGTGGAAAGCAACCCGGAAAATACGACATTTACCATAAAGCTTCCATCATAAGAAAATCTTAAGAGGTTCATAAGATGGAATTCCAACATAGCTCCTTGTTCTGTGGTTAAGTAATATCAGCACAGAATAAGGAGTTGTTTTATTATGAGATCACCATTCGGAACAATATAATATTACCGATGCCTTAGCTGTATACAACAATATAGGCGATTAAGATGGAAAATAAGTATTCATCAATGGATGAAATGGAGAAAGCGTTAATACTGATAGAGAATTCGCTGCTGGATGAAGACAGATTAATGGCAGCTTTTAAGATGGTTATCAGCGCTCTTAGCCAAGCGGCTAATTAGTGTAGTGCAGGTGTAATTAGCCGAGAAGGGAACTTGCTAGGCGACTATTGTTGGAATGTTTACGTTTAAGATGCAGTAGCAGGCAATTTATCTAATGTTCTTACATGTAAATTTTTCGTAACCTTTCTTAAATTTTATGTAAAGTACTTACTCCTAGTATTTGATATTGTAGAAAGAAACTCAGGAAAAGCAGGGGAAAAGGTTATTATCCTATACGAATACGATGACATGGTAAAAAGAGCTACCCATTTACATTAGCACTTAAGAGTATCCTCCCTGGAGTTGAATATGGCAAAAGATATGGAGTTACTGAAAGCGACCAAGAGGTAGAGGATTTTCTAAATGAAATCCAAGGCTATATCCTTAGCGGCAATAAGGATAAGCTAGCCGAACAAATAGTATATCCCTTATATGCTAAGGTTGACGGGGAGGTCACTAAACTACAAAACGACGATGATTTCATTAAGAATTATGACCAAATTTTTTATCCTGAGTTTAAGCAAGTAGTTAGCAATGCTTTTACAAAGTATTTATTTGCAAATTCACAAGGGATAATGGTTATATTCGGCACAATGACTTTGCTTAGTATTATTATTGAGGAAGATAGTGTTGGCGTGGTCACTTATGCTAACTTGTTAGGCGTGAGGAAGTGGAAAATGAAAAATACTGTATTTGTATTCCTCATATTGTTTTTCCTACTATTAACAGGCTGTGCTGATAGAACTCGAGCAGGAAATTTGGAAGACGAAAATAATACGCACAGGCCGGTTCTTAATTCAGGAATAAATCAGAAAGAGGGACAATCTTCTGTTGAAGTTGTCCCGGACTGGTTATATGAATCATTTCTAGAGAAATTTGATGATTTGGAGCTTGCAGAAAGACCGGAACTTATAAAAAGGGATGATATTAGATTTGCTCAAGTGAAAATGAAAGACTCAGATAAGCCACAAATAGCTGCCTATCTAACATTAAGCCATCTAGAGGGGTATTTTGTACTTTTCGAGTTCTCTGATGGTAATTACGAAGAAGTCTATTCCCAACATCAACCTGTATATGGCCTGCAAGTGTATGGAGGCTGGTCAAATCAAATGCTTGCCTTTACTTCCGGACAAGGGGGTACAGGCTACCAAGAAAACTACTTTCATCTTATTGCCTATACCAAAGACAGCTATCAAGAACTTTGGTCCGGGCTGGCTGAGAAAGAGGAGTTTGGGCAATTGCCGCATTTCAGAACAATTGGCGGACTTAATTTGACTGTGGTAAATGAAGATCAGCTCTTGATATATTCCCAAATAAAACACCAATACAACCAACAAGAAGAAGATATTCAAGCACCGGATAAGGAAGAGAAGATAGTCGAACTCTATCGTTATGATCCGCAATCTGAAATGTTTAGTTTAATAATGAAATAGTTGAAGATATTGCTCGACGCTGATCAGTTAACAACTATAGCCCAGTCCCACTGGGGCACGCCCTTGCCGTGACGATCGTTTTTACTGACGGTTCACCGAAATCCTATCAGATGATAGCTAGAGTTATATTAGCAAATTGTCTTCCCCGAACGCCTGCAGTAGTGGCTTTGTACTTTCTTTAACCGCCGTGGCGAGTATACAGGCTTTGAGAGTCAGAGTACTGAATTTATTATTGGACATCCAGCCGAAATACACGTCATTTCAATTAAAGGAGAGCGGGAGCAGTTTGGGCGGCGGAAGCCCGGTTGTAGACTGGACAAAGACCTATGTTCCTAGAAACCTTCTTTCAATAGCTACCTGCCGATTAATAAAAAACTGATGACAAACTGCTTTATGAGCAGGCACCATTAATCAAAGAGATAAGATTTGAAGATTTGACGGTAAAATAATTAGGTAAAATACGGGCTGGTTTGAACTTGGCTCGAAGTTAAAATCGTCGTTGTGCTGGAGGGGGATTGAGATGATGAAGTTAAGTGAGACTTCGAAGCAAAATAAACTGGTTTTGGGTATCGCTTTGATTGTGATTATGGGTATTGGAAGTCTGCTTTGGACTAAAAGCACAGATAACAGTGCTAATACTGATAATAAATCAGCTGTTGAAGTCGTAAAGCTGCATTTGGATGATCTGAACAATAATTTTGGCGTCGTCAGCAGGAACACCTAACTTAACTAATCTTGCCCTCTATCAGTTGAATACCACCGATTTTACCAAGCAAGAAATGTTGGAGATTGCTGATAAAATCATTATCAACGCAGATAATCACTTGATCAGCATCGGCGTTTGGGAAGAATGAAAAAAATGAGGCAAGGCTAAGTTCAAAATATGAAGAAACTACAAGTCTGATTTTTGTTGGACTATAAATTAAGCCAACTTTTTTTAAGGAAGGCTTAATTATTTTATGGTTATTGGTCAGTTGTAAGCTGGACCAAGAGCACCTTTGAGACAATATCAGCTACTACCTTTAATTTTGTTTTATCTATCCGGGAAATCTTGTCCGGCAAATCTTTTCCGTTTTCATCCATAGTTGGATATTGAGCAATGGTTAGGGCGGGAATACCTGCTTTCTCAAAAGAAAAATAATCGCTCATTGGCCCTTTTTGAATTTGCATATTATAATTTGCGAATAACTTAGAAACTTCATTCTCCTTGCCGTTGCTAGTTCCTAAAATGGCTTCATTAGTGCCCTCTTCGCCGATACAATCTAAATTTAGATTGTAAGGAAAAGAATTAAGAGGGTACGACATTTCCTGCTGAAGGCAGATAAGTATTAATCTGCTCTAAGCAAAAATTACTAAGAATTTTTGACTAATACTTGACAAAAACCGCCTACAAATGTAAGCTAAAATTGTTAAGAGGATTACGAATGTAGGCAGGTGAAGAAAATGAAAAACATTCCGCAAATATCCGATGCTGAATGGCTGGTAATGAAAGTACTATGGAAGGAGTCTCCTCTTGGTTCCAGCGATGTCATTAATGAATTGAAGGGGACCACAGACTGGAAACCAAAAACGATTAAAACATTGCTTAGTCGATTGGTTACTAAAAAAGCTTTATCCTATGAGGTCGAAAGCCGAGGATATTCATATTATCCTTTAGTTTCTGAAAACGAATGTGCCAAAGAAGAAGCGAGGTCATTTTTAGGTCGTGTTTATAACGGTTCTCTTAATCTACTCGTCAAAAACTTTATCGAAAATAAAGAGTTATCGACAGAAGAAATAGAAGAGCTCAAGAAACTTTTAGAAGATAAGTAGGACGGGGGTGATTTTATGGAATTAGAGTTAGTCTTCAATTGGGTTATTAAATCGTCACTTATGGCTAGTATTTTGGCGGTCCTAATTTTGCTGGTAAACTATGCACTGCGCAACAAACTGGCTGCCAAGTGGCAATATATGATCTGGATGCTGCTGATCCTTCGCTTACTAATACCTTACGATATTCAAAGTCCGTGGAGCATTTACAGCTTATTACCCAATAATTCAGTACCAATCTCGATGGTCAATCAAGCAAATAATAGGATATCAGAGATCGATACTCAAATCGATATATCAGGGAAAGAAATCCAGTTAACGAATGATCAAGCTATTCTCAACAAACAAAGCAATACTAAATCGGAAGAACCTATTGTTGAGGATTTGTCTAATGCCTACATCTCCATATTAGCAATTCTATGGTTAGTCGGGGTTTTAATTTTAGCGATTCTGACCATTGCAACAAACCTCAGATTCTATTTCAAAGTAGGACGAGAACCTTCTGTAACAGACTTGCGTCTGTTCGCAAGGATGTCCAGCCTCATGCAAGAATGTACCGGCAAACTAGGTATCAGAAAAAACCTTCCGATAATAATCACGAATCGTATAGAAGCACCTTGTCTTTACGGAATAGTTAGTCCCAAACTTCTTCTTCCTAAATCCCTAGTCAATAGGCTAACGGAAGAAAATATCCGACATATTTTTATCCATGAACTAGCTCATTATAAAAGGAACGATATACTTATTAATTGGCTGGCAGTTGCCGCACAAATAGTTCATTGGTTTAATCCCTTAATTTGGTACTCTTTTGTGAAAATGCGTGAAGACTGTGAGTTAGCTTGTGATGCCGATAGCTTATGCTTTTTAAAGCCTGAAGAGTATCAGAGCTATGGTTTATCCATTATTAGTTTAGTAACTCCTGCTCAATCTTCATGGCTCCCAGGAACAACCGGTTTTTTTGGGAACAAAAACAATCAGCAAATTAAGAGGAGAATCAAAATGATCAAGTTTTTTCAGAAACCCACTTCGAAATGGACATATACTGCGATCGTTATAGTCTTTTGTTTAGGTTTTGTCGGTTTTACTAACTCAATATCAAAAGCTACTCCTGCAGCGGCAGTTAACACTCCGAAACAAACGTCCCAGTCTGATCAGTTATCTTCTGTAAGGGATGGAAGTTTTGATTATAACAAGTCCCTCTCTTTTACCCCCTTACTCCCAAGTTATACCGCAGGGTACCAGCTTACAAATTCGACAGCATTTAAGGAAATTACTCCTCCAAGCAATAATGTTAGTCGTTACCTGGCCAGTTATGGCAGCCACAATAGATTTGTGATCCACGAGACAACAAGCCCAGCAGGGATGCATCCTTTCTATTTTTAAAAATTATAATCTCTTCTTATCCTAGGTAAAAATTTTTGAAGTGTTACCGGGGGGTTAAATCAAACAAGAAAATACAGTCGGAAAAGGGCTCCGACTGTGTTTCTACCTAGCTGGAAAACTATAACTTTTATTGCTTCAGGAGGATGGTACTGTTTGAGCTTTGAATACCCTTGAACTGAGAAGAAACCCTGCAGTATACGTAAAGCGCAGCTGCAGGGTATTTGTTTGCATAATAGTAGTTTTATACAGTGACCTCTACGCCCCCTAATTGTCTTTACGGTATTTATTAAGAATAAATTCTTTGAATTCTGCAAGGGATTTTTTCGCTTCTTCGGGCAGATCCTCCAGTGAGTCGTCTGAACTGTGAGCGGCTAAAGTACTGTAACCCTGTTGGTTTTCAAGTAAATAAGGTCTTGGGTCTGTGATTCGCCCGAAAAGAAAGTCAACAGAACAATTCAGGCTTTCTGCTAAAGTGTTCAAAGTAGAGGGGTCAGGATATTTTTCGCCTGTTTCAAATTGTGATACATCGGTTTGAGATATGTTAAGATTTTCGGCTAATTGGTTTAGTGAGATACCATTTAGTTCACGTATCATCTTTAGCCTGCTTGGAAAATTATTTTCTTCAATGACAGAATGCTCTGTCCGTCCTAATAAGAAATCAGTAGAGACTTTAAAATAATCCGCAATTCTTTGCAGAGTATCATAATCAGGTTTACGTCTATCTACTTCATACTGTGCATACGTACTTCGGGACATACAAAGTATTTTTGCTAGCTCCTCTTGTGTGAGTTCGAGGGTATTTCTTAGATATAGTAGCCTTTTCCCTAACACTTCAAGCATACCTCCTCTTCTCTATAGTATAGTCGCAATAAGCGACATTTAAAATAAGTGTCGCGAATCTCAACAAAAACATTGACAGTCGCGAATTGCGACTGTATTATTAATGTAAATTTAAGTTGCGTTATGCAACGGAATAAAGGGGGGGAATTGTGGCTGAATTTGGCAAGACGAGGCTGTGGCTAATAAAATATCGGGGGGATTTAACACAGCAACAAGTTGCAGATAAAGCAGGAATAAGTAGATCATATTATGCAGAAATAGAGTCAGGCAACAAAAACCCTGGTGTCAAAACAGCGAAAAGACTAAGCAGCGTTTTAATGTTTGATTGGACTATTTTTTATAAATCATAGGAATTATGTATCAAGATAAAGGTTTTCATAGTATTAATCTAAAATCTCATCTGAATAAGGGGATAGGTTGAACTGGAGTTAATGATGAAGATGAAGAACGCAAAAAAATATATAATATAGAGTCCTCGGTATTGCCGGGGACTTGATTTTTGGGCGCACTAATCCCCAAAAATAATTAATGGAGGATAGTATGTCTGAGATCAACAAATTATTAAAGCAAATTGAAGAATTACGCCTGAATGTGGTTAAAACAAAAGAGGGAAGAGCTTATACGGATCCGGTAGTTGTAGCTGCAAGTCAAGAGTTAGATGATGTTTTAAATAGGTATCAAGAGCTGCTAATCAAAAAAGCGGTACCAACAAATACTTAATAATAGCAGATGAACTACATCTGAACAGACAGATTATCACGGCTGAGAGGGGGATTTCTGAAACTGAGTTTTGGGAATCAATCAAATCCAAGGAGTCTGTGGAAGAGCAGGCTATCGTTGAGGATATCCGCGAAACCTGCCTGCAGCTTTTTCTGAATTGTATGCCTAAAAAACAGCGGATTGCTTTTACCTTGAAAATATTAATGGAATTATCAATTAAAGAAGTGGCCGATATTATGGGTATCTCTGAGGGTGCTGTTAAAATCAATGTCTATCGAGCAAAACAGCATTTGAAAGATAACCTGGAAGAAAGATGTTCCTTTATTGATCCCGAAAATCCTTGCCAATGCGGAACTTGGCTGAAATACTTGATCGACACGGGTAAGGCTGACCTAATTTCCGCCTATAACCCAGCAAGAAGTCGAAGTACTGCAGAAATGTCTGTGATATGGACAGAAATGGATTTTTTGAGAAAAACCATGCGCCTGTACGATCATCAGCCGGGCCATACATCCTATCTGGAATTCAGATAGAAAATTAGAGAGATCATTGCTCAGCAGACCCTAAAACGGCGGGAGAAATGAGTGAGCATTATTCCTGTCCGGAATGTCATACCCTAAACTCTGCTTATGATCTGGTCTGCCGGAAATGTGGTAATGACCCAAGTTGCAGGTATGTAGGGGTGAATAAGGAGGCCATTGTGAGCCATATTTCCAAGGTTAAGTGAGGGGGTCGGGTGTCCTCTATGCGGGCAAATTGGTGAAGTACCAACACGAGGTTAATGAGGGTATTAATGAATGTGCAACTTAATTGTGTTATAATATGGTAAATGCAACAGTCTTGGCCAATGAGGGGTGTTTATAGTGGGTTTAACTGAACCTCAAGTCATTACAATCGCTGAATATAATAAACTCAGGGAGAATTCCGAGAGTAGATTAGAATATATCGATGGGATAGTGTATATGACTCCATCTCCTTCGACTATGCATCAAAGAATTTCCAGTAGATTGCAGGCAAAGTTATTCAATTTCCTTGAAGGAAAAGAATGCGAAGTCTTCCCTGCGCCCTTTGACATTGAGCTTAGGACAGCTGATGATGACCAAGGAGATCAGAATGAAAAAACCAAGGTGGTCATTCCAGATTTATCGGTTATCTGTGATAAAACGAAACTTGGCGAAAATAAATATGTCGGTCCACCTGAACTTATTATTGAAATTTTATCTCCATCAAATCAAGCTCATGATCTCGTTAAGAAACTTAATCTATATATGCAATATGGGGTTAAAGAATATTGGATTGTTAATCCTCTTTTGAATACTGTACAGATCTATGGTTTAAATGAAGAAGAGCAGTATCAGCAGATAGAGGTCATGAAGGAAACAGGGGTGGCCCATTCAGAGGTTTTGCAAGGATTTAGTATGAATCTTGAAGAGTTATTTAAGTGAGTGCATAAGATATAGTGTACCTTTATTTACGGGAACGACGGCTGTTCCGCCAAGACGGAGCATAGATATTAACCAGGCGTAATATTAAACTTATGCGAACACTTCGGGCAAATCACCTGAAGTGTTTCTTTATTGTTCTAAGACATATTCTCACCCTCGAGGGATAACTTTTTACAGTACCATGTTTGCAGACCTCAACACTCAAAACATTATTGGTGGGGAAATCTTAGGAGGAAAAACCGGATATACCGATGAGGCCGGTCTATGTCTCGCGAGTCTCGCCAAAGTGGGTAAACAAGAATATATTCTGATTTCAGCCGGTGCGAAAGGAGATCACCATTCGGAACAGTATAATATTACCGATGCCTTAGCTGTATACAACAGTATAGGAAAACAGTAAGGTCTTTATAAAAATTTATTAAGATTTTGGTAAGTTAAAATGATACAAATGCCACCCCTGGTCAATCTTTCAACGATTTCTAAGAGGGGATGTGCAAGATACTCAGCTCGGCTATATTACGGCAATGCACGTAACCCCCACGCAAAAGTCCAAGCAAATCAGCGTTGATAAAAGCCAAGCCGCGCATCTTTTTGAATCTCGGATTTCCAATTCAATTCTGCCAGTTTATTCTGGAGGATTCGCTTTTCACTATCTGATTTGCATTCTTCCAGCTTTTGTTTAAGGTCTTCAATTTCTTTAAGTAGAATAATCTCTATTGGAAGTTCTCCTGACGCAGCCATTGACGCAGCCACAAGCCGATTGATCATTCTATCCTCTTTTGTTTCCAAGGGATTGAGATTATTTAACTTTATAGGCTTGCCTTCTCCGGGTAAATTTTTGAGTTGGCCCCGCTCGATGGCTTGCTTGATTAGCATCTCAATGGTTAAGGTCGAATCCATTTTAAACACCGCCTTTACATGGTATTGAGAGAATTAAGTGCTTTAGCTGTAAAAAGATTTTCTGAGTATGTCCAGGTAGGAATCAAAGTCTGCCAGGTATTGATCGTAAGGGATTTGGTTTAACGGCATTCCTTTGACTTCTCTGTACATTTCTTTTTCATAACCTTCAACGGACCAGATAATAAGCCGGATGGCCTTTTTAGCATCAATACCTTCTCTAAATCTTGACTCATCAAGATTCTGATACAGTTTGAGCGAATTTATTGCCAGAAAGTTCTGTTTTCTTCGATCTAATTCCGCCTTGACTGCTTCTGAGTCGGTGAAAACTATAACCCAGAAAAAATCGAATACATAGGGGTGTTTATGCATTATTGCCATTTTAAGTAGTGAAATCTGGCGACACCTTTCTAAAATGTCGCTTTCCAGTATACTGGCAGCATCCACTTATATTGAATACTCAAAAACAACTAAGGAAATGGTGTGGACCAAGGTTAGCGGAGAAATCAAGTTTGACGATGATATTATAAAGAAGGAAAGGCTATTTGAGCAGATACCTGAATTGAAAATACCCTTCCAAACACCAGACAATCCTAGTTTTAAGGTTTTTTATCTAGAGCATGGTTCAGCCATCCTGGACGATTTCACCCAAGAACGAAGGACCTGTGAGTTTTAGAACGGCGCAAAAAATTTACGGTCTGTCATATAGGTTAGAAGATACCCCTCAATAGTCGCTGTGTTTCGTTATCTACAGCGTGGACAAATTCGTCTTGGCATACGTTATACCTTCAAAGAAATACCCTTCGATTTCAATCCCATATGTATTAGCTGTATACAACAACCGAATAGAAATAAATATCCGGGGCTGCTTAAAATTGCCGGCGGTATGGTATAATAGGAAAATAATGGTGAGAAGGAGGGCGTGCCTGTGGATCAATACGGTCAGGCTGTCCAACTGTGGCAGTTATACCAAATAGCTTCCGCTGCCGAGCTGGACAAATATCTTGACAGCTTCCGCATCCTGTTTGCGTTCCATTCCGGAAAGATAGAAAACGAGGAAGTTACTTATCACGATACAAGGGAAATCTTTGAAAACGGTAAGGTTGTCAATTACACCGGTAGTCCCCGAGCTATATTCGAACAGCAAAATCAAAAGCTGTGCTATGAGTTTTTGAAAGACAAAATCGTTAATAAGGAACCGCTGAGCGTCGGGCTGATTAGAGAAATCCATAAGATTCTCACTAGCGGTACCTATGATGAGCGAAGATATATAGAGAACGAAGAACGTCCGGGCGAATTTAAGAAACATGATTATGTAACCGGCGTCCATGAGGTTGGTTCCGCCGCGGGAAACGTGGAACGCGACCTGACGGAGTTGATTGGAGAAATGAATACCTACACCGGTGAGGATGCCTTGAAAGCCGCCGCCTATCTTCACGCTCGCTTTGAGTACATTCATCCTTTCGCGGACGGTAATGGAAGAGTGGGCAGGACCCTCGTTAACTATTTCCTGATGATCCGAAACTATCCACCTCTTATTATCTATGACGAGGATAAGCGGCTGTACTATGAGTGCCTGCAGAAGTATGACGAAGCCGAGGAATTGAGTTCCTTGTGCGAATTTCTTAAATATGAAACAGAAAAAACCTGGGCAAAGGCGCTGGCACTTGCCGAAGGCCTAAAACAGGAGCGCAAAGGCTTGTCGAATTTCACCCAAAGTATGTGACAAAAATGAGTTAAAAGAATCCTTTACGCAAGACGCGACCGGCATCAAGTCTTTTGAAAGTTATATTTATTGTTTCTGAGGTAGCGGCATCTTTTATTACCTAACTTCTCAAGTTAAAAGCTACATTTTCTTGTGAAAAGCGCGCAAGAAAATGTAGCTTATTTTATATATAGGCAATTAAAAAATAGGACTTCGGCATGACGGTTATTTAACTGGCGTGCCCGGAGACTTTTGCGCTCTATATCCTCCAGGTAAACCCTTTTATCCGGACCACATCGCGGCGGTTAAGGAGCCTGGAGACCAACGGGACGCTCGCGGCACTGGAAGTAGCCAAAGCCGGGGCCGTTGCTTTTTGAAGATAAACCTCAGCCCTTTTGGCATCCGGGACGGAAAAGAAAAATAAGGAATAGAAAAGCTGTTTGTTTTAATATTTTAGAAAAAAATTGTAACGAAATAAGAAATAAGCAGATATATAAGGTGAAGGAGGTGACAAGCAAGAATGAACCTGGATGAGGTCCACCAAAAATATGCTGAATTGGTATATAAATTTTTACTGAGTCTGTGTAATGACAGGAATCTTGCAGAAGAGTTGACACAAGAAACGTTTTATCAAGCTGTAAAATCATCCGCTCGTTTTGATGGTTCGTGCAAAGTTTCTACCTGGCTTTGTCAAATTGCAAAGCATCTATGGTATCAGGAAATAGAAAGAAGTAAACGGCATAAAGCATCTGCCCTCCATGAGAATCTTGTTTCCAATCAATTATCCATGGAAGAGAAACTTTTTCTCAACACAGAAAAGATGCAAATATTCCAAGAGGTACATGTTCTTGATCCTGTTGCGAAAGAAGTGTTTCTTTTAAGAATAACAGGCGCTTTTTCTTTCAGGGAAATAGGGGAGCTGTTCCAAAAAAATGAAAATTGGGCAAGAGTGACTTTTTATCGGGCGAAACAGAAAATTATGAAAGGAAGATTGTGATGAAGTGCAATATTATTAGGGATTTATTCCCTAGCTACGTGGATGGATTAACAAGCAACGAAAGCAATATCGAAATTGAAAATCATATAAAAGAGTGTACACAATGCAGCGAGATATTACAAAAAATGAAATCAGAAATTGTTCCGGAAAATGTTGAGTTCAATAAAAATGATATAAAACCATTCAAAAAATTAAATCGAAAAGTTTTAAAGGCAGTGTTGATTACCTTAATATCGTGTATTTTAGTTGTGGGAGTATATCTGTTTCTGTTTGGAGTTGGCTGGCGGGTGCAGTCCGATGAAATTTCTATAACCTATTCTAAGAACGAAGAAGTAATAAGAGTTAATTTTGCATTAAAAGATAGCCAAAAAGCACTTAACCACTGGGGGGGCCTTGGCCAAGAGATACCACATATCATGTTTACAGAATGTTACGTCGGCTTTTTAGATGACAGGGGGAAAGAGCCAAATAAATTTTCATATGGAATGCACTATAAGGATCAAACAGGGAAGCAAATAATCTTTACGCCAAAAGATTATTTGCTGATTCAATATAAGGATAAAACAGAAAAGCTATATTGGAAGGACATTGCGGAAGAGCTGGGGCTTCAGTAATATACAAAAGGAATCATGGACGATGCCAACGCTGCCACAGAATGCTGTACTATAAAAATAGGCAGCAAAACTGGATTAATGGCGCATTTGGCTCTAATTGTCTTGTAAGGAAAGACAACGTTAAGGTGTTGATGGCCGGCAGCGTTCAGGCTCATAAGGAACGTATAGCAGCAATGGCTTCACGCAGAGTCTCCGCGTGAAAACCTGAATATAGCTCAATTGAAACCGCCCCGATCTTAACGATGATCGGAATTTCCTTTATGGATGTTTGCTTCAACTCAATTTTCTTCATCATCTCGATGAGTGGCAACATCACTTTGACGTCAGCTGTATTATTGGGCAGGATGATTGAAAACAAGACGATTGGGCCTTTTGGGCTGGGACAGACGATCAAGTGCTTACGGTAGCCGATGAAAAACCTGTTCTGGTTCGCTTTATTACGTTGCACGCCGTAGGTTGCGTCTGGATCGGAAAACGTTTTCTCACAAGTACACTTGCTCTGATCTTGGCAAGAGCAGCGCTTATGCTTGTAGCCATTAACATTAGCCCAGATCGGCCTAGAGTCAATGCAATTACGAGCTTTTTGAACAGGCTCATAAGAAAATCTTAAGAAGTTCATAAGATGGAATTCCAACATAGCTCCTTGTTCTGTGGTTGAATAATATCAGCACAGAATAAGGAGCTGTTTTATTATGTATGTTTCCATATCTCCCGGCGAGCTGAACAGTTCTGATGCGATTCTGATCTGAATTCGATAAGATGAAATTGCCGAAAGGAGGCGCGGACATGAAAAGAAAAAGAATTACTCGGCTGTTTCCATTCTTACTGCCGATTCGCAGGATACAAAGAAAAATATTCTTCGATGCAGCGATGCGCTTAGGCGCTCGATTGCTCGGGATTTCGATTAGGCCGTTGCTTGGTCCATCACGCTTAGGGTGGTAACGATGAGAACCGGAAAATTAAAAACTAATAACGGCTGCCTGGCCTGGCTTTTCCTCGGGCCCAGCCTGCTGGGTTTTTCTCTTTTTTATTTGCTCCCCTTTGTTACCGGCTTTTACTATTCCCTGGTGGACAGTCCCATTAACGGTACTTTTGTTGGCTTACATAATTACGATGCTTTGTTAAAAAACCCGAGCTTTTTATCAGCACTGGCCAATACAGCCAAGTTTACTTTAATCTGTGTACCTCTTAATATGATTCTCTCCCTGGGAGTGGCCTTGTTATTGAACCAAAAATTACCGGGCCGGAACCTGTTTCGCACCATCATGATTACTCCTTTGGTGGTACCCGTAGCCTCGGTTGTTTTGGTCTGGCAGGCTTTCTTTGATTTGAACGGCGTTTTAAATTCCCTGATCCATGCCCTGGGTTACCCGCCCGTGGACTGGATGAAAACCAACTGGTCCAGGATGGTGGTCCTGGCGGTTTATCTATGGAAAAACATTGGTTACAGCGTAATCCTATTTCTGGCCGGATTGCAGAATATACCGGCTGAATACTACGAAGCGGCCAGGATCGACGGGGCCAGCCGCCGGCAGGAGTTTTTCCGAATAACCCTGGTTTATTTGCCCCCCACGACTTTTTTTGTTTTTGTGATCTCGATTATCAATTCATTTAAAGTGTTTCGGGAGACGTATCTTATCTCCGGAGAATATCCCCATAACAGCATCTATATGCTGCAGCACTACATGAACAATATGTTCATGGCTCTGGATTACCAAAAATTGACTTCTGCGGCCTTCATTATGGCTGCCTTTATCGTGGCCGTCGTTTTACTGCTTTTTATCGTGGAGAGAAAGGTCACCAACATGATTAATTAACAATCTTAGAACCGGCGATAGGGGTGTGTGTGTTGAATCGTAACCACCGAATAAAAAATATACTTCATATTACAGTTTTACTGGTACTGGCTGTCATATTGATGTTTCCCCTGGCTGTAACCGTCACCAATTCATTGATGAGTGAACGGTCAATTGCCGATAATTATGGTCCGGTGACGGACAGAAATTTAAGCAGCTATAACGATGACACCACGCATCACTTCGCCCGGTTCCAGCTTATACCCGACGTGGTGGTGCTGAAGCAGTATTATAACGTACTCATCAAAAAGACCCAGTTTCTTTTCATGTTCTGGAATTCCGTGCTGATTGCCTTCCCTATCGTCATTGGGCAAACGATTGTGGCAACCCTGGCTGCCTATGCCTTTGCCAAGCTGAAGTTCAGAGGCAGGAATTTCTTGTTTTTTTTGTATATCATTGTGATGCTGATGCCCTTCCAGGTAACTCTTGTGCCCAATTATTTAATGGCCGGCCAACTGGGCCTGCTGAATAGCCGCTGGTCCATTATCTTTCCTGGCATCTTCAGCACCTTTGGCGTATTTCTTTTAAAACAGTATATGGAGCAAATACCGGACTCTTATCTTGAAGCAGCCCGGGTGGACGGAGCCAATCAGCTCCAGATTTTCCTCAAAATTATCCTGCCCATGTCCAGGGCCGGCATAGCAGCCATGGCCATCCTTGTTTTTATCGATAACTGGAACATGGTTGAACAGCCGTTGATTTTTTTACAGGACGCGGCCAAACAGCCGCTTTCCCTCTATCTTTCCAGAATTATCGACGGGGAAAAAGGTTTGGCCTTTGCCGCGTCCGCTTTATATATGATGCCGGTGCTGCTGAACTTCCTTTACGCCGAAAAATACTTGCTGGAAGGGATCCGGCTTTCCGGAATCAAAGGCTGAGCAACCAGGGCCTTGCTTTTGTGTACTTATCAGAAAGTATAACTTTGTTGCATACTGCAAGAAAGCTAATCTGCAAGAAAGCTAATACGTGCGGCACCACCGGCCGCAATACCGCCGTTTTGGAAACGGCCCTGGCCTCCATCGGTCAGGACCCCGCCAACTATAAAATCATCGATTATAACGTGGCGGGTCTCCTGATGGAACAAGAGAACCTGCTGCGCAATTTCGTGGCGGGGACGGTGGCCATGGTGATGCTTTTCGGCTGGCTCAGGCGAAAAATAAGGGGCATTGATCATTTCTGCCGCCAGAGACTCCGGGATAAATATTGGTCTGAGATGATCAAGGGGGATGCCGTCAGGCTTATGCTTGGTATGGCGGAAATATTAGCGCTTGTTGCGGTGTTGCTGCTGCTCTGGAAATTAATCAGATTTAGCTTATATATTCCGCCGGAAAACATACCCGATGAACTTATTGATGTTTCATTTTGGGCCGACCTCATTAAAAACGGGATTCAAACCGGGCTGCAAAGCGCCGGATATGCAGCGCCGCCAGGAGAAGTTCAGTTGAATGTCCTTAATACCATCCGGAACTGGAACTTGTTTTTAAACATCTTTCTTGGTTGGCCGCTGTTCTTGCTGGGGCTTTATCAGACCCAGCTGTTAGGGGAAAAACTGCTCAAAGTTGAAGTGTTTTGCAGTGTTTTCATGCTGGCCGCCTTAAGTTTGGGCACCGCCTTGCTGTTGATCATAAAAATACCTCCTGTCATAGAGACCGGGGAGGTGTTGCTGGTATTCAGCTCGATATTTTTAACAGTGGTTATAAAGGAAACTTAGCTGCGCTCACACGAAGACATTGTCTTCGCACGTATAAGCCCTTCTTGCAGACACTGTCTTCGCACGTATTAGCCTTCTCGCAGACACTGTCTTCGCACGAGTTAACCATCTTGCAGCCTCTGGCGAAAGCGGCAGGTTAACTTATGCTTAGAAAGGTATATAACGCAAGTTTATACTTTCTGCCCTGAAAAACACCCCAAAAACATTCAAAGAATCTGTAGACCTCAAAGGAAGGCAGCTTCTCCCACAGGAGTGAACTCATCGCATGGAGAGGCGATAAAAGCCCACAAGCCGGTGCGGGGAAACGGAGCCACGGGTTCACATCAGGTACTACCCAGAGGTTTGGCACGAAAGTGTCCGGTGGACACTTTCGCTCGAAGCGGCAATCTCCAAAGAAGACTTATCCGCTGAAGAGAAGCTCCCGCGCCGGTGAGTGGGCGAGCCTCGGAGTGCTGAGTGACACGAAGACACTGTCTTCGCACGAATTAACTTTCTTGCAGGATGTGGGAGAAGATGCCCGACCCGAGGGACCTATTTTCATTCATCAGTGGTGCCGCGTAGCGGCATGGAAGTCTGATAGTACAAAAAAAGGTTAGGGGACAGGAATGTCCCCAACTAATAGGAGGGCAGCGGATGGCGAGTTTATATCTGAAAAATCTATCTAAAACCTACCCCGGCAGGGTCACGGCAGTCAGGGATTTCTCTCTGGAAATAAAGGATCAGGAATTCTTAATCCTGGTAGGTCCCTCCGGCTGTGGCAAAACAACCGTTTTAAGGATGATGGCCGGGCTGAAGGAAATTTCAGCCGGTGAATTATATATTGATGACCGGCTGGTTAATGACGTGGCTGCCAAGGACCGGGATATCGCCATGGTTTTTCAAAATTATGCTCTTTATCCCCATCTATCGGTCTATGACAATATGGCTTTTGGACTTAAGTTGAGAAAGATACCCAAGGCTGAAATCAGGAAAAATGTGCAGGAAGCGGCCAGGATTCTTGCCCTTGAAGATCTTCTCAAACGCAAACTAAAGGAACTTTCCGGTGGGCAAAGGCAAAGGGTGGCCCTGGGACGGGCTATTGTCAGGAAAGCCAAGGTTTTCCTGATGGATGAGCCTCTGTCCAACCTGGATGCCCAGTTGAGAACCCAGATGAGAATAGAAATTGCCAAGCTCCATAAAAATCTGCAGACAACCTTTGTTTATGTAACCCATGATCAAACCGAAGCCATGACCATGGGCACCAGAATCGTGGTGATGAAGGATGGCTTGATCCAGCAAATTGACAGCCCGCAATCCATCTATGACCACCCGGTCAATATGTTTGTGGCCGGTTTTCTCGGCAGCCCCGGGATGAACTTTCTGGAAGTTTTAATTATCGAGCAAAACGGCTGTATTTTTGCCAAACTGGCCGACGCCCTGCTGCCTGTTCCCGCTACCGGGGGACAAAAGTTAAAAGAGCAGGGGTATCTGGGCCGGAAAGTGGTCCTGGGGATAAGAGCGGAGCATCTCTGCGGCAGCGGAGATTTTTTGTACTTATCAGAAAGTATAACTTCGTTGCATACTGCAAGAAGGCCTAATGCGTGCGAAGACAGTGTCTTCGTCTGTAGCATAAGTGCAACCAACGGTTTCGCCTTCGCAAGGCTCGGCGAAGCCGGGTTTTCTTTAGACCGCCATCCCGAGTGTGCTTTGCGCGGGAGGCTGGAGTTTAGCGAATTGAGAGGGGCTGAAACTTACCATTATGTAAGGATAGCCGGCAGGGAGGTGGTTGTCAGGGTGAGTCCGGAGCTGCGCGCCGAAACCGGACAGGAAGTCAGGGTGGGTTTTAATATGTCCAAGGCCCATTTTTTCGATCAGGAAAGTGGGGTGAACGTCATTAGTCAGTAGACAGTAGTCAATCCGGAAGTCAGAATTTAGGAGTCATTAGACTGTAGTCAAGTCAAATATCTTATTGGGTCAAATCCCTGCTGAATTATGGCTCCTGAATTCTGAATACTTAAAGAAAAGGGGTGTTTTGATGATCAAAAACAAATGCAGAGTTGTCCTAAGCCTGGTTCTGGTCCTCGGCCTGGGGGTATTTACCGCCGGCTGCGATACTCAGGCTGCCGGGGAAGCAAATAATCCTGATTCTCTGACCATTGCGGTTGTGACCAAAGATACGTACCTGGATACGGCAGTGAAAAAGTTTGAGGAACTTCATCCCGGCGTTAGTGTAGAAGTGAAAGAATACACCTCCAGTACTTCGGAAAAAGGTGAAGGTGTCAGGGCGGCAGATCCCGGCGATATTGAAAAATACGTACGACTATGAATACCCAGCTCATGTCCGGGCAGGGCAGCGATATCATTTTATTAAACAACCTGCCCTATCAGACCTATGCGGATAAGAATCTTTTAGTTAACTTGGGCGGGCTGATGCAGTCGGATCAAAGCTTCGACAGCGGCAAATACTACCAAAATATTTTCAAGGCTTTAGAATATAAAGATAAACTATATGGGCTGCCGGTTAATATCGGTATCGATATGATTGCCGCCGATAGAACCTTAATGGCTGATTCCCAGGTGCAAATCGACGATAGCAGCTGGGATTGGAAGGATTTTGTCAAGACGGGGGAAAAGGTCATTAACGACAAGCAAAACGGGGGAACCCGGGAGATGTATGCCTTGGCCGGGATGGATGAAAAAAGACTGATTGCGACTCTGGTTAAAGAAAACTATGAGAGCCTGGTGGATCCGGAGAAGAAAACAGCCAATTTTTCCGGCCAGGAATTTCTTGATTTACTTTCCTTAAGTAAATATCTGATTGACCACAAATTGGTTAATACGGATACAGCCCAGACCAACATTATGGACATGGCCTCCCGGGGTAAACTTGTTTTTAATTTCACTTCTCTTGGAGGGTTTTGGGACCTGCAAGTGGCCAAGGCGATTTTCAGCGAGGGTGTTCAGCTTTTAAAGCCCCCCGGAAACGTGTTCTTTTCCACGGACTCCCTGTATGGGATCAGCAGTAAATCAGCCCATCAAGAACTGGCCTGGGAATTTTTAAAATTCTTGGTCTCTGATGAGATGATGACTCAGGGTGGAATGCCGGTTAATAAGAGTGTGCTTCCCCAGATTGCCCAGAATTTCACCCAGGCTATCCAAAAAAGGGGTGGGAGAATGAGAATTAAGGACGACGGCATTCCGGGTCAATCTATAACACTGCAACCCCCCACCCAGGAGGATGTGGATTATATGGAGAACCTGCTGAGTCAAGCGAAGGTCTACATCGGAACGGACCAGAAGATTATTTCCATTGTTCAGGAGGAAACCGCGGCCTTCTTTACAGGACAGAAGTCAGCGGAGGCGACTGCCCAATTGATTCAGGACAGGGTGAGCACTTATTTAAATGAATAATAGCAAAAGTTTTGAAGAGACCTTGAAAAACCAATGAGATCGAAAGAGCACCGAATGGTTCGGTGCTCTTAATTATAATGCAATAAGGAAATTTATGGAATTAATTCTATAGCTCAAACGGCTCGCGCAGGTAATCCCTGCGGCCGTGTAAGATTTGGTGTATAATAATGGTATGGTCAATTATTCTATACGAAACAAGGTATGGCTGAACAACTATAAATCGATATCCACGATTAACAAGGGTATATTCTTCATCCGAGAGTAGCGAGCCTAGATTGGAAGTCAGCCAGCCAGCCTGGATATTGCCATATTTATTCTTTAGATAGGAATTTGCTTTTTCCATCTCATTAATAGCACAGTATATTATTGCCCGTCAAACATAAAATTGTAGCCGGTTCATGCATATCTACCGGATTAGAATAGTTGATTCAAATCCATCCAAATGACTGAAGAACCGTTAAAGGCGCAGATTGATATTTGCCTTGCGGAAAGCCACCAAGCAGGGAGGCCTTTTTACAGGCAATGGAGTTGCGGGGGCTATGAAGTGAAGCATGGCGTATCAATGCGGAGCTCAATTCCTAAAATAATTATCTCACTATTGTTGAATAGAAACAAAAATTAAATATAATATGGTTAATGCACCAACGGGTGGGAGGACAGGCCATGAACAAAGAAGATCAGGTCATAATGGGTTTCAGGGACTTATACAACAAGATGACTTGGCTCAATAAGTCTAAGATGGAAGACAGTCTTAAGGGTTATAAGTCTTCTGAAGTACATTGCATCGAATACATTGGAAGGAATGAAGATTCCAACGGGACAAAACTTGTGGAGTCCTTTTATATGACTAGCGGTGCCATAAGTAAAATAACTAAGAAGCTCATAAAAAAAGGCATTATCGAAAGCTACCAGAAGCCGGATAACAAGAAAGAAATCTATTTTCGCTTGACTCCGCAAGGGAAAGCAATTTATAAAATCCATGAGGAACTGCACAAAGAGTTTCAAGAGCGGGATAAGGCCGTATTTGAGCAGGTAACCGAGGAACAATTTGACAGTATGCTTAGCTTCGTGGAAAGGTATATCAGGCATTTGGATGCAGAGATAAAGAAACTGGGTATAGATATTAAGTCGGAATCAAGTGATTCTTAGCTTCAGATGGAGTTTGCCTAAGAGGAATACTTACTCCAGCTGAAGCTTAGAAGAACTTATCCAGGGACGTAGCAGCCGTTATCTCATCCTCACCGCTAAAGTTGTTCTGTGTAGTTTGCGGTTCGGCGAAAGCATCCACTGGATGCTTTCGTACTTATAGAAGATGGGAGTCTTACGGCTGGTAGTCATCGGATAAATTTGAAAAATGAAAACTAACAGGCAGCCCAACTCTATTGAGAACAGGCTGCTTTTTCATTGCTATTATTTTGTTGACAAGGAAGGAAAACTATAATACGATTAATATGCTTCCAAGGAAGCAAAATCATAACTCTTGAGGGGAGAATTTAATGTTCAAATTTAGATCACACAATGAACAGAACACAGAACCAACCGTCGATAAAAAGGCTTTAATATTTGGTCTTATGTCTGTGTTTCTTTGCGGAATAGGCTTCACGATCATAGCGCCTGTCGTTCCATTCTTAGTGCAGCCTTATATAAGCAATCCGGGGGATCAAGCTATAACTTATGTTTTCAATTATGGGCGTCCAAGACATCATTTCCCAAGGTTTGATAATGCCAAAGCTTTTGCTGAAACTTAGTGATGCTCGTATTGCAATTCTTGGCATGGTTGCGGAGATTATAGGCTACAGTTTTATTGCAGCATCGGCTTTGTTCTCATTCTATCCTCTTTTTATCGCCGGAATGTTTATATTTGGTTTTGGTGATTCGATCTTTGGGCCTTCATTCAATGGGACGCTCTCCAAGTCTGTCGATTCCAGTGAACAGGGAAGGATTCAAGGAGGCAGCCAATCTATTCAGGCTTTAGCAAGAATGATTGGGCCTATCATTGGAGGTCAAATCTATGTATCACTAGGTCATGCCGCACCCGCTTTTATGGGTATGATCCTTATAGCGGCGGCAATACCGGTTTTATATAAGAGAACGCCTGTAACTATATAAACTGCCTGCTTTCTTTAGGCAAGACGAAAGGCCAGCATTTTTGCAAGTTGCAAAGTGCTGGCCTTTCGAGCCTGTGAGTCTTGATAAGATTGAACTATTCTATGTCAACTATAATTGAAGATAAACTTAATGCTTTCCCGCCAACTTTGCCTCTCAATCCTTCAGTCTTTTTAATCAGAAAATTGGAATGGGAAAGTTAAGATCAACATTGATATTTCTAACTAAGTCGGAGAAAATTTTCACGAAAAAAATTAAATGAAACAATTAATCGATTTAAAACCATATTATATAGAAGGGGAAATATTTCTGCTATTGATGAAATTAATGGTATGAATTCAAGGATACTCTATAACATACAACCTATTAAATAAACTTAACCAGCAGGGGTCGAGTCAAAGAATGTTGCAAAAGTCACGTACTATTGAGAACTTATCCAGAGAGAAAGATATCCCTCTTTTTGAATTTTCCATCCCCTAAAAGCAAATAAAGAGGGGGCTAGCCCCCCTCGTAGTCGATAGAATGAAGGTTGTACAATTCTAGGTCAAATAATTTTCGATAGTATACTCGGCTAATCGTTCTTGAAGCCAAGGATCAAATTCTGTAGTCAATTTTTGATCTAACAAGATCTCTTTGATTTTATCGCTGCTTTCCTCAAGAGTGGCTGCCTTTGCTTCCGTTCTGGCTTCAATCTTAATAATGTGATATCCGTAGTCTGTCTTGACCGGATCACTGATTTGACCAACTTCTAAAGAGAAGGCGACCTCTTCAAATTCTTGTACCATTTCTCTTTTAGCGAAGAAGCCAAGATTTCCACCTAGCTCTTTGGTACTTTCGTCAGTTGAATATTGCTTAGCTAAGTCAGCAAAAGCTTCCCCGGCTGCAATCTTTGCTTTAATCTCGTTGGCAAGTTCTGCGCTTGTCACTAGAATATGGCTGGCGTTTACTTCCTCGGCAACGTCTAGACTGGCTTTATTCGTATCGAAGTATGCTTTAATTTCATCTTCAGTTATAGGATTCTGGGCTTCAAGCAGTTTGGTTATTTGAAGATTGGTCAGGATATTTGTCCTAAGAGTATCCAGAGTGATGCCATTTGTTGCAAGGGCTTGGCTAAAGGCTTCTTCACTATCAAAGGATGCTTTCACTGTTGCAAGTTCCTTATCAATATCCGCCTCAGTAACTTGGATATTCTGTTTTTCGGCTTCTTGCTTAATGATACTCTGTTGAATCAAAGTATTTAAGGCATCACTGCCCCCTTGCTGAAGCAGAAACTCCTGCAGCTCTGTCTCAGAGATGGCTACCCCGTTGACCTTGGCAACAATGTTGTTTTGAGTAGCATAAACAGATCCAATTCCAATTACAGCAACTAATAGGATGGTGAATAGCCCTACGTAAATCGTCTTAAGTTTTTTAAATGTCATTTCTTTACTCCTTTAAAGTTGATAGTTAGTTAGAACGTTGGTTTATAATACTCAGGTCCTTTGATCATAGCCGGTCCAGAAGAACCCTTAGGATCCTTAAATACTAGTCTTTTTTGTATCAAATAGCTGAATAGGAATAAGATTGTCTCAGTGAGAAGTTTCGCATAAAATAAGGGGACACCGAATTGGAGATTGATCATGTGCAGAAGTGCATAATTCAAAGCCATTATGACGAGTACGAGGGTAAAGTACTTTTTCAGTGAACCTTGGAAGCCGGTCCGATTGCCTTTAGAGAAGACAAAAACCTTATTTAAAGTATAGTTAAAGATAGAGCTGCAAACTCTCGCTCCTACTACAGCAAGTAATAAATTCGGATATATAGACTGTATAAGCAGCAATAGGGCGATATCAAGCAGACCTGACAGCAGGGAAGATGCACTGAATTTTAAAATCGGAAAATATACTTTAGCCGAATCGATAAAGGTTCGGAAATGTGAGGAGTGGTTATGATGGTATACAGTATGGATATCCACCTCACTGAAGGAGTAGCCTTCCTCCTCAGCTTCGAGCAGACAATTCATTTCATACTCAAATCGCTCTCCCGGAACACTGCAGAGCCAGTCGAGCATATCGAGACTAAATCCACGCAGCCCCGTCTGGGTATCATGAATCCGTTGACCAGTGGAAGAGGAATAGACCATTCTGGTTACGGTATTTCCAAAACGGCTACGCAGGGGGACATTCCCTGTAAAACGTCTGCAGCCGAGAATAATGTGTCCTTTTGACCCCTTGATTGCTTGAGATATCTTGATAATATCCTGGGGTAAATGTTGCCCATCACTATCAGCGCAGACAACGCCTTCATTTTCTCCTGTTTCCTGAATATATCGAAACCCTGTCTTCAAGGCTTGTCCTTTACCTTGATTTGTTGTATGGGTTAACACAGTACAACCATAAGCTTTGACAGCCTTGAAAATCTCACGGTAGGCATTGCCGCTGCCATCATCCACAACGATGATCTTAAAGTTACAGACAGCCTGTAATTTCTCGATCAGGATCAATAGTCTTAGATCTGGTTCGTATGCAGGAATCAGTATCGTCATTACTTCCGACCTCCTACTAATGAGTTTGTCGTTAACTCAGGCTATCAATCACCCTTTTATATACAAAATATCACTAATTGAACGTTCGTCTTGTTTACCTAGAGGGTTGTTCACAACTCTGCCCATAAAATACATGGTTGACGAACCTCCTCCGTCAAGATTATAGGCCTCGGTACAGCCCAGGTCGGCGAATACATCGGTAAACTCAGATAAGGTCATACCTTTACTGTAGTTTTCCTTGCGCCCATCGACAACTACGAAGACATAATGGTTAGCAGAAATCAGGCCTATACCTGTTCGGGGATTCGAGCCTTGGATAGATCGGTTTCCAAAATTACTATCTATGGAAACCTTCTCAAAGTCCTCAAGGATTTCACTATTCTTAATCAGAACCGGACCAAAGGATAAGGTGTGAAGGGCTCCTGAGGCTAATAGGGAAGAGGAGGCTACTTCTGTTTCATCAAATGTTTGCATCGTCCCATCTTCAAATAAGGCGGCACCAACCCGAGCTGGTTCATCCCTGTACAGAACGCCATTACGGATTAACAACCCATCGCTGCGAAAACCGTAATAGTCTCCGTTAACCGCGAAGATGGCCTGGTTATCTGCGGCAATTTGGGAGGTTTTTTCTACAACGTTTCGTCCGAAGATATTCTTAGCAAAGGCTGATTTCAAACTTGAAGCATCACTCATTTGGACGTCGGCCACAAAATAAGTAACCATGTCCTTACCTTGACCAGTTTGTACTTTTTCAATGTTGATAGTCACGTTGTTACTTTTGTAGTTCCAATCATCGGACTCCACATTACTTGGAGTTTCTGTAACGGCACTTTCAGCTGTTAATATCTTGCCTTCCACATGTTCGATCAAATAACGATCTGCCAGGAGGTATAACCCGAAGGCAGTGGCTAACAATATAATGAGTAGGATGTATCTGGCTTTGTTCCTTTTAATCTTAGTATCGACGATGTTTAGCCTCCCTTACTAAGTTAAGAACTCTAGGTATACTTTACAATGCTATCCTTAAATGACCCTGAGATGCAGCTGAAATTCAGCTGAAATATTGAACTTATTGATCTGCAATAAGAAGCAATAATTGGAAAAAGGGGTCTAACAACCTAAGAACCTAACAAAAAGCGCTCTCACTCCACTTGGACAGTGGAAGGAGAACGCTTTTTGATGCTGAGTGAGACAATCTTCGCTAACCTATTACAGGTAATTTCAATCAACACAAAAAAGAGCAAGGCCACCCCGAATATTCGGCGGATGTTGTCTGGATTTAATTTGTTGAATTGGAAGGAATGTGCAGACGAGATGTGGAAATCCATATACAAAGACAACTGGCTATTATAGAGTGTTAAAATTATTAAATTAAACAGAAATTTGGGGCTGCAGTTCAGCTAAGGAAAATGCCAATAATGAGGGGATTTAAAATTCGGCAGTTTTAAGATTGACTAATCTAGAATTACTTCTCCATAATCCTTACGAGTAATCATTTCTTGACCTCCTCATATAAACCAAGTAAGTAAAGAGCACTTCTTTGTACATAGATCCATCGGGAGCCGGTGCTACAGCTGCACCTACTACTGGGCATATTACTTGTCTGCCGATAGCCATAGGATTAGGCCATCGTCAACTTAACAGGAATTCCAACATCTAGAAGAAAAGTACACAGAACAATTGCGGGATAATTCGAATAGCATATGAAACGCAAGGCATCTTGTTGTTAAATGAGCATAATAGTGTTAGAATAATGTACAAAGGAGGGAGCGAGTGTTATGCCACAAATCAGACCTATTACCGACCTTAGAAATACTAACGAAATTTCTGACCTGTGCCATGCGAAAAACGAGCCTATCTTCATCACTAAAAACGGTTATGGCGATTTAGTTGTAATGAGCATCGAAACCTACGAAGCAATGCTTGATGAAAACGAGATTGATAAAGAGATTGCAAAGGCAGAGGCAGAGTATCGTGCTGGCGGCAAATTGATAGATGCCAAAGAAGCGCTCAGCACTCTGCGGAGAAAACATTTTGGATAAGTACAGTGTAAAGTTGCTTACGGCAGCTTACAGAAACCTAAATGAAATTTATGAATATATTGCTGATGAACTCGATGCGGAGCCGGAGGCATTAGACCTCATTGCAAAACTAGAGGAAGCCATTTTATCTCTTGAAGTTATGCCGCAGCGTGGTTCAAAACGCAGTGTTGGTGCTTATGCAAACAAAGGATACCGTCAATGTTTCGTCAAAAATTTTACCATTGTCTACCGTATTGACGAAGCGAAAGAGCAGGTTGTTATTGTGACTATTAGATATTCGAAAGGTCAGTTTTAGGGTCAGGAGCAGTTCAGCCCTCATCGTTTTGACGGTTAGGGTTGAGATAATCTCATCTTTGACAGTTAAAATTCATAAAAAGCTTGAAGCCCTCGCATTTGCAAGGTGTTCAAGCTTTTTTTTATGACCCTTCGCGAAACGACAAGTTTCGCTGAGGACAAACTCGGGACGGTGGAAGTCATACAAGCTTGCGGTTGCTGAGAAAATCAGTACGATTCGAAGAGGATTAAGACTCTGCAGTGAGTAACTTGTTTCCGAATTGTAGTAGGGATTGTCAGGGAGAGATATTTTTAGTATAATACAACTTGAATATAAAACAATAAGAGGCTAGAACTAAACTTGGAGGATGGCTTATGATTGAGGAATTAACCAATGAACTTTTATTTTTCTTTAACGGGTTTTCGTCTTGGGAAAATTCAATAGTACGTGCAAGTGATTTAACAATTTCAGAGGCCCATGCCTTAGAGGTATTGGGAGAACACGAAAAAATGAATATGAAATCTCTAGCTCAAAAACTGGGAGTTACGACGGGAACTACAACGGTAACAGTCGATAGGCTTGAGAAGAAAAATTTTGCAAAACGTGAATCAACTCAGGAAGATAGACGGGTTAACTTAATTGTACTAACAGAAAAAGGGAAAAAGGCTTTTGGAGAACACCATAACTACCACATACAATTAACGGAACAGATGGTTTCAGTTTTGAGCGAGGATGAAATAAGGCAATTTCATGATACCCTTAAAAAGATAAATATGGAGACTTTCTAAGCTGGGTCAGTAAAGTCTATCCCCATTTAAAAGGAGACAGGAAAAACAGATCCGTATGGACAAAAAAAGATACTTAATTGTCTACTTTAATAAAGACTAGAAACCATCAGAAGAGAAGTCCGTTCTTGTCGGTTTCTCTTTTGACAATATCTGTAAACCCACTGAAAACACTGTTGTTTTGAGGGGATATTTTTATTATAATATATCTTGAATTTCAAATAGTAAGAATTTCTTATTTAAGTTGGGGGGCTGTGATTGAATAGAAGGTTTAAAAATTTTTCAAAACGTTGAACCATCACAGGAAGATAGAAGGGCCAACTTAATTAATCTAACTGAAAACGGTAAAAAGATAGGTCTATGAAAGGATGATATAGTTGATAAAACTATTAAAAGACGAGGAAAAAAGGACAGTCCTATTTCTTGTGATTTCGTTCATTTCCGTCGTAATCAGCTTCTTGAATGTGGGGGATTTACCCTTTGATGCCGCATGGTTGGCAATTTTATTGTGCGGGATACCGATCATCAAGGGGGCTGTTGTCGGCCTCGTTACCGAATTTGATATTAAAGCCGACGTGCTGGTATCCATCGCCTTAATTGCCGCGGTTATCATTGGCGAAATTTTTGCGGCTGGCGAAGTCGCCTTTATTATGGCAATCGGTGCGTATCTGGAAGAACGAACCGTGGCAAAAGCCCGAGCAGGCATTGAAAAACTGGTGCACCTCACTCCTACAACTGCAAGGGTCGCCAGGAATGGGGAAGAAGTTACTGTCCCTGCCGAGCAGGTCAAGGTTGGTGATATCCTCCGGGTGCTTGCGGGCGAAACCATCGCTGTAGACGGCATCATTATAAACGGTCAAACCTCGGTCAATCAGGCAGTGATGACCGGAGAGAGCCTACCGGTCGACAAGAGCAAGGGCGATGAGGTTTATAGCGGTACGGTCAATCAGTACGGGACATTCGATATGAGGGCTACAAAAGTTGGCGAGGACAGCTCCCTGCAAAGAATGATAAGGCTGGTACAGTCGGCCGACGCCGGCAAAGCGAAGATTGTCGGGATTGCAGACAGATGGGCTACCTGGATTGTAGTTATTGCCTTGCTTTCTGCCGGAGCCACCTGGTTAATGACAGATGAAATAATCCGCGCTGTGACCATCTTGGTCGTATTTTGTCCTTGTGCTTTGGTGTTGGCAACGCCAACAGCTATTATGGCCGGTATCGGCAATGCCACGAAATTTGGTATCCTGATCCGCGAAGGCGACGCCTTGGAAAGACTATCTGCGGTAAAGCGGATTGCCTTTGACAAAACAGGCACGCTCACCTATGGAAAACCTGACGTCGCAGCCGTCGAGAGCTTTGATCCCAGCCTGACCGTTGCTGAATTGCTCTCTCTGACGGCTTCCGCAGAGCTGCGTTCCGAGCATCCGTTAGGAAAATCCATTGTCGCTCATTACAAGCTTGCCTCAAACCCATCCCTACCAGAACCCAGCGATTTTCAGATGCTTGCGGGGCGTGGCGTTTCCGCCCTAGTAGACGGCCGCGCGATACTGGCTGGGAATGCAGAACTGCTGCGTGATAACTCTATCCTCTTACCCCCAACCATCATAGACAAGGCGGATACTTACAGAAATGACGGCTGCACCATCATTTTTGTATCTGTGGACGGCAAGCCTTCCGGTTTTATCGCATTGTCGGACACTTTACGGCCCGATGCCGTGAATGTGGTTAGGAACATTGAGAAATTAGGGGTTAAGAACGTCTTGTTAACGGGTGACAATCACCATGCCGCTTCTCATATGGCAAAGATCGCAGGAATTCAGGACATCCATACCGATTGCCTGCCCGAAAATAAAATGGCTATTATCGAAGAGTATCAAAGCGGCGGCGACTTGGTCTGCATGGTAGGCGACGGTGTAAACGATGCGCCTGCGTTAAAAAAAGCCCATGTGGGCATTGCTATGGGAGGTATCGGCAGTGATATCGCCGTGGAAGCAGCCGACATTGCCCTGGTCGGTGACGATATAAAGAGCATTCCACATTTGCTTGCATTATCAAAACGAACGATGAATACCATCAAGTTCAATATGGCGATATCCATGGCACTTAATTTTGCCGCAATTATTCTGGCCATGGTAGGGCTTCTCGGACCTGTTGTGGGCGCGCTGGTACATAATGCCGGTTCAGTCGCGGTGATTATCAATTCATCCTTATTATTACACTGGAAGGAGAATAAAGAATGAGCCCGTTGATTTTTAGAAGTATAGTAACTTAATTTTAAGTTTTGATGCGGCAAGGTAAATCGAATATTATGGCAAATCTAAAATGGAATAACTTACACATCTAACAATAAAAGGATTAACCTTTTGAAAAAGGACTTTATCAATACCATGCTTATTCCCAGGTTGCTCCGGTGGAGATGCATAAGGTCACAAGTGGTTGGGAGCACAACCAAGTAAGGTGGAATACACCGCCAAGCTTTAATTCCTCTGCCGAATCCACCTTTGGAAGCAGACTGTTGGCGGTACAACTGATTGGACCAGATTATCGACTTACTTCAAAGCCCCTGCTAATACGGCCGCGATTCAAATAGACTTGCGCTTTCTCGGAGCCGGAACGGTTTACTTTGATGGAGCAGAACTGGTCTATGGAAGGGTGCTGGATAACTACTATTCCATGCCAGCCTGGAGTGGGGGAACCTTGATAACTGGACAATGTCTTCATTTGGAACTGGAGACAGCAAAAGTTCTGAAATGGCTAAAGGAGGAAGCTATTCCTTAAAACTCAACGGAACCTCGACCAGTAAAAATCTAGGGCAGTATGTCGAAGTACAGGGTAATGCCAATGATCCTCTAACGATATCCGGCTGGGCCTACTCAACAAATCCCAATCCCTCAGGGGGATACTTTGCCCTGGATGTCGTTTTGAGGTATAACGATGGAACGGAAGATGTCTTCATCCAGGAATTTGACAAATCGAGAGCGAATCAGTGGCAGATACTCAAAAGCACGATTCGCGCCCAGAAAGCTTTTTACCAGGCTAAGGTCTATGTCCTTTACTACAATCAGACAGGCACCGTATATTTTGACAACATTAAACTGGAAGAGCGGAGTTCCCTGTCGCAAAAGGCCTATGATTCATCCGGGAACTTTGTCACTGCAACAACGGATGAATTAAACAACCGTTCCAGCTCCAATTACGATTCCAACGGTAATCTGCTGGATTCTACCGATGCCAGCAGTAAGAAGGCCAGCTTTGTTTATAATGTCTTGAATAAGCTCAAGAGTGCTACCCTAAAAGGATCGACCCTCGCTGAAGATATACAGACCAGCTATAATTACGACACCCAAGGAAACTTAAAGTCCAGAACCGACCCCAATGGGCGTGTTACTAATTTTGATTACAACGCAATTAATAAGGCTGTAACTGAGACAGATCCTTTAGGGAAATTTATCACCTACGATTACGATGAGAACGGTAACCTAAAATCCAAGGGGTAAAGGGGCGAATATCGTCCAAGCGGAGAGCTACACTTATGACCGGAAAAACCGGCTGCTGGAAACGTATGTCGGAGGTGTAAAACAATTTACCAATGAGATGTAATAGTTCTTATACGCTAAGGGCGGGAGTGTCCATGCCCATTGGCTGGGATGAACTGGACAGGGTGGCTTCCGATGGCGTAGCATAAATGAGGTGATTAGAGATTTTCGGCAATGTCGTAAATTAATTTCTCTGTACTTTCCCAACCTAGACAAGCGTCTGTTATGGATTTTCCATAGACATTTTCAGCAATAGTTTGGTTGCCCTCAACCAGGTAACTTTCTATCATTAAACCTTTGATCATTTTGCGCAGTAGGGAATCGTATTTCCTGCTCATTAATATTTCTCTGGCAATACGGGGCTGTTCATGGTAACGTTTCATTGAATTTGCATGGTTTGTATCGACTATGATAACAGGATTGTTTAGTGAATGTTTTTCGTACTCTTGGGCGATATGAAATAAATCTTCATAATGGTAGTTTGGAATACTGTTGCCATTAGCATCAACAGCACCTCGTAATATGGCATGAGTCAAGTTGTTCCCCGATGTTTCAATCTGCCAGCCGTTGTAAATGAAAGTATGGTTGCTTTGGGCAGCTTTAATTGAATTTAACATTACGGATAAGTCGCCACTGGTCGGATTCTTCATTCCAACCGGTACATCAATGCCGCTTGCAGTCAACCTGTGTTGTTGATTTTCTACAGAACGCGCCCCAACTGCAACATAACCCAATACATCAATTAGATAGGGGTAGTTTTCCGGATACAACATCTCATCAGCTGCAACCATATGATATTCACTTAAAGACCGGATATGCAGATTCCTAATAGCTTTGATTCCTTTGTATAGATCCGGTTCTTTACTAGGGTCTGGCTGATGAACCATTCCCTTATATCCTTCTCCCGTAGTACGGGGCTTATTAGTATAAATTCTCGGTATGATAATAATCGAATTTTTAACCTTCTCTTGTACTGCCGCTAACTTTCCGATGTATTCACAGACGGAATCCTCGTTATCTGCTGAGCACGGGCCTATGATCAGTATAAACCTATGGTCGTTATGCTCAAACACACTTTTTATCTGTTGATCTCGGTCCTTCTTGATGAGCTTAATATGATTGGGTACGGGCAACTCTTCAATAATTTCGCTGGCTGAAGGTATTTTCTTAATATACTTCATACACATATCCTATTCTCCTTGTTTCGTATAGTTTGTCATGATTAATTTCAGTCGTTGGCACTAATATATAATTTGTGTTTCATAGATCGGTATTCAATAAATCCCCCATGTAAATCCCTCCAATTAATCTATGATATTCAAAAAGGCCATGGCTTCGTCCAGTCGGGACGAAAGCCATGGTCTTCCGCGTTACCACCCAATTTGATCAATAAATGATCCGCTCAGTAAAGTACAGGTTTTTAGCGTGCATTTAGGATAAAGAGGGAGGGATAAAAAATAAAACTTCCCGTCCGCATAGGGACGAGAAGTTATTCTCGCGTTACCACCCAACTTAACTTCAGTCAGTGAAGTTCTCTCTCCAAGGTGCAGGATAAAATCCGATACCCTCTTCATCTAACGGTGAAGTACCCGTCTGAGCCTACTTAGCAAAGCTGTTCAGTTCAGCAGCTCCAGAGTGAACTTCAATTGCCGTTGACTATGGAAAAGCTTTCAGTCGATGACTCTTCCTCCCTGAATAGCAATCCAGCAATTTACTTTTCTCTATCATAGCCTTTGTAAATTAATATAAACTTTTTGCTTGGACTAATAATATTCTATAGACATTTATGTGTCAATATCATCTTAGTGTTTTTTATTGACTGTTGAAGCAATCAGATTTTCCTGCTCTGTAGCCGGAACAGTATGCCGGCAATTTTTTGCCCTTCTTTGAGATAACAAAAGGGGGGGGCTCTTTTTTCAAAACGTACATAGTTTTCTTGTAAGAGAGTGCTCAAAAGATATATTGATATTTTTCGATGTGAGGCATATACTTAAACATATCGGAAAAATTAGATTTGAGGTGATTGAAATGGATACACAAAATCAATATGAAAGGAACGCTAAAGTTTTTAAGGCGCTTTGCGATTCGAATCGCCTAATGATCATTGAAATGCTTCAAAGTGGTGAAAGATGCGCTTGTGAAATTTTGGAAGGGCTTCATATAGGACAATCCACTTTATCACACCATATGAAAATACTAATTGAATCTGGGATAGTGGCAGGCCGCCCGGAGGGAAAGTGGATGTACTATTCTTTAAATAAGGAGGGCTGCGAAGCAGCAAAAACCCTTCTTGATGAACTCACAAGGTTAAAGGAGAACTTGCCTGGGGCAGGGAGAAATGTGAGTGCTAATTCTGAAAAGGAGCAGGATGTATGTTGGATATCACTATGAGCAGAGAGATTAAGATCACACCAACCTCCAGTCAATTAACAACTCAGGATATTCGCGGAACCTGGAAGGCCCGGTGGGGGATCAAGCGAATGAATTATAAAGTAGAGCCGGGACTTTACCGGTTAGGTAGTCCTGATCCCAATGCTCCCGTACTTGTCACAGCTAATTATAAAATGACCTTTGATGCACTTAGGAAAGAGTTAAGTGATTTGGATGCTTGGATTTTAGTACTGGATACTAAGGGAGTCAATGTTTGGTGCGCCGCTGGCAAGGGCACATTTGGAACTACTGAACTTCTCAATCGCCTTGCCATGGTTGATTTGGAGAAAATTGTATCTCATAAAACTTTGATCTTACCCCAATTAGGAGCACCGGGTGTCTGTGCCCACGAGGTACAAAAGCATTCTGGTTTTAAAATAATCTATGGTCCGGTTCGAGCAAAGGATATCAAATCGTTTATAAACTCAGGGATGAAAGCTACAGATGAAATGCGAACCGTTAAGTTTAGTGCTTATGATCGGTTGGTATTGACACCCATTGAACTAGTAGGTACCATTAAGATTTCTCTCATGATTTTCGGGGTGCTTTTTTTATTGAATCTTATAGGTCTGGGCCCTTTTGGCATTGTTGATTTCTACGCATATGTTGGTGCTGTAATTATAGGAAGTGTGCTTACCCCAGTATTGTTACCCTGGATACCAGGACGAGCTTTCGCGTGGAAAGGATGGTTATTAGGATTTATCTGGGTTATTATTGTCAATTTTCTTAATGGGTGGCCAAATACGCCTGAATATGGTTTACTAAAGGCTTTAGGGTATTTACTGCTGTTGCCGCCAGTATCTGCCTACTTAGCAATGAACTTTACAGGCTCATCAACGTTTACTTCTTTCTCCGGAGTGTTGAAGGAGATGAAAATAGCCCTACCTGGGCTGATCGTTTCGATAGTTTTAGGGGTAATTCTGATGATAATTAACACCATTAGCTAAGCTTAGAGGAGTTGTGATCGGTGAAAAACAGATACTTAAAAAATGTTTCTACATTAAGAATTGAATTCGATAGATGTAAGGGTTGTGGAAGATGTCTGGAAGTCTGCCCGCATCATGTTTTTGTCATGGGCAAAGGTAAATCTGTGATTGCAGATAAGGACAGTTGTATTGAATGTGGTGCGTGTGTTAAGAACTGTCCATTTAAAGCATTAGAAGTTAAACCTGGAGTTGGTTGTGCTTCAGCTATTATTAAGGGATGGTTAACCGGATCTGAGCCGAATTGCGATTGTTCAGATGGTAGTTGCTGCTAGTATGAGCCCTTTGTAGGCAATTATGGTGGCAACCTTATAAAGTTGCTTTGTTCTTAAGCAGAAGTCCTCACTTAGATTTGAAGGAGGACTTCTGTTTTTGCGTTGCTGTAATTTTGAAGGGCGGGATTTGCGTTAAAGAATAATCAGTGCTCGGAAGGTAAAATAATCAAATTATAGAAAATTCTAAAGGATTGTTATAGAAGCCACAGGACTTAGCAACAACCACATTTCCAATATCGAAAACAATCATTCTATTCCCAGCATTGAAACATTGCTTAAAATATGTGAGGCCCTGGACGTTACGCCGGATTACCTCCTGCTGGGTATTTTCAGACAAGCGAAGGACAGCCTGCTTTCACAAATTAATCAAAAACTCAAGCTGTGTGATGAGAAAAAGCAAGAACTGGTTGATCATTTTATAACCTGGCTAGTTGATGAAAAACTATAGTTTCAGATAGGAATTTCCGGGGACGTTGGCACAGGATCTGGAGATTCGTCAGAGCGAGGCGATTATCAAGAAGAGTTTAAAACAACCCATGATTCTTGGCAGGATTTTTTTAGGAATCATCAGCAGTTTAATAATGAACGCTTAAAAATTCGGCGGTTTTGTGGTCTGACTAATCTAGATTAGTCGTCTCAAAACCGCCGAATTTTTAAATTGGATATGCCAAAAGAAGCGCCGAGGGTAGTGAGTCCGGCCTGGTCTAGGATGTGATTTGTAACAATGGTGACACAGCCTTCTGCTTGGCATAGATTACGGACTAAAGGGTGCCTCCCTGTTGAGCGGGGATGACCAACCGGGCTTGTACCAAGAATCTTACGCGCGTAAGATTCTTGGTACAAGCCCGGGAGACATAGCCTAAGATAAAAGTCATTATTAGGGTTGTTTGGGATGAGGAGATTGCACTTTGTCAATACTCTTGAAATACCTCGGATAAATCTATACGTATCGATCTAGGTATCTCAGATTGAATTAGATCAGTTTCGCAATAGATGTCGGGGCGACCGAATTTTCCTTCTTTGTCCAATTTAAAAACTACGACAGTTTTTTGTTCGGGGTAGATTATCCAATATTGAGTTACCCCCGCTTTTTCATAGAGATAAAACTTATCCTTAATGTCTTTACGTAGAGTTGTTGGGGATGTTACCTCAATAACGAGATCAGGGCCACCAACACATCCATGATTATCCAGCTTATTTCGATCACAGATTATAGCTAGATCAGGTTGTACAACAGTGAAGATATCGTCGCTTTTTATCTCCTGTTCAGGTAATCTTACATCAAAGGGGGCACCAAAAACTTGGCAAGGACTGTCTTTAAGGGCGTTGTAAAATTGAGCTATGAGCGTAGTAACAATTTTCTGGTGTTGTGTCGATGGAGCGGGAGTCATATTATAAGGAATTCCGTTAATGAGCTCCCACTGTTCTTCTTCCGACCAAGTTAGATAGTCTTTATAAGTGAATTTACGGTCAAGATTCTGTTCAGGTTGGCTCATCAAGGATCATCTCCTAGAAAGTTGATTAAAGAGTTCTATTTCTATTCTGTCAAGTACCACATTTTCCCTTAATTAATCATAACATAGAGGTTACCTAGCGGCAAGCGCCAACCAAGCTTGTGAGACCTGGAAATTTGGACATGGCAGTATATACGATTCATATGATTAAAAATTGCCTGTTTTGAGATAATCTAGATTAGTCCATCTCAAAACAGGCAATTTTTAAACTGGAGAGTGTGAAATTCTTCGCTGTACGCCATAGTTTGAACAGAGAATTCTTCCTACTTTAATTATAACATACAAAAAATTGTAAATGTAGACTATTTGTTCTCATTGGCTACTGCTATAATGGGTCAGCGAAGGGATAGCAATCAAAGAAACCTAAAGAAATTAAATGGTTAGGAGAGATATTGAATGAGTTCTTTGGTTCTCGGTTTTCAGGAAATGGATAAAACACAGCTTTTGCTCGTTGGCGGAAAAGGCTTAAATTTAGGGGAATTATCCAAAATTCAAGGCATCCAAGTACCAGAAGGATTTTGTGTTACAACCCTGGGATATCAAAAAGCCATGGAACAAAACGAAAGGTTTCAAGCCTTGTTGGATCAGCTAACCCTGCTAAACGTAGAGGATCGAGATCAAATTGGTGAAATCAGCAGGAAGATTCGAAAAATCATTAGGGAAGTAGAAATTCCTGCCGATGTTGTGCAAGCAGTTGCTCACTACCTCTCTCAGTTTGGCGACGGACATGCTTATGCAGTGCGTTCCAGTGCGACTGCTGAAGATTTACCTCAGGTCTCTTTTGCCGGTCAACACGACACCTATTTAAATATCATCGGCCAAGAAGCAATCCTCAAGCATATCAGCAAATGCTGGGCTTCCCTCTTTACGGATCGTGCGGTAATCTACCGAATGCAAAACAGATTTGACCACAGCCAGGTTTATTTATCCGTTATCATTCAAAGGATGGTTTTCCCCCAGGCTTCAGGAATTTTATTTACCGCTGATCCCCTTACTTCTAACCGAAAGCTGCTATCCATCAATGCCAGTTTTGGACTTGGAGAAGCACTGGTCTCCGGCTTGGTTTCTGCCGATTGTTATCAAGTACAGGAAGAGAATATCGTCGATAAGCTGATAGCAACCAAAAAATTGGCTGTCTATGGACTAAAAGAAGGCGGAACAGAGACCCAACCGATCGATCCTGATCGGCAAACGACTCAAACACTTACCGACCGGCAAATTTTACAGTTGGCACGCCTGGGAAGACAGATCGAAGCTTATTTCGGTAGCCCCCAGGACATCGAATGGTGTTTGGTTGATGATACATTTTACATTGTTCAGAGTCGGCCCATCACTACTTTATACCCCATCCCTGCAGCAGAGACCCAAGAAAATCACGTTTATGTATCTGTCGGACATCAACAAATGATGACTGACCCCTTGAAACCATTGGGAATGTCGATATTCCAGTTAACATCTTTTGGACCCAGGTTTAAAGCCGGTGGAAGGATGTTTGTTGATGTTACACCTATGCTGGCTTCCCCTGACAGCAGAAAAACGTTATTGAAGACCATGGGAGAACACGATCCCCTCATGAAAGACGCACTCATGACCATTGTAGAGCGAGGAGATTTTATAAAACCCTTACCAAATGATCAGAAAGAAGTTCCCAGTAAAAGCAAGAAAGGGATACCGTCTGCAGGGTCTCCGGCCCAAATCGAAAACGATCCTACAATCGTTGCTGATTTGATTAAGAGTAGTCAAACATCCATAGCAGAGCTAAAACAAACCATACAAGGGAAATCGGGAACGGATTTATTGGATTTTATCCTGGCAGATATCCAGGAGTTAAAGAAGATTTTATTTGACCCACAAAGTACGGCAGTATTTATGGCCGCTATGGATGCTTGCGTCTGGATCAATGAAAATATGAACATGTGGTTAGGTGAAAAGAACGCAGCAGACACCCTTTCTCAATCTGTACCCAACAATATTACTTCGGAAATGGGTCTGGCGCTAATGGATGTGGCAGATGTGATTCGTCCTTATCCGGAAGTCACTGCTTATTTACACCAGGTAAACGATGATAACTATTTGGCTGAACTGGTTAAGTTTGATGGTGGGCAAGTTGCCCAAGAGGCTATCACTGCTTTTCTCAATAAATACGGAATGCGCTGTGCCGGAGAAATCGATATTACCAAACCTCGTTGGAGCGAAAAACCAACGACACTTGTCCCCTTGATTCTCAGTAATGTCAAAAACTTTGAGCCTAAGGCCGGCCAGCGGAAATTTGAGCAAGGGCAGCGTGTTGCTTTGCAAAAAGAACAAGAGTTATTAGATCGATTGAAGCAATTGCCGGATGGTGAAGAAAAAGCCAAAGAAACCAAAGGAATGATCGACCTAATGCGCAATTACATCGGCTATCGTGATTATCCAAAATACGGCATGATTAATCGCTACTTTGTTTATAAGCAGGCTTTACTGAAAGAAGCCGAAGGACTCCTCCAAGAGGGCGTTATTCAGGAAAAAGAAGATATCTACTATCTCACCTTTGAAGAACTTCGTGAAGTCGTAAGCACCCATAAACTGGATCGCCAGATCCTAAGGAGTCGAAAAGACGAGTACAAATTCTATGAAAAACTAACTCCCCCTCGGGTTATCACCTCTGATGGTGAAACACTCTCCGGGGAGTACAAACGAGAAAATCTCCCAGCGGAAGCTCTTATAGGTCTGCCTGTTTCTTCCGGAGTTATAGAGGGACGGGCACGGGTCATCTTAAACATGGAAGAAGCTGATCTGGAAGCTGGAGATATCTTAGTCACCTCCTTTACCGACCCCAGCTGGACACCATTGTTTGTATCCATAAAAGGCCTGGTCACCGAAGTTGGCGGACTGATGACCCATGGAGCAGTGATCGCCCGGGAATATGGCTTACCGGCAGTTGTCGGAGTGGAAAATGCCACCAAACTGATCAAAGATGGGCAACGTATTCGCGTCCATGGAACAGAAGGGTATGTAGAAATATTGTAAGTGAAGAGGTCAAAAGAGATGACAAAGGTTAGTTGGAGGGAGAAAATCTATTAATTGTAAAATTAGAGCAGCTTCTTTTTACATTGTTAGTCTTGTTTACACTCTGTTTAAAAACCTATATTATCGTAAATATTAGTTTGTGTTTTACGAAAATGAGGTGTTGCAATGATTAAAATATTGGTGGTTGATGACGATGCATATATTCGCAGGCTGGTAAGTACGATATTGAATGATGCCGGTTTCGATGTTTACGAGGCTGCAGACGGACGCGATGCACTTCTGAAACTCGACGAAAAAAGAATAGATCTTTGCGTTGCTGATATCATGATGCCTAATATGGACGGCTTGGATTTTTGCCGGAATGCCCGCAATTATTATAAGGATATGCCTATCCTTATGTTGACGGCGAAAAGTGAAATAGGCTCAAAAATTGAAAGCTATGGATCGGGTGCGGATGATTACCTGACAAAACCTTTTGATGCGGAAGAATTGTTGCTTCGCATCAGAGCGTTGTTGAAACGCTATAAAATCGCTTCACAGCAAACCATTGCGATAGGCCTTCTTACCGTGGACAGCACCAGCCATACAGTTTCTGTTGGCGGAGAATGCCTAAGTATTCCTTTGCGGGAATTTGAACTTCTTTTTAAGCTTGGCAGCTTCCTCGGAAAAACCTTATCCCGCAATCAGCTGATCGAGGATATATGGGGGTTCGATTTTGACGGCAATGAACGCACTTTGGATGTTCATGTCGGACGGCTGCGCGACCGATTTCCGTCCGAACGATTCGGCTTTCAAATTCTCACCATCCGCAGCTTGGGTTATCGTCTGGAAGTGATTTCTTGAAAAAAAAGAGCTGGCTACGAAATTTGCTCTGGTTGTGTCTTTGTGTGTGCATGCTGGCGGCGTGTTTTGTGGCAAGCTATATGCTGATGCTGCTGATTTACCGGTTCATAGGAAGACCGCCCGAACCGTGGGACGATATGCTCTACGGTACAATCAATTTAGTTCTGATTGTCGGGAGTATTTTTGTAGGGGCTATGATAAATAACCACAATCGGTCCCGCCTGCTGCGGAGAACCCTTCAAGCTTTGGAAAGAATAGCGCAGGGTAATTTTGATGTGTTTATTGAACATGATGAGCATGGGCGTTTCAATGAGCTTACCAACAGCATCAATAAGATGGCCAAAGAACTTGGCTCGATGGAGCAGTTGCGGCAGGATTTTATCTCCAACATATCGCATGAGTTTCAATCGCCGCTGACATCCATCAGCGGCTATGCCGCACTGCTGCGAAAGGACGGCGCGACGCTTAAGCAGCAGGAATATACCACGATCATCGAAGAGGAAAGCAAGAGATTATCCAAACTATCGGATAATCTTTTGCGGCTGTCGGCATTGGAAGGGTCGGGCAGCTCTATCACGAAAGCCTCGTTCCGGCTGGACAGACAACTTGAAAATGTTGTATTACTCTTAGAACCGCAATGGAAAGCAAAAAACATTATTCCCGAAACAACCTTGCCTAAAATAACCGTCTGTGGAAACGAGGATCTGTTAAAGCAGGTTTGGATCAACCTTTTGGTGAATGCTATAAAATTTACACCTGAAAATGGAGAGATTAACGTCAGCTTAAAACAGGACGGTGAAACCGCGGTTTGTATCATTTCCGATAACGGTATCGGTATAGCGCCATCTGAGCAAATGCGTATTTTTGAGCGATTTTATAAAGTAGATAAATCCCGTGAACGATCATTGGGTGGAAATGGACTGGGACTTGCCCTGGTGAAAAAGATTATAAATTTACACCAGGGCAAGGTCACTGTGGAAAGCGCGTTAGGAAAGGGAACGACATTTAAGGTTAGATTACCAATCATACAGTAACTATAATATCAGAACGAAACCGTGACGAAAGCATTCCTTGCCGAATAGACACGCCCCTGCATCCCAATAGGGATTTTTGTACGAAAAAGTACATCCATATTGGCACTCATAACAGGAATGAATACCCATCCGAGGATTGCACCCAAACACCACACCGGTGTACTCCTGCCGAAAGCCAAGATAAAATTCTCGGTACTCGTGGAAAAAGCAAGCAATTACAAATGACTGGAACTCGGTTTTTAGGCGGCGGCAGGATAGTGATCAGAATGCTTCAAGCATTATTAAATATTATGTGGAAATCCCTCAATAACCTTGCAGGATTTATTTGGATTTTCGTTGAATTGTTGGAGATATAAAGTTTTAGAAAAATGTAGCCTTTTCGTTTTCTAATACGCAAATATGTAGATTAGAGGTGGCATTAATGTCATTAAAATTGATTCGAGAATATGAAATGGAGTTGTCAACACCGGGATGTCATCCTGGGGCGGACTGGTATCGTGTCTTCATTGCCATGGTAAATGACATTAGCGAAGTCTTCCCGTATCTAAATGCCGACCTGAAGGGATTTGTCGATTATAATAACCGGAGCAAGATCTTGCTTTGGTCGCCTGGCGGAAAAGAAAAGACAGAAAAGATATATGCATTCAGGCCCCATGAAATTGGAATTACTCCTATCTCGGATAGGGAGGAGGCAAAAGAGTATACTAGCAAAATTATCGACATCGTCAACGATGTTTGGAATCGAAGAAACGAGATACAGCCGAAATTTGAGGGCATTAGGCCTCTGCCTACTGCGATTGATATCTATAAACTCTTGCCAAGGACAAACTGCAAAGAATGTGGTTTTCTAACCTGCATGGCCTTTGCTGTTGCTTTAAGAAATGATTTTAAAATATCATCTTGTCCGTATATGCTAGAGGATGATTTTTGGAAACTGGTAGCGCAAGAGTAATAATGGACACTTCCAAATTAATCCCCATCCGGCAGAGAAGTAGCTCCATAATTCTCCATAATGTTAAGAAAAAGAGTATTTATGTTTCCTTGTCAATAAAAAAGGGGGCTGTATCATACGCTAATGTTTCAGCGTTTTGATACAGCCCCCTTTAGGCTACTTTTTGATACACCCCATATCCACTGCCTCTGTGCTTGGTAGTATGGTCTCTAATAGGTGTACAATCTACTGTAATGACCGCTCTAGTGTTTCAAAAGTATTTTGGAAATTGTTTAATCCGTTTACGCTCCGTTTAAATTTCTATTCTATGCTAAGTTCAGCAATGCGTCGATCTTCGAGGGGAGTGAGTTATCGGTGATCAAACTAGTGTTGAATTTATACAGGGAGGAGTCAAACAATGCTAACCAAGAAAAAAGTGATTATTACTATTGCCGTTTTGGTTGTTCTGATGACTGGGGTTATGTTGTTAGGCAATCAGGAGGAAGCATCTCCGGCAGAAATAGAGAAAGTAAATAATAAGGTTTATGTCAAAGTTCAGCAGGTGAATTTTATCGAAAAAGCAGCAGGTCTTGAATTCAAGGCTTCCTTGGAAGCGTCGGAGGAAGGTATCGTAAGTAGTAAAGTCGGAGGAAAGGTTGTTCAAATTCTGTTTGAAGAAGGTAAGTACATACATCAGGGAGAGCCTCTAGTTAAACT
>Ga0074193_1000512_pt1 | contig 62839 bp, 62 predicted proteins | sample EPASupsiteHSE605_FD_64523 | JGI IMG/M metagenome (GOLD analysis project Ga0074193, IMG submission 64523) | Bioremediated contaminated groundwater from EPA Superfund site, New Mexico - Sample HSE6-05 | ecosystem: Environmental > Aquatic > Deep subsurface > Groundwater > Contaminated ...
GGTGGTCATATCTTCAACATCATGCTGCAGGATAAATTTCTCCCGCTCATCTTCCGGAATCCCCAGCAGGAGAAGGGCCTGGTAGTAGGTCAAATTCGTCAGCGCTGACGAATTTGACCAGCCGCCGTCACGGATAGCAGCCGCTACAGTTTCGCGAGCAATTCTTTCGTTTCATCAATCAACAGCTTTAGCTGCATGCAAGCATCTGCACTATCTTTTCCGACTTTTGCAAAAATAGCATCAACCTTATTTTTGTAGTAAACAGGACAGATCGCAAAGCTGTCTATCATTCTGACTGCCTTCTTAACATTCAGGCAGTATTTTACGACGCGGAATAGTAACTGGGACAATCTCATCTTCATACTTTCCTGCTTTAATTGCTGCTTCAGCACGGATCTGGCTTTCTGCTGAATAAAGGTCCTGTTCCTCCCGAGAAATGGAAAATTCATCCGCTATGTTCTCGGCTGTAATCCCCATATGAATATTATGGAAGGCATCGGTTAGACCGTCGTTTACCATTGTATCGACTAAAATATCATTCCCCATGCGATAACCAGAACGGGCTTTAGGCAATGCATAGGGAGCAAGTGACATGCTTTCCATTCCACCCGCAATCATGATATCTGCATCTCCGGCAATGATGGCCTGTGCTGCACAAATCACAGCCTTTAGTCCAGAACCGCATACCTTATTAATTGTTAATGCGGGGGTTGTCTGGGGAAGTCCGGCTTTTATGACTGCTTGACGAGCTGGATTTTGCCCGAGAGTAGCAGTTAAAACATTACCCATAATTACTTCTTCGACTTGCTCCGGTGTAATGCCCGCTCTGTTAATAGCTTCTTTTACAACAAGTGCCCCTAAATCGACTGCAGGCACCTGACTAAGCGCTCCACTTAAAGTACCAATGGGTGTACGTACGGCGCTTACTATAACTGCCTGACGCATAGTTTGCCTCCTATTTATCTTCATAATAATCTAAGATCTTTTCGGACTTCATCTGGGTTACCACTTCTTTACCCAAGCTCATATACAATTCTAGTGGTTCTTTTGGGCTAATATAAGACCCCTTCGAAGTAGATATATTTGGGAACCAAGCTTAATAAATTTTGATTCCCATACTTGGATTAGTCAATTTAGGTAACAAGCCCACCGTCCACTTGAATAACTGCTCCGTTGATAAAAGAACCGGCCTCTGATGCGAGGAACAGGTACACTGAAGCAACATCACGCGGGGTGCCTAACCTCCCGAGTGGGGTTTTTTCTTTCATGAGTTGAAGTACTTTCTCTGGGACTTTGGCAGTCATATCTGAAATTATAAATCCTGGAGCGACTGCGTTCGTGCGAATTCCCTTTTTACCCAATTCTTTTGCCCAGCTTTTAGTCAGACCGATGACTCCCGCTTTTGTGGCTGCATAATTTGTTTGACCAACATTGCCATACACCCCCACAACCGAAGAAGCGTTAGCAATAGATCCACTTCCTTGCTGAACCATAATAGGAACTACTGCCTGCGTACAGTTAAATACTCCCGTTAGATTTACGCCGATAACAGCATTCCATTGCTCGATGCTTAATTTAGTTAACAAACCGTCCTGAGTAATGCCGGCATTGTTAATCAGTACATCAATGCGACCGAACCTTTCCAATGTATTATTAACCATTTCTTGTACTTGTGCTTGATCCGTGACATTAACATAACAAAAGATTGCTTCGCCACCGCTCGTGGTTATTTCCTCGGCCACTTTCTTTCCTGAAGTATCGTAATCAGCTACAACAACTTTTGCTCCTTTCTGAGCAAACAGAAGTGCCGTTTCTCGCCCAATTCCTTTTCCTGCACCTGTAATGATCACAACCTTATCTTGTAATTCCATAATATCGCTCCTTAGATTCAATTATTTATCAATTTTATAATAGTAATTAGACAACTGAATAGGCTGCTTCCTGAATAGCTGCAACTAATTCTTCCCTCTTCGTTCCACTGACGCATACATTATGGAAACCCATGTCCTTTAAGGACTTTACATCGTTAGGGGGAATAACTCCCCCAATGATAAATGCTATGTCGTTATCAAGCCCTTTTTGTTTCGCCAACTCTAACAGGTGTTTCCCCGTACGCAAATGGGCCCCTGACAGTGAGCTGACACCAATTACCCTAACGTCTTCCTCAGTCGCCGCTTTTATAGCATTTTCTGCAGTGGTGTTACCCATGTATACTACTTCCATACCTTCTTCTTTTAGAATACTACTTACTAGAATTATTCCACGGTTATGTGTCTCTGGCCCAAGGCAACACATTAACACTTTGATTATTTTATTTTCCAATTATTTCCTCCCCTTTCAATTAAAACATGCTAGGTTTTTTCCATAGTCCAAAAACTTCTTTGAATACTTTCCATTGTTCACCGACTGTACAGCCAACTCTTGAACAATTAACCGTGTACTCCATGATGTTCTTGCCGTCTTTACATGCTCCTCTTAATTCGTTCAGAGCCTGCTCAACTTTTGCATTTTCCCTATTCTGCTTATGTTCATGCAGTCTTTGTAGTTGAATTTCTTCACATTCTTCTGGGTAACGGAAGGATTCAAAATCTTCACCTTGACCACTCTTTTGGAAGTTATGGCCAACAATTTTAATTTCACCTTTTTCAATTCTCATTTGTTCTTTAGTCATGTAGTTAAATATCTTCCGAGATAAATAACCGTTGGCTATTGCTTCAACATACCCTCCTTGTTTTTCTATCTCTGAAATTTCAGCTAGGATTCTCTCTTCCATCTCATTCGTCAAAGCTTCTACATAATAGGAGCCTCCTAATGGGTCAACTACAGAGGTAATCCCTGTTTCATGTTCAATAATTTGTTGGGTTCTTAAGGAAATTAAAGATGCTTCTTCTGAAGGTACCGAAATAGCCTCATCATAAGAATCCACATGCAAGGATTGTACGCCACCTAAAACAGCAGCAAGGGCCTCATAAGATGACCTAATAATGTTGTTATATGGTTCTTCTCTAACTAGACTTATACCTGAGGTCTGCAAATGGCATCTCATCCAGGTTGACCTGTCGTTCTTTGCCTTGTACTTATATTTTAAAATTCTGTACCAGAGCCTTCTCATAGCCCGAAGTCTGCATACTTCCTCAAAAAAGTCCATTCCACCAGACCAGAAAAAGGCTAATCTCTCTGCCACCCAATCAACCTCGTAACCCCGGCGTACCATTTCATCCAAAATAGCCATACCATGAGCGGCGGCAACTGCCATTTCGGTTACACCTGAAGTACCAAATTCCCGAAAGTTATAGCCGTTAATTGTAATAAAATTCCATTTTGGCACATTCTTCCGGATGAACTCTATATTGTCACATTCAATACGGAAACAATCCTTGGGCGGGATATATTCAGAAGAATTGCGAACAAGTTCTTCAAGAGTCATATCATTTTGTATACTACCCTTTAGTTGATCCCATGGTATACCTTTTTTCTCAGCCATAACCAAATACATAGGAAATAAGCAGGCCGAATTTGAGGGATAGTGAGTCACTATGGAGGAAGTTTCTTTGGCTATATCAATACCGTCATACAGTAACTCCCAGTCTTTGACATGGTTTACACTAACTCCACAAGAACCGACTGAACCTGTAGCCATGGGGTCATCACAATCATACATTTGAATAGTAGGCATATCGAATAGAAGGTTTATCCCGGTAGCTCCATGATTTAACAAATACTTAATCCTTTGATTAGTATCCTCGGGGCCTCCAAAACCGACAAGCTGACGCTGAGTAAAGGTCCGGCCGCGGTACATATTGCTATGAATTCCCCTTGTAAATGGTTCTTCTCCAGGATTACCTAGTTGTTCCCCATAATCATTGTTTGCGACACTCAATGGTGTGTAGACCATTTCTCTAGGAATTTCAGAACCCAAAACAGTTAGAGGTATTGCATCCCAATTCTTTAGAGCATCCGGTTTTACTACATTTTCTTTCCAACTATCTAAACCTTCTTTAACTTTTTTTAAATAGGTTGGATCGTAGACTTGACCCTTCTCTGTCCCCTTTAAATTTTCCCTTAGTATTTCTGCCGTTGCTTTCTCCTGCTTATTATTCGTCATTCACTTACTCCTCCATTTACGTAAATTTTAACAATTGCTTTTAGAATTTCATCCGCTGCTTTATATGGATTTATCCCCCCCTCTCGTACAGTTTGTAAGATAACCTTTATTTCATTTATCTCCTCTATGCTTTTGTCCGTACACTTTTTTAATACCTCTTGGATTGCAAAACGGCAGGTGTGTTCATGACGTTTTCCGGTCTGCAATTCTCCCAACCCCGATTTGGATAAGTAATCCCTGTGCCTTTGAACTGCCCGATATAGTTCCATGATCCCTTTATCATTTAGCGCTTCTGTCAATACAATTTCAGGAGTCCATTGACTATCTTTTCTTAAATACAACATTGTTTGTAAGTCATCGACTACATCTTGTGCACCATTGATATCGGCTTTATTTACTACAAAAACATCTGCGATTTCCAATATCCCCGCTTTTAACGCTTGCATTTGGTCCCCTAATCCTGGAACTGAAACAACCATTCTTGTGTCGGCATACCTAATTATGTCCGCTTCCATTTGGCCAACACCGACTGTTTCGACTATAATGACATCTAACCCGAAAGCATCCATAATCTTTATGATTTCACTTGCTCTCGGAGCCAAACCTCCAAGTGCACCACGGGTTGCTAAGCTCCGTAGGTATACACCATCGTCTCTATAAGCCCACTCCATTCGTACCCTATCGCCAAGGAATGCTCCGCCGCTAAAAATACTGCTGGGATCTACACATAGAACACCTACACTGTTACCCTCATTACGAAAAGAACGGATTAATTTGTCGACTAGTGTACTTTTACCCGCTCCTGGGGGACCTGTGACTCCCAGTACGTGAGCTTTACCTGTCAGAGGATAAATGGCCTCCATAATATCACGCATTAGAGGACTATTATTCTCAACCATAGTTATTAACTTACTTAGAGCTAACCTGTCTTTCCGCCTAAATCTTTCGATTAACATTTCCATATTTAGCATCTCCATTGGTACTACCAATTTAATTCTAATAACTTAAGCCTAGATTTTAATTACATGGCTGACCCTTTATAAAGGCTAATGGCCTAGCGTTCAGACCACCTGTGCATAAGAATACTCCTCCTAAATCTACTTGAATCTATGCAATAGTTACTATTGATTCTGGTTAACTTGTTAGTCCAATGATTTAGACATAGTCTATAAAAGCTTTAGGACTTTCAACATTAATTTTTCCATGAAGTGCCATGTTTTACCTAACCGAAATGCTGATTCAATCCAATTTCAAGCATTCTTAGTCTTTGAGGCTAATACTTCATAAATATCCCTTCAGGATCAACTATTGTTCTTAAAACTTCTAATTCGTTTACCGCCGGAGGTGCATAAGCCTTGGCCCTGGATACATCGATATCAAAGCCAGAGTTCTCTCTAATAAGTTGTGGCGTTACCCCTAGTTCAGAAAAATAATAGTCTACATACATCTCGTGGGAATCTTCGTCAAATTTCATAATTCCCATCGTTGAGACAACTGCAAAGGGCCCACCCCACATACCCAACTTCGAACGGTCTACCATTTCTTTAGTTCGATGATCTCTACATTTCCATCCAGGGCTAGTAATGTAGTCCACCTGATTCACAAAACGTTGTTTTTCGTGTGCCATAGTAATAATCGTTTTCTGTGCCATTACTGCAATATCACAAGCACCTCCCGACCCTTCGAATCGTTTTTTGGGGCTTAGGTAGGGTCCGATACAGGTGGAATTAAGATTGCCATATTTGTCAACTTGTGCTCCCCCAAGAAAACCAGTATCCACCCTTCCGCTTTGCAGCAACTGCCCCATGATTTCAACTGATGTTGGTGCCCAAGTAGTCTGGTATACACCACGAGGGTCTGCCACACAAAAAGGTAGAGAAAATGGTTTGCTGTCAAAGGCCACTGCTTCCATAACAATGATAATTTCGGGGGCATGGGTGTGTTTGGCTAGAAAGGCCCCAACTAAAGGGAGACCAGTTCCTACCAACGCCACCTCCCCGTTTTTAAGCAGTCTGCTTGCAGCAACTACCATCATCTCTAATTGGCTGTAGGAACCCGAAGGGACTATCTGGGCTTCATCCTTTTGTTTGAACAAGGTAGCCATTACTACATCTCCTCCTCGAGTTTGTCAAGACGGCGGCGTATATTAGGGTTATACCCAAGAACCGGGTTAGCTCGTAAAGACATTAATCGTTTCAAACCAACCTTGTTTAAATAATTCTCAAAATTACCTAGTTCAAACACCCATTCTCGTAGCCATGCCTGAAAATTAATTTCATTTTTCGATGCTACTGTGTAGCTTCTAAACCAGTATGGATCGTTATCATAGAAACCAGATACTGCTGTAGGGTGAGCTCCATAAGGTAACTCTACTATCCCGTGCACTAAATAACCGGGAATTGTATTAGCCTCCGGCGTATTCTGCAGGCTTTCTTCTGAAACAACCCTCTCTGCTGTGACTATGGTTAACTTCGATGCCATAGCAGCATAGTAATCTAAAAAGGCCCCCCCTTTTATTCGTACAGTGCCTTTGTCGCCAACTTCCTGAGCATGGATCACACAAACATCTGGACGTAGTGCCGGTACTAAAGTTACTTCATGCCCCTCCCAGAAGGGGTCTTTGATAAATGCCACTTTGCTCTTTGGCAGTCTAGGATCCTTTCCTCTTAAATCCTTTACGGGATCTAAGTCTGGATTAATCAAGTCTGACCCTTTAAGTGAAAATGTAGGCATAAACGGCAGCCCCATGGCGCCTGCAAGTATCCGCAGCGAACCAGTCTGTACTGTCCAATCGTCGTGATAATAACCCGTAACCTCCGGACCCTCTTCAACCTTTCTCCGAAAGCAATATGGATGTCCAAACACTTCATGTCCGATATAATTGCACTCTGTGAGATTCACACATCCTGCCCCGATTAGCAGATCAATCTCTGGTCCGCCTGGATTAGAAACCAGCGCCAAATTCTTTCGACCCTGCCGTATGAGTTCGTACACGATACCCATCGGTTTGCGTACAACGGTCCATCCCCCCGTGAACAAGGAGCAACCATCTTTTATTAAACTGACAGCTTCTGTTAGCGACATTAACTTAGAATTTGACAATTAAAATCACCTCTATATGGAAGTCATTATTTAACCTCGGACTTCAAATAAACAACGTTCGACTGGCGTAATCAAGCGGTAACCGGTAGGTGTAACTAATACATCGTCCTCAATCACTATTCCGCCGAATTGTGGTATTATTAGTTTGGGTTCAATGGCTAAGGCCATTCCTTCAACTAAGGTAACATTACATTTGTCGTCTAAAGTAGGCGGCTCATCCAGCTCTAAGCCTATCCCATGTCCAATGTAGTGCCCTTTCATCTTTCCGTACCCTTGAAAGTACTGAAACTGCCCCAGTCTCTTGGCTTCGGCCTCAGCTGTTAAATAGAGCTCCTTTCCCTTAACTCCAGGTTTGATTTTATCCAGAACTACCTGCTGAATGGCCAATACCTGATTAAAGACTTCTAATTGTAAGCTGCTAGCACTTCCCACAACGTACGTTCTAGCAATATCAGCCTGGTAGCCATTTAAATTGATGCCCATATCAACAACTACAAGGTCCCCTGCAACTACTTCCGTATGCGAAGCCCCCCACGGCAGGGCATTGCTTAGACCAACACCAGTAATAGTCATGGCATGACCGGAGATCCTCCACATGTTAGTTGTACTAACTACTAATCCCTCAGGCGGGAGGCTTGCATCCCACCGGCGGTTTCGGATTATGGACTCACCCCCAGCCTCTCTTACTGATTCAAGAACCCTCGCTGAAAGTTGAATTTCGGTAACTCCCGGCCTAAGAAACTTAAGGATTGCGTTATGTGCATGACGGAATAGATCTGCCGCTTCAGAAATCCATTCCAATTCTTGATGTTCCTTAACCATACGCTGTTCTAGTACTAGGGGTGAGATGTTCACTACTTCACTATTCGGAAAAGAATCTATCATTTTCTTATAAATACTTGCTGGAATTGCATCCTCAGTAAGGCCAATTTTTGCACAAGCTATTCCGTATGCCTCAACAACTGCTGCTATTTCTGATGATCTAGCACTCTCGACAAGCTGGCTATGAGGCAACCGTGTTTCCTTGAGCACAAAATCCCAGGCGCGTCTTACGAATAACAGTGGCTCACCTACAGCGGGGATAAGAAGATTGCAAGGCTGAGCTGTTCCAGCGTAATAATAGAGATCTCTAGGCTGCATTATGATTGCTAGGTCAATTGCCCTTGCGATCATTTTTTTTTGAAGGATTCTTATTCTGTCCACTGGCTCATCCACCTTCCAAAAGTTTAGACCAAACGGAGCAGATTTTTATCTGCCCCGTTCTAAGAGGCTCAATCCAGTAAAACATTAGGCAAGAATAATACAATTTGCGGTATATAGGTTACGAGAAGCAAAACTACAATAGAGGTTATTAGGAAAGGCATCAGTGGTCTAATAATCTCATAAACATTTACCTTACCAATCTTACTGGCCATCAACAAGTTAAGGGCCATGGGCGGGGTGATTAGGCCTACACATAAATTCACACTCATGATTACGCCAAAATGAATCGGATCAATTCCCAACGCTAATATCAACGGCAGAAAGATTGGCGTTGTAATTACTATAGCAGTTATAGTTTCCATGAATGTTCCCAGTATTAGGTAAATGATATTGAGTATTACTAAAACAAGATAGGGGTTTTGGGTAATTCCAGTGACAAAATCGGATAGTTTTGCAGGTACCTGCTGAGTGGTAATAATCCAGCCGAATACCCCCGCAAAGCCGATAATAATCAGAATTACTGAACTTGTAAGCGCAGACCCCCCCAAAATGTTCAGAAGTTTTTTAGGGGTAAAACCCCTGTAGTAAAGACCTCCGGCCAGCAAAGCATAAACAACTGCCACTGCTCCAGCCTCGGTTGGGGTAAACGCCCCGCTATAAATGCCTCCCAAGATTATAATAGGCATAAACAAAGCAGGAATAGCTTGTTTAGTCACATTGATAGATGAAACCTTCGGTGTAACAGAATCGTAAGGATCAGATGATTCAGTCACATAGCGTTTAAACATGAATCGGTTGACAATCATAAAGCCAATTCCCATAATTACCCCAGGGCCTACTGCTCCCAAGAACAGCCTAGCTATAGAGACTTGAGCACTGATCCCGTATACTATTAGAGGTACGCTAGGAGGAATCAGAATACCTAGAAATCCTGATGATGCGACCAGAGCTGTTGCATATTTCTTGTTGTAGCCACGAGAGACCATTTCTGGAATCATTATTCCGCCAATAGCGGCAACAGTGGCTGCTGAGGATCCCGAGATAGCTCCAAAGAACATGGACGCCAAAACCGTCACATGCCCCAGTCCTCCTTTGACCTTACCCATAAATAGTTCAACAAAACTTACCAGTCCCCGAGAAATCCCGCTGTCTTTCATCAAATCTCCTGCTAAGACAAAGAAAGGGATGGCCATCAGTGGGAAGGAGTCAATGGCGCCAAAAGTTCTGGATATCAACAACATTAAAGAGGATGTTCCCATTTCTAGGGCAAGAAAACCCAGAGAAACTGCAGCAAAACTAAAAGCGATGGGCAGGCCCAGAATGACCATAAGTAGAAAAGCTATGATTATCAACACAGGGATACTCATCGGTCTTCCTCCTTACAGTCTTTCTCAGTACTAACCGTCACCAGACTAATTAGTTGATGCCCGGCTTGAATTGCCATAAGTAGCGTACCTACTACAAAAGCAACAGTTACAGAGGCCATTGGAATTTGCATGGCCGGGCTAAGTTGCTTAACCTCGATTTGGTCCATTGTGAAGAGAAAGCTGATTATAAATAGCACAAGACCCAGAATTGTCATCAGACCCATTAAAATTCCGTTGACTACCCTTTGCTTACTTGGGGAAAGAAAGAATTCCAAAATTTCTACTCCCAGATGAGCCTTTTGGGCAACCCCCAAGGCCAAGCCAATTAGTACCATCCACACCATTTGGTAGCGTGTTAACTCTTCGATCCAAGGCACGGGAAACTCGAATACGTAACGGCAGAGGACTTGGACGAAGGCAAGTAGGGACATGACCAGGATTAGGATACCGATTACGAAGTTTTCAACCTTACATAAAATCCTCATTTCCTCACTTCCTGTACTGAAGCATTTCATCTACTAAGGATTTGCCAATGGACTCGGCCAAGTTGTCATAGGTTGCCTGAGCACTATCCTGAAACTCTTTTAAACCTTGGGGAGACAACTCGTTTACCTCAACACCCGCCTTTTTCATGGTTTCTATCCATTCAGCAGTCATTTGACGATTGTACTGACGTTGTTCCCTGCCTACCTCTAAAGCAATCTTTTTCATTGTTTGCTGCACGTCAGCAGGGAGCTGTTGCCAAGTTTTTTCACCCACCACCAACGCTAAGGGACAATATATATGCTGGCTAATTGTATAATATTTGGTAGCCTCATATAGTCGAGAACCATATGTCAATACAACACCATTATCCTGGCCATCGACGGTCTTTTGCTGCAGTGCAGTATACAACTCACTAAATGCCATAGGGGTTGGGATGCTGCCAAGCCTTTGGAACCAATCCATAGAAGGCTTGTTTTCTACTATCCTCATTTTTAGGCCTTTCATATCGGCTACCTTCGTAATGGGGAGTTTGTTATCCGAGATATTCCGCCAATCATTTTCCCAGAAACCGATTGGCACAATCCGCTTTTTCGATGCAGCTTCAGCAATCTTGTCTGCAGTTGGGCCTTCGAGAATTTGATCTACCTTGGCGTTGTCTGCGGGAAAGATGTAGGGTAGATCCCATACTTGAAATTCGGGAACAAAGTTGCCCATTGCTATAGTACTGATTAATCCCATTTCCATAGTACCTTGCTGAATAGCCTCAGTCATTTCTCGGTCTGCTCCCAACTGGCTTGCAGGATAGGTTTTAATTTTGACCTTACCGTTGGTTTCCTGCTCCACCCTTTGGGCAAACTTCAGAGCGTACTTTTCCCAAGGATGTTCTAAATCAGCAGGTCCTACGTGGCCAAGTTTAAGTGTGAAGGTTTGATCGGTCTCGCCTGTTGCGCTAGTTTTCTTTGAACTATTACAACCAGTTATCAACGTAAAAGCGATTATGAAACACAACGAAGCGATTATTACTATTTTCTTTTTAGATTCTTTCATTTAGTCTCTCCCCTCCTAATAAATCAAAATATGGTAAGGCACTGTTCTTTTTTCCTCCTTTCCCGCCTATCTTAACTGCCACAATAATATTGCAATAGTTGTGCCATGTATAAAACTTGGCCCAGGGCTTGAAAATACTTGAAATACAAGCATCTAGTGATACAAGAGCGAATCACTTAGTATTCTCTGAATATTTTTAACCTTTTGAAAACAAGGGAACCATCAAATGAATCGACCTGATACAGTTGTGCATCAGGTCGATTCATTGATGGTTCAGTCACTTAGGCCTTCTTTCATTTCAAACCCAAATCGTCTTAGTTTTCTAACTACCGATGGTTGACTAATTCCCAACAATTTTGCCGCAGCCCTAGTACTCTGGCACTTTCTATAAGTTGAAATTACTAAGTTCTTCTCCACTTCTTCTAATGTCATCCTTAAGCTTTTGGGAGTTACTTGAGGGCTTTCGCCCTGGTTGTTGCCATGCAATAAACTAGTATCCAATATATCCCCCGAACTTAAAACTACCATTCGTTCGATAGCATTTTCAAGTTCACGTACATTTCCAGGCCAGTCATAGATCACAAGTTGTGATATGGTTTCCGGAGAGACTCTCTGCTGAAATTGGTATTTCTTATTAAATTTTTCAAGAAAATGCATTATCAATGTGGGGATTTCCTCTCTTCTCTCACGCAGTGAGGGAAGAGCAATCTGGACTACATTTAACCTGTAAAACAAATCTTCACGGAAAAGGCCCTCTGATATCATCTTGGGGAGATGCTTATTGGTTGCAGCAACAACCCTGGCATCCAAGGGAATAAGCTTTGTGCCTCCTACTCTGTAAAAGGAACGTTCTTGAAGTACTCTTAAGAGTTTAGCTTGAAGCTCTAAGGGCAATTCCGCAATTTCATCTAGGAAAACTGTACCACCATGTGCAGTTTCTAATAAACCTGCTTTCCCAGAACGTTTGGCTCCACTAAATGCTCCTTCCTCATATCCAAAAAGTTCAGATTCCAATAATGTTACTGGAATCGCTCCACAGTTAATTGCAACAAACGGTCCTTCGTTACGCGAACTGGCCCGATGGATAAATTTGGTCACTACTTCCTTGCCTGTTCCGGACTCGCCGGTTATTAAGATATTCGTATTAACTTGAGCTACTTTACGACACAATTCCACTACTCGCCGCATAGCTATTCCCTCAGAGATAAAGTCAATCTCAGTTTCTCGTGATCTCAGTTCAGCTAATTCAGCCAAGTATCGGTCACTTAGTTCTTTAAAGGTTTGAACTTGTCCCTTGAGCATATTAAGTTCTGTTAAGTCCCTAATGGTTGCTACAACTCGAATCAATTCCCCCCGTTCATTGAGAATTGGTTGACCTGTAAGTAATACATCTCGTCCACGAAGCTGCAGATAAAGATTCTCCGGTCTATGACTTTCTAATACATGTAAAGTAACTGCATCTGGAAGAATTCCGCTTAGCTTTAAATCTTTTACGTTTTTACCCAAAAACTCTTTAGCCTTCACGCCTACGATTTGCTCATACGCCCGGTTTATATGCAGCAATATACCATTTCCATCTGAAACCACAAGGCCATCTGCACTTAGTTCCACAATGTTTTTTAGTTCTATATTCAGCTCCTCAATTAAGCCTAGTTTATGAGAAGTAGCTTCTGCTACTGAGATATCCTGTAGAACTGCGCCGGCACCTATAACATTTCCCTCAAGCTTAATTGGAAAGCGGTTGCTGGCTAGAATCCTGTTACCAATATTAATTCTTCCATTTAGTTCATCTTCTCCGGAGCTGATAACGTTGGGAAGGCGGGTATTTGGTATCACATCTTGAATATGAGCACCCCTTGCGGAATCTAACGAAATCCCTGTTAGCTCCGCAGAAGCAGGGTTAAATACTCCGATCCTGTACTGCAAATCTACACCTATTATCGCGGAGGGTGAATAATCGATAAGCGTTTGTAGAAAGGCTATTTTCTGCTTATAAAATCTATTCAAAGCCTTGTCCCCATATCCGAGACCTATAGGACAATTATTTTCGTCAACAACAACGAACCGATCTGCAGTTATTAGTTTATGTTCATCGATATGGTCCGTTGAATGCCAAATTATTATTGGTTCGGGCTGAAATTCAGATAACGGAGAGTGCCACTTAACGGTTTTTTCTTGGATTAGATTCATTAGTTGCCAAGCCGTAATAATTCCCTCAGCCTGCCCACTTTGGTTTAAGAGAACCGCAACTTGAGTACAGGTTGATTTCATTTTACTAATCGCACCCTTGATTGTCTCGAATTTAGTTACGGTACAAATTGGATTAAGAACAATGTCTTTTACTGTTGGTTGGTTATAATTTAGGACCATTAACTAACCTCCCTTGTAAATAATATAGGCTTAGGTTTCAATACTAAACAAAACATCCTTAGAAAGGGTACTTAATTATAGCAGTGATATAGTCGAACCATTGTGTTAAATTAGGTAATGGTACGCTCTTTATTAGGAAAACCCCGCTCTGGCCCATAAGTATTTAAATGTTTCTAAGGTCCGTATTATCTTCAAGGAGATGAGTCTGAAAGCTAACCCTATGTTTATATAACGAAGGGTTACCTTCAACAAGATCTGGAAAAAGGAGATCAGTCGGTCGTAACGATTCCAGCAAGGCCTGAGCATTTTGGAGTTTTCATGCGATCGAATACCCAAATTAATTCAGCTAAAGGAGATAAAGCCCTTACTTCATGTGATGTAAGGGCTTTATCCTATTTAAGAACCTTGGATATAAAAAGGTGTGTAAGTTGCGGATCAAATTGCTTCCCGCTTCCTTTTTCTAATTCTTTGATTAATAGCCTCTTCTTGCAACAGAGCTAAGCGATAAGGTCGATTGTGGGTCATTACGTCAAAGGCATCCACTATCCCAACCAAACGAGAAAGCAGAGGTGTTTGTTCTCCACTCAACCCCTAGCCAGTAAAAGTCTCCACCTACAATATCTCTAGGCTTCCAAAGAACGAAACTATCCTTAAAAGAGACACACACATTTCTTGTTCCGAAGCAATGATCGTTTCTTGCAGCTTCTTGGCATAGTCAATGCTGTCCATAATCTTAATATTTTGCTCTTTAAGCTCTTGGGTCCTTTCGTTAACCTTTCGTTCAAGCTCTGCACTTAACTTAATAGCTCGTTTCAAAGGATTGGCGATTCGTGTTGAAACTCAATAAAAATAATGGTTATCAATACAAGTACTAATACTGCAGCAATAATAGTATTTATCATAATGGATTGTAAGAATCCAATAGTTTCTTTTCTTGGGACCTGTAAGACCAACTGCCAGTCAGTAGATTGCAGTGTTTGGTGAACAAGGTCAATAAGTTCACCGTCAAAGTTCTCGTATTCCATAATTTCTGGTTGATCCGTGCCATGAGTGACGCTGCCTAAAACCATTTGACAGAAATCGGCCGGTAATATGTCCCCTAGCTGCCTCCCCCCGATCCATCGAATTAGCTGCCTGGTGAATCTTACCTGACCTTTCCACCAGCCATAGTCCCGATATCTCAGTACCTATAAGACAATAATTCCTCAGAAAATATCATTGAGATCTAATCCGACTCCTGTTACACCGAGGGGTTGTTCAGGTTACCCATCAAGGCATCGATAAAGACAAAAGTATTCTCACGTTCTTTATTATAATCAATATTCACATAGATAGGGGTTTTAGATTGATCGTTTCAAAAAACCACTTATCCTTTGGATTCGTCTCAGATAATTCACCTACTACTCCACTTTCTGCCCAATAAGTGTGTGTCTTTACACTAGCCAAAAAAGTATTGCTGTAGTCATAATCTTCAGCGATTCTGTCTAATTTTTCCGGAGCCAATTTTCGAGTGTCAGGATCACTTTCTCCCTTGGCAACCCAGTCAAAATAAATTATTGGTCGTAATCTACATTGAAGGCTTATTAGGGCCTTTAGACCGCCTGAATAAGCGGTTCAAGAAGGGGACAAATGCCCGATCACTTTCCCCTGCTTGTTCTGTTGAAAATATGCCATCAATTTCATTGATATCTTCGATAATTTGGTCCATGCTAATCTTTCGAAAGGGTGTTCTCAGTATATACTCTAACGTTGTTTTATTGTTTTCTTCTTTTAACAATTTCATAGAAATATTCTGAGGGATTATACTATGCGCTTCCAGAACCTTATATATTTCTTTAACTCGACAGGTGCCGTTGATGGCTACTATTTTTAATGTTTGACTATTTCTAAAAAAATAGGTTTCTACGGATCGTTCAAGTGTAAGGAAAACTAATAACTCCACTTTATCATCAGTCTCTTCTCTAAATTTAAGAAGATCTTCATAAGAAATAAACCTATTTTCTATTAAGGTCATCCATATCACCCTCTTTTACACATATTAACAACCGGATTATGCCATAGATGGAATACGTATTACACTTTATCCAACCACTGCTAGTAACCAGGCGGCCTTACTTACCACAAATAACTAATAAACCAATTAATTTGTGCGCAATCAACTTTTGGCTTCCATAACCTTCTTCGAAATATTTATAGTACGCTTGGCAAGCTCCGAAATGCTGACCATACCAGATCCGGCAATCCCGGATTGAAGTTTGTCGCCGAGAGGCGCCGTCCAAGTTGTTGGCAATTCATTCGCCCCAAGAATCATGCCAACAATGGAACCTACAGTAGCACCGTTACAATCGGTATCAAACCCAGCCGTAACAGAGATACCAATAGATTTTGAGAAATTTTTCTCTCCAAATAACAGACCAGTACATACAACCATGGCATTAGGAATTGTATTACACCAGTCAAAAAAATTCTTTTCATCGAAATAAGAATGTATTCTGTCTACCGCAGTTTCTCAGTTAATACCATCTTTTTTCCACGATAGAACTTCACAAATCTTTTCAGTCAATCTTGATTTTGCTGGAATCTCTGAAAGACCTGCGTTAATGATTATTTCAATATCGTCAGTGACTGCCGCAACAGCCAGCATTGCAGCTACAAACATTTCTCCATAGATACCATTCTTGGTATGTGAAATTGCAGCATCCTTAAAAGCAAATTCCGCTGCAAGAGTGGGGTTTCCTGGGGCCACATAACCAAAAATATCTGCACGGATTTGTGCACCAATCATTTCACGGTAAGCATTGCAATGGCTTGCGGATATAGGAGGGAAAACTGCATTGGCAAGATTCCTGTAGGCGATACGTTCTGCAGTGAATACATGTAAAATTGGCAGGTTTTCAAGCCAGCATTCAGCTACATCATCAGAGGTGAAGGAAAGCCCATAATCCTCAAGTATTTTTAAGTTTAGTAAAGTATAATTTGTATCATCATCTTCAGGCATATTCTCAACATTGTTGATCCAAGCAACAACATTGGTTCCATAAACGCTGATTGGTAAACGGTCACTTATTTCATACTTTTTTCTAATATCATCGGGCAGGTCTGATGAAATAAACCTGGCAAACGGATAATTATCAGTATCCTTTGCCAACCCGACCAGACGTTCCCGATGCCATAATTCTATAGGTTTGCCAAGCAGGCAGCCCGCGCATCTTCCCAGCCACGCCCCATAGAGCTTATCATAAAGAAATTCATCTTCAAATTTTTTCTCTTTTACCAACTGAGCCTCCGGGCGTTCACGACGGATTTCTTCCAACGTTGAAGGTTCAACATAGAGGTATCCGTCTTTAATGGGCAAGGCTTGTATTTTCTCAAACACACCCACTGCCTGTTGTTGCTTCAGCGGATCGTCATCTTCGATGGCTAGGATTTCATCGACTTCTTTCTTTAATGCCGTTACTTCTTTACCCTCGGCATTTGCTTGCATTAGTTCAAAAGCAAGACTATCAGTAAGTGTAAAAAAGAATTGTTTTCTTAACATAATGTAAACCTCCCTTAAATTAACGGCAGGCTTATTCCTTGAGAAAATAAATATCGGCGAAACGTGTCGTTTCGCGAAGGGTCCTGGAACATACGCGGAACGACAATAAATGACGCCTCATAAGCAGTTCCGCCGAGTAGGATATTCGGGAACTGATCCAACAGGCTATTAGCAGCGACATACTGTTTGTTGACCCATCCCACGAATTATTTGACGGAAATGCAAATGGCAACTTGAACAAGAAGTTGGTTAGCAATTATATAACCAGGACTAAAGATGGTATTAAGGCGGTCCATACGTGTCTACCAGTTTATAACCGTTGCGTAAGATTGACCGCGCAACTTTTGATACGCTCCAGATCGTCTTTGCTCGGTAGACCTTTGATATTGCCCATCCTGCCCAGAGTGCTGTTTTCTTCCGAACCGTGGAATTCGCTCAGCACATACCATTCGTCAACAACAGTGAAGCCGAGATGCTCAAAAAATTGCCCCACATATTTCCCCGCGGGGATGGCTTCCCGGATGCCGGTATGCGGACCGGAATAAGTGCAGAAAACCAACGCATATTTGCCGGGCAGGGCGGGAGCACCGGGCTTAATCCGGCCCTCATTCTTATATCGGTTGAACATGCCTCGCAAATACTTTTCCATCGGTTTTGGGGGGAGCCAGTTATAGGAAGGGGTGCCCAGACAAATCAAGTCGAAATTATAAAAATCCACCTCTCCTGCATCCACGAGCTTAAACAGGGAAGTCTGAAACCCTCCCTCTGTTAATCCTCGCTGGATGCTTTCCGCTACCTTTTCCGTATTTCCTGTCAGCGACAAGTAAATAATCGCAGCTTTTTTCATGGTTTACCACCCTTCAGTTTATATAGTAATCGTTTTGGCTATTTCAATCATAAGCTTAACATTACTTTTTTTAGGTTGTCCAATTGGGACACAAGTTCACCTGACTTGGCAACAACTTCTTTTGTGTAATGCATTTGCTCCTGCATCCTGTTTGCTTCCTGAGAAGCTGCTTCTAAAAACCCAGTGGCAATTGAAGTAGTACTTTCTTGAATATCCCACAATTCTTGCGTCTGTTCCAATATAGAGCGGGCCTTAAGCTTATTCTCCTCGACTTTACGTGAGGTGGTATGAATGACTGCATCAAGGTTGGAAATTGCTTCCCCAGCTGTTTCGATGACACTCTTACTTTGATCAATCTGCTCCATTCCTTGCCGCATATTCTTCACAGAATTAGCGATCAAGTTTTTCACATTCCCAATCAGTCCCATAATCTTATTTGAGGAACTCAACGTATTATCGGCAAGTTTTCGCACTTCTTCTGAAACAACTAAAAACCCTCGCCCATGCGGACCTGCCCTGGCCGCTTCAATAGCGGCATTAAGCGCAAGAAGATTCGTTTGCCTCGTTATACCATTAATAAATTGGACAATATCCCCTATTTTTTCCGCCTCGTGAGCTAAAGTTAATATAGAATCGTTAACCATTTGCGATACAGCCAAAACTTTCTCCATCTCTTGCTTAGCCTTTGATACAGTTTTACTCCCTTCTTCACTTATATCTTTTGCCATAATGGCTAAATCAAGCACCTCTTTGGTACTTGAATCAATTTGTTGGGAAGCTGTATACATTATCTCCAATTGTTTATTTACATTTTTCATTCCGCCAATTTGTTCATTCGATCCGGCAGTGAGCTGTTCGAATAAAGCAACCAAATGCTCATAATTATAAGCAAGCTTCATAGTATGACCGGCCTGGATTTTACTGATATCTTCAGTATGCTGAACAGCTTCAAATTGCTCATCCAGCGTGAGCTTGACTCTTTCTGACACTTTATTAAGTTCTTTGAGCAATGCTCCAAATTCATCTTCCCGTTCAATCCGGGCAAGCTCTCCCCAATTATTGTCTGATAGATTCTTAGCAAGATTTATGGCATTATTTAAATCACTCCGAATTCTCTTATAAAGCCTAATACTTAAAAAACAATAAATGGCTAACCCGAAGACATTGAGCATCACGGTTTCTGATGATAAAGTGCCTTTGCATAAAGCACTCCCCGCTAAGAATACAACAGGGATTAAGCATAGAACGAATTCAGACTTTAATGAAAGAGCCATTCTTATTATTGTCTTGCACATTCTAACTTCTTTATCCAAAAGCTTCCCTCCTCCCTTCTAAACAATAAGCTCTTGCTCGATAAAAATATTAGAGAAGAAAAGAATGTATTTCGCGAATCTCCGGTTTATCCGGGAAACTGTGCCGGCGGTCTTTAAGCATCAAAACAGCCTGAACGAGAGCCTTCCAGATCGAGTGTAACAAATTGAAATCCCAATTCTTTAAGCTTTCGGACAGTCGTTTCGGCAATTTCCCCCTGCCAGAATCCGATTGCTTGTTCCTGTTCAACTTCTATCCGGCTTAAATTGCCATGAACCCTTACTCTTACATTTTTAAAGCCCAGATTCCGAATAAATTCTTCAGCCTCTTCCACCGTCTTTAGCTCAGCGGGAGTGATAGCGCAATCATAAGGAAACCTCGTCAGTAGGCAGGCATTGGAAGGTTTATCCCAAACTTCAAGTCCTTTTTCCTTTGCCAGCAGGCGTATTTCATTTTTTGTCAGTTCACATTCCAGAAGGGGGCTGAAGATCCCCATCTCCCGCAGTGCCTGTAGTCCGGGGCGATAAACATTTTTGTCATTAAGGTTGCTTCCTTCCACAACCTTGAAATCATTCTCTGAGAATAAGTCGACAATACTTTGAAATATTACTTTTTTACATTGATAACATCTGTCTCGTGGGTTGGAAAGAATTCCTTCGGGAACGGCAACATGGATGAACTGATGCTTTAACTTTTGAGATTGTGCAAATTCCTCCGCTTCATATGCTTCCCGACTATGCAAATACCGGGTCAAAACCGTCACCGCCTGTGCCTCTTCTCCCAACGCTTCCCGGGCTGCTTTAGCAAGCAGAGCGCTGTCCACCCCTCCGGACAGAGCTACGACGACCTTTCCCATCCGCCTTAGCTTATTCATCAGTTCTGCATACTTTTTCCGCGCTTTATTCATCAACACCCACCTCTTTTTAATAACGCCATCATAAAACCGTTACCGAAAGCTGCCATTGCCTTCATGGTACAAGACAAAATTCTACCGCCGGTTCATAATCATCGAAAAAGCTTCCGCCCTTATAGCAGGGCTCTTTTTAAAAATCCCTCTTACGGCCGAAGTCACCGTTTTGGAACCTGGTTTTTTTATTCCTCTTATCGTCATACACATATGTTCCGCTTCAATTTCCACAAGTACCCCCTTTGTTTGCAGAACACTCTCAATCGTATCGGCAATTTGGCTGGTCAAACGTTCCTGGAGTTGAGGCCTGCGGGCATAGGCTTCGGCAACCCGCGCCAGCTTGGATAAACCGGTGATCTTGCCATTACGGGGAATATAGGCGATATGCGCCTACAAAGGGCAACAGATGATGTTCGCACATCGAATAAATCGGAATATCCTTGACAATGACCATTTCTTCGTGATTCTCGGAAAACTGGACCGCAAGATATTGGTTTGGATCATCGTGCAGCCCCACAAAAGCCTCTTGATAAAATCTCGCGACCCGTCTCGGCGTGTCTCTCAGTCCTTCCCGGTCAGGATCTTCTCCCACCTCTTCCAGAATCATCCTTACAGCCTTTTCGATTATCTCCATCCGCATGGCCACTTCACCCCTCATTTTTTCCTTAATATAAGCTGATAGCACAGGCACAATTAAAACTTCTCTACATCTCAGGCTCAGTGGCGTAAAATTTTCTAGTTGAGCTGCAATTCGATTGCCTTACTGGGATTCTTTTCCTCAATCATTAATGCAGTTCCCGGACAGCTCCGGGGGTAAGCCGTTTGTCATGCAAGATGGAAGCCACCAAAGCACCGTCCAGACCGTTATCGGCTAACCATTTCAAGTCCTCGTAACCGGAAATACCTCCTCCGACGAAAAGTGAAGTGTTGTCGCCATCAATATCCTTCAAAGCACAAAGACAATCTTGAATAAGCGGTTTGTCCAACCCCTCTCCCGTCCCGACCTGGGCAAGCTGAAGCAGGATAAAATCCCGGATTCCCGTTCTTCTGATTTCTCGGATCGCCTCACCCGGTGTCAGGCCGGCGATTTCCGCTGAACAGCTTATCACTTTCCGGGCCTTAGTATCAATGCTGGCGACCAGACGCCGAGGCTCTCCTACAGCCTGGATCATTTTCTTCAAAACATCAAAAGAAGGCAAAGTTTCCGTTCCGACAATCACTTTTTCAACACCTGTTTGGCAAACTCCCATCATACTTGCCTCATCATGGACTCCGGCATCTACCATAAAGGCAAGCCCCGGGACTTTTATTGTTTTCCGCTGGCCTATCAAGCCGAGGTGGTTTTTTCTCCCACCGGAAATCAAGGCATCCAGATCGGCAATATAAAATTCTGTAAAGCCAAAGCCTTGATAAAAGGCTTCCAAAACATCCGAATACTCGGCCGATGTTGTAAGTTCGCTTTGAACCGGCAGGTATTTATCCCGCTCACCCCGGATTCCGCGTACCACAAGACCATCTTTAAGATCAAGAACCGGAATCACTCTGAACTGTCTTTTCACTTTTGATCATCCTTTTCAGTTTCTTGCTGAGACAGCAACCAGGCTACCGTATAACTTGTCATGGCCGAATCAGCTTTTGCCCCCGGTATCATTTTCCACCAAGGTATTGCAATCAATCCTAAACGTCTTGCTACTTCCCTTAGAAGAAAGCTCCCTGACCCAGTCACAATCAACTGCTTGGGCAGCGGCACATCCTTTGCCGACACAATCTGCAAAATATTGTCTACAATTTGTTCCGTCTGCTTTTCCATAACCAAACGGGCCAGCCAATAAATATTATTACTTCCTAATTCCTCCGGTTCCGACCCAACCACACGGGCCAGACGTTTAGCGCAAGCCTCTGTATCCCGGCTTTTTCCGTCAGGAGTCGCAACGTTATATTCTGCTTCCGGGATCAGCCCCAATAAACGGTAGGCATCGGCCGTGATGGCAAAATATTCATGAGTTACCCGGCAGCGGGATCCGTCTATGTTAACTTCATCGATCAGGGAATGGACCGGTGTGCGAAGCAAGCCGGTGTACAGCAGTTCTCCCCACAGCAAGCGTTCCGTATCCGTCCTGCCCCTGGCCAGGACTTTACCCGGGATTATCGGGAGGATATCCGTTGTGGTGCTTCCCATGTCCACGAAAATGGCAGAATCCCGTAAATGTGAGCAGCAGGCCAAGGCAGTGGCGCTGGCCAGCCAGTTGGCGGCCGCTGCCTGCAAAGGTTCGCTTCTTATGGCGGCCGGCGTGACGAAAACCTGCCCTGTAGTCCAAACGTGGACAGGAACCTCTGGAAAAACCTTTTCCACTGTGCTGAGGATGAACAATACCCCTTCCGCTTTCGATTCAAAACAATCGCAAAGTTCAGCCGTCATGGATAAGGCAATCCTGTCAAGATTTTTTTCTCTCCGCTGCCCGCCCAAAAGCTTGAAGCCCGATAAAACATCACACAGCCCGTCCGGATCTCTCCACACTTCATGATAGACCGAACGCCCTTTTGCTTTGAGAATCCTTTCTCCGTCCATTTCCAAATAACTTACCTTGGTATTGGCCCCGCCGATATCCAGTCCTAAAACCGAATTCAACTTCAATCCACTCCTTATAGCAAAAATCAGGCAGGCTGGAGAGTATAGGTGTATGTCCCATTGAGCTCGAGTTTTTCCGGCAGGCTATTCTCCAGGCAAAGCGCCAGGAGCTCCCCTGCCAGATTGCGTGAAACGACTTCTCTCAGGGCCACATACGCCATGGTGGGACGGGCGTTGATTTCCATCAACACTGGGCCCTGGGCATTCACCACCAAGTCAACTCCGACAAACCCCTTAAGCCCCTGCACCCCTTCACAAGCCTTTACTGCGGTTTTCATGATCTCCTCAGAACCGTCGTGAACAAAAGGAATAGTAATTCCTTGAAAAACAAGCTCATCCTGAATCTTGATGTTTTGCCTGTTGAGGCTAAGCGGAAGCGCCTTGCCGCCAAGAACAAAGCAGCTGACGCTTACCGCTTGTCCGGAAATATATTCCTGGAAAAGAAAAATATCTTCTTCCATTCGCGAGAGTTGTTCGATTGCCTTGTCCAGCTGGTCACCTGTCTCGATCAGCCGGACGCCTTCTCCCCCGGCGCCGTATACCGGCTTAACCATAAATGGAAAAGAAAACCGGTTTAATATTTCGGCCTGCATATTTTGGGGGAAAGGCTTCGCATACATCTGAGATTTCGGGACGGGCAAGCCATTCTTTTTCATTAGGTTCAGCGTATCACCTTTATGGCAAACAATTTTCAGCGCTTGGGAATTTGATCCAAGTACAATTTTCCCCCGGCGCTCGGCAATAGCGGTTAATATCGCAAGTATCCCCGCAATTTCCGGGGCGATAATTAAAACAGCCTGGCAGGCCATTATAGTTTCTTCATACTGCCGGGTCCCGTCTTTACTCCCATTACTCCAGCAAACATCAACGTTTTGGCTGTATGAGGCTCGGGCGAAAGCCTCCCGGAGGGAAACATCGAGCACAGTCATGAGATGTAACCCGGGAATATTGCCAAAATCCTTCAGAACGGCATCCAGCATGGCAAAACCGAGTTGTTTCAGGTCCCCATGATTCTCCATCGCCCCGGATGCAAAATACTCATAAATAAAAAGCTTCATCGGACACCCCTCTCTGGGAAATAACTTTGGTATAATAAGGCCATACTGAGGCAAGCCGCAAAAATTCAGAATTCAGGATTCAGTAGAAAACCGGTTGGGAACCGCGCTATTGCTAGCTTTCAGCTAAAAGTTTGCAAAAAAACAAACTTTTTCAAAGGAATTATATAAAGTCATTTTGATTGGATCATTTAAAAAGGAGTAGATCATGTTATGTCCAGACCCATCCTGATAAAACTTGGCGGCAGCCTAATTCGACAGGAAAGCGACAAAGTGCTGCAATTGGGAAACATCATCTCCCGCTATGGGCAAAGACATCCTGTTCTTATTGTTCCCGGCGGTGGGCCTTTTGCCGACTTGGTCCGTGAATACGGAAAACAACTGGATCTTGGTGAAGAAACCTGCCATTTTATGGCTTTAGCTGCCATGGATCAATATGCGTTCATTCTTCAGGAACGAATTCCCGGAAGCAACATCAGTGTTTTAGGCTCTTTAGAACTCTCTCAGTCTGCAGAACTTCCGTGTCCGGTCGGCTCCGTTTCCTCCCTGGGGGTTAAGATTCTGTTGTGTTCTCATATTCTCAGGCAGGTACCCGCTTCCGATCTCGCCCGCTCCTGGGATACCACTTCGGATTCCATTGCCGCTTATTTAGCTAAGCGGCTGAACTGTTCTATGCTCGTTCTGGTTAAAAGCAAGGATATTGAGCCAACCCTTCAGGAACCGGACGTTGATCCTTTTTTCCGTCAACTGCTGCCCCTGGCCGTTCCAGCCTGGTTTCTCAACGGTTTAGATCCGGAAAGACTGCGCGTTCTTCTGGAAACCGGCCAGACTAGCGGAGTCTTTCTGCCACCCGGAAGCTACCGGGCCCAAGCGCAGCCTTAAGCTCCCGAACACTTTGAGCGGATACCGTGCCCCGCAGGCGATCTCCGCCGCAGACTGCCGAACGGACGCCAATAATATCCGGTTCCAAGCGGCCTAAGCCGGCCACATCGTCAAGGCGCAGGGACCCGGCCAATCCGCAAAAAAGCTGCTCCTTGCGGCAATCCGCAATAAATCGTTCAATATTGTTCCAGGATAAATGATCCGGTAAGGATTTGCCGTTCTTTTGCCAGGTATCCACGAGACAGCCATCCGCTCCCCCCGCTTTGGAGATCGCCGCAAAGTCGCTGAGATTCCAGGAAGCGGACCCCAGCGTATCGGCATAAGCTACGGATACCAGGGAGATTCTTTTTTGCTGGAAAAGGCGCAGGCTTTTCTTGATCACACGCAATGTCGAGAAGATTTCTTTAGACACAGTGTGCGAAACAAAGGCAACTTTAATAAAATCCGGCAGGAAATGCGCTCCGCCCAAAGCGGCCAAGGCCGCGGCATTCGGTTTTCCCGGAAATTCTCCCAAGGCAATGCTGAAAGGCTTATTTCCCTTCAGCCGGTTGCAGACATCCCTGATGGTTTCCGGTGCGGGCGCTCCTAAGGCTCCTTCCCCAGGGTTCTTGACATCGATGATATCGGCTCCGCCATCCAGTGCGGCAGTGATTTCTTTTTCTTCAAAAACGCTGATCATCAAAGCTGTAGGCACTCCCCTCAACTCCTTTCATTTTCCAATCCTTTTCCAGCAAATGCACAAAAATGATCGCCGCCATCAGGTCTGCAGTCGTTCCGGGATTGAGCCTATGTCCTTCTTGCCTCAGCCAGAGGTCAAACTCCTGAACTTCTTTCCGGCCTTTCCGGGTAAGCCAGCCGCCCTGTTCCCGCACAAAGAGCGCCCGTTTTTGCACTTCTTTGCTCCGATCCTCTCCCAACTTGCGCTTAATCAGAGAATCCTGCTCCATACTTAACAAGATCAGGTGAGTATGAGCAATCGCTTGCGGCAAGGCCAGCCCTTGCGCCAAAGCGCAATTCAGGGTTTCATATCCTGCACCAAGAACCAGTGCAAAATCATCATTATATTGCTGGGCAATCAAATCCCGGTTTGCTGCAGGTCTCATAGCTTCAAGCAAGGGAATCCGAGGAATGTCTTCCCGCCAGACATCATACTGCTGCACCTCCCCCATTCCCTTAGGGGAGGCCAGGCGAATCGCCTGATAGACGTAATAGGTGTCCTCCGCTGAAAGTCCTTTCAGCACGTCTTTTATTTCCCGCTTTAAAGCCTGGACAAAGGATTGCTCTTGCTTCCCAAATTCTGAATCCTGAATTCTGCAAGAAGGGCTAATTCGTGCGACGAAGACACTGTCTTCGCAAGGGTTAAACCTTCTTGCAGCAGTGTCTTCGAATCCTGAATTCTCGCGGCTTGTCGCGGTATGGGATACTCCACGACACCAGGCCATGCCCAGCGGAGCAAGCAATAAAACGATTCCCAGATTAGTGTTGGTCGCCACAACTTCACGGGTGGCTTTCACCGCTTCGGCGATGGTCTTCCCTACCCCTTGCTGTTCTATATAGCCAAAAGGACGTCCAATCGCTAAGGCACTGAAATGAAAGTCTTCCAGAGAAGTGTCCTCAAAATCGTGGAAGCGGTTGACGTTCCCAACCTTAGGAGCGTCCACTTCCAGAATGCAGGCTCTTTGGGCCATCAAGGCAATTTTCCAGTTATATTCCATCTTCCTCTCTTCTTTATCCATGCTTTTTGATCTTCTCAAGGATGTACTCCGCCAGAGCAGCCGCGATGTCTGTCTTGGAGACAGACTGCAACCCGGTCCAACCCGGAATTCCATTGGCTTCAATGACATAGGGCCTGTCCTTGCTGATAAGAATATCGACTCCCAGATAATCCGCTTTCAGGATCTCGGCCGTCCGGATCGCCAGCCGGGCTATTTCCTCTTCAGGCTGATAAGCTTCCGCCCGCGACCCGCAGGCAATGTTGGTTTTCCAATTCGCGCCGCGGCGGCGCATTGCCCCCACCACTCGTCCGCCGAGCACAAAAACTCGCAGATCCTCATTGCCGTTAGGAAGAAATTCCTGTAAATAATAGATATAGCGTCCCATTTCCAAGGCCCGGAAAACCCGGTGGGCAATATCCAGGTCTTCAACTAAAACTATGCCTTTCCCTAAGGAACCAAAAATCGGTTTGACCACAACCGACCCCAACTCTCCCACTGCTTCGATCGCCTGATCAAAGCGTTCTGTGACAATGGTTCTGGGAACCGGCAGTCCTGCAGCAGCTAGGATGGCTGAGGTGAAAAACTTGTCTACCGTTTTTTCGATTAGTGTTGCACTGTTGATCACTTTTAAGCCGAGCATTTCCAGGCGATGCAGGACATTGACCCGGTAAATCACCTGTTCCAGGGATCCGCCCGGCAGTGAGCGCACCAGCAAAGCATCCAGCTCCTCAAGCTGCAATGAGGAAGCACCGTTTTCTGTGTAGAGTGTACGACTCTGAGGCAGAAAAGAGGTCAGCCTTTTAGGATCGATTAAACTCACCTCAGCTCCCAGCTCCTTTAATACTTCGGACATGATTTGAACCTGGGGGCCTTTAGCCGTACCTAGGATTCCGATGCGTTTTTTACGGCAAAGTTGTATATGCTTTTCCATCTCAGTCTCATCCTTTAAGCTTATAGGATTGGCGCAAAAGATCAAGGCGAATCTCACCGGCGTGAAAAGAACGCCCGCTTCGTTTATTGCTCAGCCAAACTTGTGCCGGACTGAACAGCAACGGGTCAATATCATAGAAATTCCCGTAGCGCTCGAATAATTCCTGAAAGAGCACCCCATAATCACGGGAACTGGAGGAAGGAATCTTACCGATCAGGGACTCAATCCGCTCATCTTCGTCATCCAAGGTATAATAAACCGTCGTCCCATAGAGAATAGCGTCATTGGTTCGCCCCAAAGCCTTAAGATCATTTTCAGCCACCGGCGGAACAGGCGCTATGCCCCAACCGCTTTCGATTAACCCTATGTCATAGCCCAGCTCCATCAGCTTATGCAGTCCGGTCTCCACAGAGCGTGCCGCTATCTGTACCGAACCTACAGTCGATGCCGTGGGGGCAATAAGAATATAGATATTTTCAGCAGGACAACGACACTTTTCCACGATCCAGCTCACGGCTTCTTCGGTTGGCAGCTTGCCTCCTTCCAGGCAGAGAATGGCCAGATCGCCCGCGTCTTTATACTCCAGTTTGGCAAACAGCTCTTCCGCCCGCACAACGGCACGGGCCGGTCCCGAACCCATGGCCGAATACTTATCTTTTTTGACAAACCAGCCCGCATATTGGGAGGCCATACAGGCCCGAACCGGGTGGTCGGTGACCACTTCCACGGCCGGCCAGCGCAGCCCGCCGAAATCCGCTTGGCGCAGCATCACCTCCGCCAAACCGCCCAGACAAATTTTGGCGAACAAAACACCTGCCTGCCAGCTGCCCGGCACTTTGACTCCGCAGTCGATCACTGTAACCTGACCGACTTTTTGCACGCTTACCTTCAGTTGCTCCGAATATTCCAGCAGTTGCCTGACCAAAGGAAAAGCCTGACGATTAGGACTTAACTGTACACGATATGCTAATTGGATTGGCATAAAAGAATTTCCCCCTTACCACCCTCATTGGCATCCCCGCTGAAACGCCGGAAAAATGCCTCGCTTGCCGACTCAGATAGATCGAAGCCCTTGCTCCGCAGTTCCTGAACCAATAACCCCCAGAAGATGGGGCGATAGCAGCAATTATAATAAAAAGTCGGCAGCAGCTTAATGGGCTGCAGAAAGATAATGGTTCCTCTGCGCATGTTGCTTCCTGCCCGGATGCCGGAATTGCCCGCAATGAGGAGCGTTCCGGCCAGCATCTTAAAGCCGGGTGCATCGCCGCAATCTCCGCCGATGGCCAGCAGTCCCCGTCTCATCCTGGAACCGGCCATCTGTCCGGCATTTCCCCGAATCAGAATACTTCCTCCGCTCATCCCCTGGGTTTTTCCACGATAAGCGGCACCCGTAAAATGCCCGGCCGAGCCTTCCACCAGAATTTGGCCGCCTTCCATATGGGCGCCCAGCCAGTCCCCGGCGTTTCCTTTGATACGGAGGATTCCTCCGCGCATTTCAGCTCCGGCATGGAACCCGACGGAGCCTTGGATTTCCAGCTCTCCTGCGCTCATGCCTTGCCCTAATCGTTTAAAGCGAGACAAATCCCCCCACAGAATGACCTTGAGAAGATCTGTCTCCTGTGGCCAAGCACCTGTTTGCTCTGCCGAGTCGCTAATCTCTACTTCAAAATAATCCTCCAGCGGATAACTGCGCTTACCGCTCCAAAGCGGCAGCCGCTGAATTTCTGCCAGAGACTTCCCATTTAGATTCTCCGGATTGATGCTTTCCGCCTCCACCGGGAGTGAAGGCTCTTCTTTCAGTCTCAATGTAATCTGGGTACTCATCCCTGCTCACCCCCTGACAGACCTAAGAGCTGCTGCAAGTGAAAATGGTATTTGCCTAAACGTCCGCCATAGTTGCCGGCTGAGATGCGCCGGACTCCGGGAACCTGTACAGCTTCTCGAATTCCGCTGGCCATGGCCTGACCGACCAAACGGTCGGTGAGCCCATCTATAACAATTTCCAGAACGGCATTGATCCCTTCCTCCAGTGCACTTGATTCCACTCTGCCCCGAATGGTTGGGCAGTAATCCGTATTCGTGGAAGCCGACATGAACTTATATTTTGAACCGACCTTACTGCCGCTGCGCACCACACCCCCGGGGAAAGGCAGAATAATTCCCCGGATTTCCTGCATTTTACGGACTGCAGCCTCAGCGGCCTGCAAGGCAGACTCAATGCTCTCCGCCAGAATCAGAAAATTGCCTCCCCCCACTGCTTTAGACATAGTGAACTCTTCTTCAATTAGGAACTCACCTTCCATCACCGGAATTCGCCAGTAACGTTTGCTTCCGATCACTTTGCTGGCTTGATAGCCGTCTCCGAAAAAGCGCAGCTTGCCGCCGATATTGAATTTGCTGAATCCGTCAAAATCGGCCGGAAACTCCGCCAATCCTCCGTCATAACAAGCGGAGGTGGGGGAAGTCATAATGGCCTGCCCCACGCGCTTGACCAGATTGGCTTCCAAATCATCCTTGGAAGAGGCAAAGAAAAGACAATCCACTCCCGCCCGGCCATCCGGGGTGGCTTGAGAATTTCCTTCAATGCCTGCTTCCACCCCGCAGCCGATTACCGAGGTGGCAAAACCGGTGGCAGCCAGGGCGGCGTGCCGCGCCCATTGCTCGTTGATGGCCGTAACCGTCAGCCGGGCGGCCCGCATACTAAAGGCTTCGGCAAACGTATCTTCAATCTCTACTCCGTTTAAATACATGGTATCACCTCCGGCTGTGCAAGATACTCATCCTGAACTGCGAAATTGCTTAAGGCAATGGAATAGCAATGGGCAAAATCCCGGGCCAGGTCTGGGTGCAGGATTTTCGCTCCCTCCGGCTCGACGATCAGTCTTTTGCCACTGATGCTTCGGAGCACTTCTCCGTCCCGAACGACAAGCTGGCCATCCTTGAAAACGTAAGCCGGTTTGGCAAACATTTTCTCTTTATCATCCTGCAGGCGGTAAATGGCTACATCAGCCTGGGCCCCGTTGCCCAGATGCCCTTTTTGAGACAAGCCTAAAGCCTTAGCCGGGGCAGAACGGGTCACAATGCAGATTTCCTCCAGAGAGTACTCTCTCTTTAAATCTTTAAGGTGGGTAAAAGCGCCCGTCTTGGCATGAAGCTGCTCCAGAACAGAATTCCGAAAATCCGCGTCCATCAACAGGCGGATAATGTGGGGATAGGAAGTAAACGGCCCGGCGTTGGGATGGTCGGTCGTCAGGATAATCTGCCAGGGGTTTTTAATGAGCAAAAGCAATTCCAGCCCAATACACCACTGAATCGCATTGAAGAGCACCGTTGGTTTATAGAGCATCGGCACAATCCCCGACCCGGTTTCCATCTCAACATCGGCATTGCTCCACTTGTTCCCGGTCATCTCATGCAGACGGAATTGCATGGGGGAATCCGCTGTCATCGTAGTCACCGGCCCAAAAACAATCTGCCCTACATCGCAGGTGAATTCAGGATGGGCATTCAAGTATTCGGCGATCTCCCAGGCCGCCGATTTCATTGCCTCTTTAGGGGTTATTCCATAGGAATGAAATTGGAGGTGGGTAAAATGCACCGGGAACCCTTCCAGAGTGCGCATCGTTTCCAGGGTTGTCTTAAAGTTCCCTGCTTCACCCAGATGATTAGCATGAAGATGAAGACCATGGGGCAGTTTCAATTCCCGTATGGCTTCCACCAAGCCAAGAAGCAGCTTTCGGGGAGTGAGGCCGAAAGGAGGTACGGGTGTATCCAAGCCCACAGCTCCCTGGCTCCATTTCCAGCTTTCCACTCCCCCCGGATTGACTGCTTTGACCGCATAGCCTTTGCTGCTGGTTAAAATCCAGGTGATCAGATCCCGCAGCTGCTCTTTGCTCGCCACCTCATCCTTTTGACTTAAGACCTTCATAATCATGTGGTCATTGGCCATTAAGGTATAGATCCCTGAATCCAGCATCGGGGTATCTCCCAGTTCTTCATGAGCGTGCCGGGCCTCCAGAGCCGGAACCGCTGCTTCAAAAGCAGTGGTATAGCCCAAGGCCGAATAAGCGTACCCGGTCAGAAAGGTGCTGGGAATAGTATAGCCGGTTCCTGAACGTGTCTCGGCAGTGCTTGATTTGAAATGATCGTAATGATCTTCCGGACACATGATCCGGGCACTGTTTACCTTAGCTCCGGCAATATGACTGTGGATCTCTATTCCTCCCGGCATGACCACACAGCCTGAAGCATCGATGATCTGACTGATTTCCCGGCCAGGCGAATACTCAGTTATTTTACCGTTCTCGATATAGATATCCCGGACTTCTCCTTTTACCTCTTTGGCAGGATCATAAACCTGCCCGTTCACAATTTTCAGCATTGCCTAACTCTCTCCTTTAGCGCCCGCAAAACTTCTACGTCGGATGGGTGGGGAAAGTCGACCAGCTTCTTGAGGCGCAGGGCGACATTATCCATCCGGTAAAATGTTCCTTCGACACCCACCCCGGCCGGAGCGACTGGGATGACGACATTGGCCCAGGTCGTGGTTAGGCTTTCGTGGGGCTCCAGGACAATGGTCGGGATGCTCTGCAGATACCGGACGGCTTTCTCCGGCAAATGAGCGCCCGGGTCTGTGGCAACAATCAGGGCGGCATCCACCTCTTGACGCGCCAGCATATCCACAACACTGAATTCGCCAGGACTATACCGGGGATAACCCCGATAAAAATTTACCGCCAGCGGGTAGCCGGTCTGCCAAGCTAAAACCTGATTGCTGCCGTTTACGTTGCCGTGCCCCCGCATGGCAATGGCATAAAAACGGGTATAGCGGTTCATTTCACTGACCAATGTATTGATTTCTTCCAGGTTCAGGTCTCTGCCCCGGCTTTGCGTCACCCCAATGCCAAACATAACCACCCCGTAATGGCATTGCTTCATCATTTCCGCCAGTTCGCGCCACTGGGATAAGGGAATGCCGCCGACCGGACTCGTTTCCGTCAATCCTTCCAGGCGCAGGCCCTTGACCAGACAACGCAAGACGTGAGCAATCTCAAAATCCTGACCCGGAGTGACTTGCAGAAAGAGGTCCGCATTCTTCGCCGTAGGAGTCGGCCTGACATCAATGACTACGACCTTCCTCCCTTTCCGCCCTTCCGGAATAAAAAGTCCCTTAGCCAGGGCGGAATAGCGGCTTAAATGACGCATATGGGACTCGACGGGATTGGCGCCCCAATAAATCAAAAGATCAGCTCTGTTTTTTACTTCCCCTAAGGTGCATGAAGCCAGCCCAACTTGCTGGCGGGCGAGAACGCCCGGCCCGTGTCAGTAGGAGGAAGGGTTATCAATCGTCCCTTTGAGCTTCTCCGTTAAGGCTACCGCTTCACCGATAGCCTCCGTGGTCGTGCTGCTTAAACCGTAGATCAGCGGAGCCTTAGCGCGATCCAGGATATTGACCGCTTCAGAGATCGCCTCTTCCCTGGTGGCCTCCCTGCCGTTGACCCGAAACGAGGCCAAATCCGTCTGAGCGTGCATCAGCTTATTCCGGCCTATTGTGCAAACATTGTTAACCTTAACAATCTGATTTTCCTCAACCTCCACTTTAAGATCATCACAAAGGCAGCCGCAAAATGCACAAACTACATCTTCATGAACAGTCAGCGCCATTTCTTTCCCCCCTTAATCCGATAAATTTGTTGTGAATGGACAGTCAAATCATCAAAGTCCAATACCGCGTACCTTGTTTGTTCATTCATTTAATTCCGGCTGGCTGATGTCAGAGATGAAAGCACTACAGGAATCCCTTTAAAATCAGGAACCCCCGTGCCATAGGTTTCATCACCGATTAAGCGGTTAGCCAGGTGGCCCAACGGAAGAAAGAAAATCCCTTGAGGTCCTGCCGCGGAACGGCAAGTCACCGTAATCTCTCCTGCCGCACTTTTCAGCAAAGCCTTATTATCCTGATTCACATCAAGCTTCGCTAAATCTTCAGGGCTTACCGACAAAGTGGAAATCTCCTGCAGGTATTCGGCGGAAGATTTGCCTTTTTCCATCGCCGCTCCCTGTCGGCTGGTGCGGACCGTAATCAATACTCCGGTAATACTGTTCATTGACTTCTCTCCTTAATCCATGCACTCTTCTAATCCTAAATGAGCGCATATCCCTCGGCTTGTTCAAAATATTGCCTAATCCATATGGCTTTGGCCCATAATTGCCGATCACACTCCCGGTCGGAGCTGCCTTCCGCCAGTACTGTACAAATAGGTTGTCCTTTTTCCAGCCTTGTCCCTTCCCGGGGAATGTCACGCACCCCCTGCCGGTATAAAGAGCGCAGGACCCTATTGTCGTATTTGACGACCATGCCGGGAGCCTGGGTATAAACAATGCGCTTGCCCCAGAAAATTCGAGATCGGGCAAAACGCCCTAATTTTATCGTTATTAATTCCAGATACTTCCTGAGCACCGTTAAATCCGCTCCTGCACTGGCCGCCAGATGCCAGGAAAAAAAACGCTGGTCCAAAGACTTCTCGATCAGTTCCACCGAAGCTGACCAACGGGGGTTTAGCTCCAAAAAACAAATTCCCCCGCCGTTGATGATGAAATCCAGAGTATTGATACCTCGCAGAGCGAAGTCCTCAGTAAGTTGCCGGATGACTTGTGTGATTTCTTCTGCAAAGGTTTTTGAAGTCATCATTCCTGAGAGATCCAGCGGAACGATATTTCCCTGATAAAGAAACGTCCTGTTTCTCGCTCTTGTGCCGGCAAGCTGGCGGCTGCTGCCCAGGACTACTGCCTCATGGCCGTTAGCCAGGAACGTGACTGACCCCGGAATTCCCGCCTGATATTCTTCGATTCTGTACCGGGCCGGTTGTTTCAAGCCGGAGAGTACTGCTTCAGCCGCTTCTTTATTGGGGGGCAGAACCTCAATTCCGTGACCACCCCCTCTATCCAGCGGCTTTAACAGCCAGGTCTTTGGGGGCGAAGGCGGAGTCCACTCTTTGACGGCAAAGAAGGGAGGCATCCGTGCCCCGATCTTTCCCAGGCTTGCTCTGAGCTCCCAGGGATTGCGTACTTTCGTCAGCGCCGCTATACTGTTGCCCCCCAGCTGCCCCAGGTCCTCCCAATAGGCCAGCCCTTCCGGAGTGTTCTCCGGACCCGAAGTGTAGACCAAGGTCTCACAGGAAATACCACGGGCGGCTTCCAGCAGATTGCCCACGGTTGGCTTTAAACCATAGTCACCGGTCAGGCTCATGGCTTTTCCTTGCCAACCGGCATCTACATCTCCAAAGAAATCGAGCCCTGTCACATCTTGGCCTGATTCTGCCGCGGATTCCATCAATGCTCTTACGCTTGCCCCAACCACCAGAATCATTTTAAGCCTCCGTCTTTTTGGCGATTTCATAGATTGAGTCAAAATCCAGGACCTGGCTGTTGCTTTCAAATAAAGTCCGGACGGCGGCTCGATGCACCTTCATCTTAAGATTGCCGATGGCAATAGCGCCGTAAATGATCTTGCCTTCCCGTTCCTTGCCGTTGTCCGTCACCTTGATGCCTTCCGCTCCCAAGGGATTCACCGCATTGATGTCGGCAATGATCTCCAGGTCAGCGGCGGTCGACCAGGTGGTCAAATCCAGCATTTGCACGCCGGGTGCTCCGCAGCATGCCACAATATTGATTCCCAGCTTCAGGGCCTCAGCGGTGTCTTGTGCTTCGCGGATCTCGAGCGGCGTAATCTGTACCCCGTTGTTTGCCGAAATGTGCCTGACCACTTCCCGGGCCCGTTCCAGCTGCCGGGATGACAGGTAAACCTCACAGCCTTCCCGGGCCAGCAGAATTGCCGCCCGGATGCCAACCGGACCGGTTCCCGCCAGGATCAAGGCCTTTTTTCCCTTAAGATTACGGCCATAAGCGATTTTGTGGACCAGGGCCGCCGCCGTGGTATTGGAGCCGTTGGCATCGAACATCACGGAAACCCGGACATCGCCAAAAAAGGTTTCCTGTACTTTTTTCATGAGTGCCTCGGCCGTCGGGACATGGGTGCCGCCGATGAAGATGGCCGTATTGCGCAATCCTTCTCCCCCTCTGGTAAACATGGCGCCGTAGACCAGATTGGTCACTTCCTCCAAACGCACTCCCCCGTAGGCCAGCACCTGATCGGCCCCGGCGTCATACGCTGTGATCTGGTCGAAAACACTGGCTTGGGAATCCGCTTCCAAGTGGAGCAAAATCTTTTTCATTCGTGAATCCTCCTTTTCAAATTAATGGGGACATTCCTCCGAGCCACTTATTATTTTTCTTTAATGGGGACATTCCTCCGAGTAACTTATAATTATTCCCAATGAGGAGGTGTGTCCCCTGACCTTAATACCCTGCTTGCAAAAATAAGCGGTGATTTTCGCAAAGGCTTCTTTTTCCTTGCGGCCGCCGGTCTTTTCCACGACTTGCTGCCAGAGCGGCCAGGAATCCGTGACTTTGCTCGCCGGAATCCAGGTCAGGCGGGTGGCGGTGATCGCCGCTTCGAGAATAGCCCCGTGAGCCCGGCACAGTCCGGTAAAACTGCTCAGTTCTCTAAAAAGCAAGATCTTCCCGGTCACTTTGGCCGGCTCTTGGGAATCGTCAAAAGATATTACCGCAAATTCCCAAATCAACTTTGCTCCGGCCAGGCGGGGCGGTCGAACCAGAGCGGAGGGATGTGTCGGTGGAGTCCCGGAGTAAAGCGCCGTATCGACAAAGCTCAATAGGTCATCGGTCAAATTGACCACTCCCTCCGGTCTGGCCTGGAGGTTAGCGAAGGTCTTTGAACCGGAATAAAGAAAGATCTCTATTTCTTCCACTTCGGAAAGCAACTCGGTATGATCGGAAACATGAACCCCAATTGGTGCGAAGTTCACCCCTCCGTCCTCATTGAGCGAGGACAAGATCGTTTCAAGGATCATAAAGAGCCCCTCTTTTCCCTATTGGTCTCGTTATTTTCATTATTTAGAGTATTAATCTCCTCATTGAGATAACCCCAGTTCAGCGGACTATCCTGGGTATACTTCTTGCTTAACTGCAAAGCGAGTTCCGCCTTGCCCAGCTCTTTTCCCAGATAAAACCCATGGCTCGAATCGCGAATGTCCAGCTTGGCAAATACCTCCTGAGCTGTGCTTCCCTGAATAAAGCAATGCGCGTTAAACACATAGATTTGATCAGCTACAAAAATACGGTAATTTCTGTCCCGAATTACCTGATGCATTTCCCAAAGCTGAGCTTTGTTAAAGGAGTTCCCGGCCGGATCTTTGATGGTCAGCAAGCTTTCATCCATGTATTTGGGCACTCGACCCTCGCTGAGAGCCCGCTGAATCAAGCGGCGGGCCAAGCTGATTTCCCGCACGGCTCCCCGTGCTCTGTGACTGACTTCTGTGGTCAGGATATGGTGAACTCTCAGTTCCCCGGCAATCCCAATCAGCAGGGCATTGAGACCCGTGCTGTCCGCATCCGTAAGCTCGGTCACATTTCCCAATCCCATCAGCATCTCACAATCAGGAAATTCTTTGCGCACCTTGAGATACCGCCCGATCCCTTCAGCCAACCCCATGGTCAAAGGGGGAAGAATAGGATCGACAAGATAGGGAATCTGCCATTGTTCCAATTTTTCCATGCTGCTATATAAAGAATCCAGATTTTCCCCATCATCCGGTATGACGACGGCCGGACAATTTAAAACCTTGGCCAGTTCCAGATTTTTTGAAGTAAGGCTTAAAATTAAGTCGGCTCCGGCTTGACTGGCGGCCAGAATATCCTCCTTTTGATGGCTGTCGACACTCACCTTAAAACCTTCGCTTTTCAGCATATGAATGATTCGCGGCAAACGTGGGAAAGGCTGATCCACGTCCCCACCGAGATCGATGAGATCCGCACCGCTGCTCCGGTAATAAATCGCTTTGGCCAGGATCTCCTTTTCCGTCATCCGCGGTGCGTTGACAAGCTCCGCCAGAATCCGGATCGGCGAGGCCGTTACAGGCGTCACGTTTTCGGAAGTCTCGCTTTGACCCTTTTTGAAAAAAGCAGGCAAATCAATCAAATCCTTGGGACCTTTGAGTATTTTGCAGCCTGTGACTTCCTGGATCGGCTCCAGCGGTCCCTGACATAAACCCGGAATAACAATAATTTCCTGACCGCTAAACCCACCTTCGCGAGCCAGTTCCCCGGCGATAAACGTTGTGGGCATCAGGGCTGCCACTGTGCAGGGCAGGCACTTGATTTCCAGTTGAAGCGAATTTATTTTCTCGGTTACCTGAACAAGGGCTTGATGGGCAATTTGACCCGTAATGAACACATATTTCTCCATGCGAATCACCCCTGTCTTTCCGAGTTATACTGTGTGAGCAGATTCTTCAGCCGCTTAGGATTATTTGCAAGAGTAACCCCACTCCAATGAGCCAGCCGGATAATGTTTTCCCGGTCTATTTCTCTGGTATGGACCGAGACCTGTTTACCCTGCGGCGTCAGGGATTCTATTTCGGCAAGGGAATCACAAGGTAAAAGTATCGTTGGAATCCGGCACTTGCCGGCGTGCGCAAACAAGTTAGTAATCAGATTATCTGCTATACCGCAGGCCATTTTTGCGATCGTGTTGGAAGTGACCGGGGCAATAACGACCAGATCGTATTTTCCCGTGTACAGCCGGGTAACGGGTAAACAACTGGCTCCGTTATTCTGAATCAGGGAATGGCCGGAACTTGTTAACCGCTCATACCAACCGTAGTAATTCAACACTTCTTTCCCGGCCTCCGAGAGAAAGATATCGGCCGACTTCAGCTCGGTCAGCAATTCAATGCACGCCGACAGGTAATGTCCCGCTCCTGTAATTCCCCAGGCAACTTTAGGCTGCAACACATCCTTATCTGTCATTTCTTACTCCCTCCACCCCCAGCTCGCACCTTGATTCCTTCCCGAAGCTGTCCAAACCTGCCCCTTCTTTCCTAAAAAGTTCCGAGTCTTTTCCAATAAATCAGCTTTCTTGTCCTGATTGGTAAAAGCGTAGATCGTTGGTCCCCAGGAACTCTGGCCGACTCCGGCGGCACCTTGTTCGAGTAAATATGCTGCGGCATCGGCACCTGCTTTTGAGGCGTAAATACCTCCTTGAACAGGTGCAAAATGGTTGCCAATCTGCTTCTGAATCTCTGTCACGGCTTGTCCGAAACCCAGTAAATCTTTCTCCCTCAGGCTGGGGAGCAATTTTAACAGCAAGAGCCGGCAAATCATCCCGGATATGTCTTCCGCCATCGGCGGCAAAGAAGCGAAGGCACTTACTTCTTCCTGCCCGAACATTTTCTCTTCCTTATAAGGTAAAGCCAAAATGATTGCCCATTCTTCGGGAAAGGTCGTTCGAACAATGATCGGCGGAACTTCAAAAAGCCCTTCTGGTTTTAATATGTTGGTACGCATGCCTCCATCGATTAAAAACCCCCCCTGTTCAAATGCTGCTACTCCAATCCCGGAGCGGCTGCTTTCCCTATCCGTCACTGCAGCTATTTCGGCTAAAGGAGGCTCAAGTCCATAAACCCTGGTGAGCGCAAAACCCAGTGCTAAAGCAAGCTGAGTTCCGGAACCGAGGCCGCTATGACTGGGCAGGGATTGTAGCAACTCAATTTTTGCGCCGGGCAAATTGTAATACTCCAAATATTTCCGGGAGATTTTCTCCAATCGCTTTTCTTCAGAACCCAAGATGGAAAGATGATTACTTTTTTGCGCAGTAAGCTCCAGCTGAGGCAAATCAATTGCTAATCCGAGCCCGCCATACAAACGATTCAAGGAACCGTTCAGGTCCAGTTGACCAAGGTGCAAACGGGTCCCTACTTTCACCCAAAACTTATCCAATCGAATCACCCTTTCCCTTGTTTGAACTTGGCTTTCTGCGTATAATTCTTTTTAATGGGGGGAGATGTGAAGCGCCGGTGTTCCGTCGCTTCACATCAAAAATCAATTAGAAGTTAAGATCCTGCATCATCCTTAGAGCGGTTTTGGCTACCTCCCGGGCAGTGTCTTTGGCGCCGGGGATAGCGGCCGTGATGAAGCCGCCCTTCTCGGCAATTTTTCCTGCGTCTTCCCAGGTTTCCACGCCCATAACAGCTGCCATGGCGGCCGGAACAACCACGTTAATGGTGCAGACTCCGATATACATCAGCTCCTGAGCAGTAGCCGAAGCAACGGTGATCGGTGCGGAAAGCTCTGCTTTCTTGTTTAACACAGCATCCGGAACCACTTTATGGGCTACTCCTGTCAGGACTGTTTTCTGACCGCCGATCGTAACCTCGGCATCCATATCTGCGTCAAACCCCCAAAATTTTTGCGCAAAGGGGTGATTACGATGGGCACCGCCTGCCAGCTTGGTAAAATGGATTTGTATCTCCTGCCCAAACATGGCCGTAAATATTTTTCCGGCATTTTCCTCTACCTTGGCCTGTCTTTCAAGATCCAGCGCACGACAAATATCTTCAAGCTTTTTGCCTGCTTTCAAATCATCGTAGGTTCTTTGGGCACGGGTATAAATTGCGTTCATCCGAACCCCCTCGGTGGCCTTAATGACAACCTGGGTTACCGGACCTCTCCGCACCTGCTCCCCTTTATGAGCAACCGTATTGGCAGTAAAGGCCGCAATCTCCGGATCAAACCACTCCGTTGCCTTCATCTGGTGTAAAATATCGGCAGCCGCATCTAAGTCTCCTTTGCAATAAAGCAAGGCATTCATGGAAACTACGGTGTCGGATACCAGGTGCGCCAAAGGAGCATTGACGGGACCACCGCCGTAACCTGAACCGATCATCGGAGCTTCAGATAAAGCGGCCAGTATTTCGTTGAGCGTCATCATCCCGACCACTGTAGGAGCACCTACATCTTTGAGGATCATCCCCATATCCCCAATCAATGTGGCGGTCTCGTACTCTTTGCCGGTTCCGCGCAAATGGACTTTTTCCGGGAGTCCGGCAGCCTCGGCTGCGCCCTTTCCTACCAGATATCCGGTATTTCTCACAAAGAACTCGCCATATTGCTCATCAATCATACCATCGGGATTGACGATTTCCAGGACTGCCGCCGCTGCCAGCATGGCGCACATAATGGGACTGGGACTTATTCCCACACCGCGATAGGCCTTCTTCATTCCTTCTACCGCAATTTTTGTCCCATTTAAAGCCAGGTCGACATAAGTAATATCCTCACCCAGGACACTATGACCATAAAGAGCACCGCCGGATACAAAGGCCGGAACATCCGCTCCGTCTACCCGAACCAGTTCTCCTTTTTCCATGGCATCGTATAAAGCCTTCACTGCCGCAAACCCTGAAACTTTACAGGTTAATTTGGAAGTAGGAATTGCTGCTACCCCAGCGCGATCAGCTCCGGCAATCATACGGGCCATGGCGCCCAGTTTCCTGTTTCCGGCGGGAACCCCGGCCCTGGACGCCGTTCCGGCCAAATTAAGCAGTGCTGCGCCAATAAGAGCCGCATTGGCTTTATCCGCCCCTGCTTCTCTGGCGGCATCAATTCCGGCTTTTAAAACGCCGTCCAAAGGCAGTTCCACTAAATTTTCATCTGCGATCTTAATGCTTCTGCCGCTTAGCATTTGAGTGGTCATGGCATTGGCAGCCGCCATTACGGCAAGGCTCAGCATGCCATGACCCTTGGTAAGCGCTTCAATCCGGTCGCTCGTCGTATTCTGCACGTTGGAGTTAACCGCACCTATTACCGCCAAAATCTCTTTTCTCATAAAAATTTACCTCCTCATATTTTAATAAGTGAACGCTTTACGTCTGTTTTGAAGGTATATATCCATTCAAGGCAATATTTTTCTCTCTATATCACCCCCTTTAAGATTTTTCCGAATAGACCCCCATGCCGCTAACGCGACACCATCAGATAATGAAAAGAGAGTGCTCCCGGGTCGGGCAGTTTCGCCACATCCTGCAAGAAAGCTAATTCGTGCGAAGACAGTGTCTGCAAGAAGGGTAATCCGTGCGAAGACAGTGTCTTCGTGTCACCCAGCATTCCGAGGCTCGCCTACTCGCCGGCGAGGGAGCTATCTTCAGCGGATAAGTATTCTTTGGAGATAGCCGCTTCGAGCGAAAATGTCCACCGGACACTTTCGTGCCAAACCTCCGGGTAGTACCTGATGTGAACCCGTGGCTTCGCTACCCCGCGTCGGCTTTGTAGGCTTTACCGCCTCTCCATGCCATGGGTTCACTCCTGTGGACGAAGCTGCCCTGGCTTTTGGGTCTATTGACCATTCAGAATGGTTTTGGGGGCTATTTTTCAGGATAGATAATCTCCAAAACCGTAAAACGTTCACGATGAAACACTTCCCAAAGATCGCCCGATGATGACCCGCAAGACACTTGGAAGTCCATAGTCCCTGGTACCCATTCCATATCCTACGGAATCAACAATCATGGAAGGCATAGAAGAAAATTCCTGACTTAAGCTTACAGCCAAGGCCGCGCCCGTGGGTGTCACGAGTTCACCCTCGACATCATTTTTGTACAACGGAACTCCCTTGACTATTTCAAGCGTCGCCGGAGCAGGAACCGGAATTCGCCCGTGTGCACAGTATACATGTCCACTCCCTAAAGAAAGCGGAGAACAGGTAATCTTCTCCACTCCAAGACATTCGACTGCAAGCAGGGTTCCTACAATATCGCAAATCGAATCAATCGCTCCGACTTCATGAAAGTGCACTTGATCCGGGGTTGTTCCGTGAACCTTCGCTTCGGCTTGGGCAAGGAGGGAAAATACTCTTCCGGCTAAATTCTTAACATTCTCCGAAAAATTGCCGGCTTCAATCAGGGCTATAATATCTTTAAGATGACGGTGAGGCTGTTCTTCAACTACGTTAAATTGAACACTGTTGGCAGCTATTCCATGGCTCGTTCCTTTCTCGACACACATTTCGTATCCATTAAGTTTCAGGCTGGCCAAACCGTTTCTAACCAAATCCGGATCGACCCCTGCGTCAAACAAAGCCCCTAAAAACATATCTCCCGCGATTCCGGCACTGCAATCCAAATACATAACTTTCATCCGAATTCTACCTCCCTGATTGGACTATGGCATGCGCCAAAGCGGCCGCTCCAAAACCATTGTCGATGTTGACTACTCCCACCCCGGAAGCACAACTGTTGAGCATGGAAAGCAGCGCCGAAAGTCCCCCAAAATTGGTTCCATATCCAATACTTGTAGGTACAGCGATTACGGGACGGCTGGTAAGCCCGCCGACCACGCTTCCCAGAGCCCCTTCCATACCAGCCACAGCGATCACAACGTTTGCTTTTTCTAATTTTCTGGTATGCTGCAATAACCTGTGAATTCCTGCAACACCCACATCATAGAGCTTTGTTACCCTTAACCCCATGGTTTCTGCGGAAACTGCTGCCTCCTCCGCTACCGGCATATCTGCCGTCCCCGCGCTGATAATCACAACCTCTCCCTTTTCTTCTCTCCCTTCCCTTGCCGGTACTACAATACAGCGGGCCATTTCATAATACACAGCTTCAGGGAGAGTCCTCTGGACCATCGTGCAAGCTTCAGTTGAGGCCCGTGTACCTAAAATTGGTCTGCTGTTTGCCGCCAATCTGGAAAAAATGCCCTCTACCTGCTCTAGGGTTTTTCCCTGACAAAATACAACCTCAGGAAAACCGGTGCGAAGTTCCCGGTGGTGGTCCAGGCGAGCATAGCCTATGTCTTCATACCGCAGAAATTCCAGCTTTTCCAACGCTTGATTCACGGTAACCCCGCCTGCAACCAAAGACTCCAAAAGCGCGTACAATTCCTTTCTGTCCACAATAGTCTCCTTCCTGATGCGTTCTGATTATATTTCAACCAAGAATTCCTACTATCTGCCGTTATTCAGTCGTCTTCAATCCGAATTGCATACTCTGTTTTCCTTAATTTTTTAAGCGCCTCATTTTCAATCATCTGTTTTAGTTCGTAAAAAGATATCTCCGCCTCTGTCGCATCAATAGCCTTGGCAGTTGCTTTCAAATCCTCGTATTCAACACGGGCAGACAGAGGAGAACCCGAATCATCCCGAATAATCTTGACCTGCACCGACCCTTGCCATACGACATTCTCTTTATTGTCATGCAAACTTAATTTCACGGTCTCCAGGAAATAATCATAGGAGATATGATCCGCCTGGATTATCCTCACGCCCAGCGTCCCTATTTCACTGGCCAGAAAGCGACTGACTTGAGAAACCATTTCCTGTCGAACATCAATAAAAAAAATATATTCCTGTCTCCCTTTCTTGGTCATTGCGTTGACAACATGGACATTCTTTGCTCCCTTGTCCATAAGCTGTTCTATGAGGTAAGGAACCTGATCGGCATAGATGTTGTCTACATTTGTCATTAAAAGCAATTCTTATCTACCTCCCTCTCCCTTAAAAAAAAATAAAAAAAATCGACCATCGTATTGATACCGCGATACTGCTTAATTCCTTAAAGCGAGATCGCTACGGTCGATTAAAACTATAATAGCAACAATCTTCAATTTATTTATATTAAAGACAATGCCCTTATTTTGAGTTGTCCGGGTTCTTATGAATTGCCCAAAAACATACCGGCAATTTCTTTTGCAAGCGTCAACTATATAACGAATGATAACATTCGTTATCTTAATATTATGAACTTCTCTTTTGTGACTTTATTTTATTATAGATAGGATAAACCTGCAATAACGCACCTTTTTGTATCATTACTGGCATAAAGGTAACTAATGTTCTTTTATTTACTATCTTATGAAACAATAGATTTAATTAAGCGGAAACAAATTTGCGAAAAACTCTTAACGGTACCAATTAGAGTTTACTAAACAATCAGAAGACCCAGCAATTACAAGGGTTTAAGGGGTATTTGGGAGAATTTTAATGTGCGACATACATATAAGAATTGGTCAGATTAAGTATGCATGACAAAGTATAAAAGTAAATAGTTAGCTAAGTATTTTTATGCTAGAATAGAAGCAGCAAAAGTAAATTGTCTCGTATAAACTTTTCAATCCAAGGGTTCCTAATAGAGTTCCATAGTTGATCAGCAAGGTTAACGGATATTTAACGAGCTCCATTTACGCTACCGCATAAGAGGCCAAAGCTTTGATATCGCTGCCTAATCTCTCCATCAATTACATTTAGGCGTCTTATTCCCATTATATTTCAAGTATTATACCTTCTTCGCTTATGCTGACAAATTCAAATAAATGCTGTCTATAAAGTATAAGTAATATAATTGCAATAAATAGTACATCATCAGGAGGTTTTTCTATGGAATGTAAATGTCCCATTGAAACCACATTATCTTTAATCGGCGGAAAATGGAAGCTGATCATTTTAAAAGAGCTACTGAAAGAGCCCGTCCGTTATGGCTTATTAATTAAAAAAATTCCAAACATAAGTGCGAAGGTACTGACACAGCAGTTAAAGGAAATGGAAAAAGACGGACTTATTATACGGAATGTTTACGCAGAGGTTCCCGCACGTGTTGAGTACGGTTTGAGTGAAATGGGTATTAGTATGCTAACCATCTTAAGAGAAATAAGAAAATGGGGAATCGAAAAGGCTGCGCAACAGCTTCCAGTTAAATGTTTTTACTGTAAACAATGCGAACCTTTTAATGATTAATCCCTGGAATACTTACCCGTTCGGGCTGCTCTATGTCATCTGCTCTGCCTTCGCTCAATTGGGGGCCTTTTTTAATATGAAAACAGGGCGACAGCCCTTTATATCCTATTTCTGTTGACACTCTTTGAGCCTTTCGACCATATATTCAGCAAGCCGGCTCGCGTCCTTACCGCATTTTTCCTTCACCGCCAGATCAAGTCTGGCCAGTTGGCCGAGGGCTGTCAGCAGTTCCTGGAATGTATCGGCGATAGTTCGGCAGTAAGCGGTGCATCTTTCTTCATACTTCGTGGTAAAGGTTTGAGAGGCTGCAGTTTTTGGCCTGCTTATTGGTTTGTCGGTTTTTTTGACGGTTAGATATTCTATTTTGATATCCTCAGGATTATTTGGCATGGGCGTGACTTGAGCCTGCTCTTTCTCCGGAGCGGTTTGGTTCCGTTCTTTGAGAGCCTTATCCAGCTCACGGGTGGTCATATCTTCAACATCATGCTGCAGGATAAATTTCTCCCGCTCATCTTCGGGAATCCCCAGAAGGAGAAGGGCCTGGTAGTAGGTCAAATTCGTCAGCGCCGACGAATTTGACCTGCCGCCGTCACGGATTGCAGCCACTACAGTTTCGCGAGCAATTCTTTCGTTTCATCGATCAACAGCTTTAGCTGCATGCAAGCATCTGCACTATCTTTTCCGACTTTTGCAAAAATAGCATCAGCCTTATTTTTGTAGTAAACAGGACAGATCGCAAAGCTGTCTATCATTCTGACTGCCTTCTTAACATTCAAGCAGTATTCTTCGTTTGCTGCAAATAACACCTGATTGAGCGCTGAAATTGCCCGCACGATATGGGCGGTCACATAATAGACATCATCTTTTGTTATTTCATGGTTGTTTCCTTTTTGTATAGGCCTTTTGATATTCTTCGGGAGCTACTCCCAGTTCAAAAAGACGGTTAAATAGCTGTTCTTTTTCCAAGTTCAGCTGATCTAGGATTTCTAAATCTTCGTCCACTCTTATATTTTTGATCGACTCAACCTCATAAAATGGAACAGATTCTAATTCCTCATTATTATGTTTTTCATTGTTGTATAACAAAGGGTTGTCTAATAGCTGTTCCTGCTTCGGTTCAGATTGCTCTTTCAGCAAGTTAAGAATCGTTAAATATTCGTCCCCACGTTTACTTTTAGACTCCTCAACCTCTTGAAATTGCCTAAATCCAAATTCTTTTTCCATATATTTCTCATGGTCGTACTGAAACATTTCGATGCTCTTATCTTGATTTTCCGTATCAGTTTTCAACTCAGGAACCTCATCCTGACCCTTATGTTTTATGATCTCGAATTCACGCTCGTATTCAGATAAAGCCTTGATAAAAAACCGGCGGTAAGAATCTATAACCCGCTGCTGCTTTGCCTGTAAATGATGAGATTGATGCCAATCTCCAAATTTTTTTTCAAAGGATAAGAGCACTCCTTTGCAATTTTTTATTCTTGTTTGATCACCTTGAACAATAAATAACTGACCAACATCTACAATATTACCTAATTTCAGTTCGTTTATATTACTCTTTATTGCTTGAATTTGCCTAACTAGTTTTTTGCGTTCACCGTCCAAATGGTCAGTTGGCTTTCCAAGATGACCAACGATTCTATCCCAAGGTTTTTCGCCTTTATTTTCCCAAGACTGCGCTTGCATCTTATTTAATAAGTAGTCACAAAGTTCCGCTGACTCCTTGATCCGTTTCATCAAATCATTAATTATCCCATCATTCAACGGTTCCACTGGAGGAATATAAATCGACGTCTTCCTAATTCTATTAAATAATGGTTTCAGATCCTCTTTAGTCTGAACATGACTTCGTCCATTACAGTTATGAAGTTCGTCCAGCAAATCAAACTCTACTTCGGATAAGAAAGCATCTTTGTACATTTCGAGCCTTTTGATCAACGTATCTTCTGGCATTCTAAAATATTTCTCCGCAATATGTTTCAAACTCTGCTCCATATTCACCTGTTTACTTCTTTTATTCACTTGTCCCTCCACCAATCTCTCATAGTCCCATAAAATTTTGGTACGATCTTTCCCACTTACCGATATACGTAAGGAACAGGCTGTTCATATCCATGTTACGGTCAGTCACCAGATGCTCAAAATAGTCTATGTCCAGTGAATTCTGAGTCTCTGTTCTTCTAACTGACTTCTGAGCCACAGAAGGCTGAATTCTGTCTGTTTTAGTCACGGATGCGATCCCACCTCCAACCACAGCACCGGTAACAACTCCGACGGAAGCTCCCAGTAAACCTTTGGAAGCGATTACAAAACCTATACCTCCCCCCAATGCTGCGCCAAGCCCTACAAAAAGAAGCACTCCAGCATTGATTCCTTTCTCAGATTCGCGTAAATCTTTGAATTGAATTTGAGGCTGTTTTTCTACAGTACGATAGGCTTTAGAGTAATCTACACTCAACGGAGTAACTTTCAAATGCCCCACACTCTGCAGAATATTAGACATTTCCTCATCAATAATGGCTTTTCCTGTTTTTTTCCTCAAATCATCTTTGGTTTCAAAAAGAAGCTCGCTCTCAACCGCATCCGCATACATGGTTACTCTCTTAACCTCGTTCTCCAATAGTGTTTTGATGGTATCTACATCTCCACACCGAAGTAAGTCGTTTTCAAGCTTGGAATAGATTGTCCCCAATTGCTTACGGACATTTTCCTTTTTTTGCAGAAAATTCATTTGCGACCCTGCCTTCCTTACGCTTCTTACCTGCTTGCCATTTGTCGGATTCCAAGGAATTTATGCAACAGTTTTTTACTCTTCTTAGTATATTCATCAATTTCTGTCATCCGTTTCTCACGCTTTTCATGTTCACTTCCGTAACTCAAAATCTGCTTGTCCAACATATCCTTTCGGATCTGTATCTCCTCTTTAATGATCTTTACAGATTCTTTCTGCACACCATTAAAGATCTCACTCACCGCTTCCATTACTTTATTAAAAATGAAAAGCTCTTGTCCAACTAAAGAATTATCAATCGTTTTAGAAATCCATTCAACTAATCCGTCGATACTTTTTTTGAAATCCTCTATATCAAAGCGGTTTACATGAGTTTCAAAAGTCTCGTAAACCGGATTTTTTTTAAACCAACCAACCACGGTATTAACTCCCCTTTTTAGAGTTGGGACGAGCTCAGTCTTTTTCTCCAAATAGGTAGATTCCTCGGCCCGCTTGATAATTTCATCCTCAATATCGTTAGAGACGGTCGAAATAATCGAAGCAAATTCTTTTCCCAGCGCTGTTTGAATTATCCCATCCAACCCCTTCATCCTGCTGTTGGCTGCATCATTTAATGAATTCCCAAGAACTTGTTTTGTACTCGTATCAATCTCCGCCATCATCTTCAGATATTCTTCGTCAATATCCATGTTTAATTTTTCTACTCTTTGCTTAATATCCAGAAATACTTCCTGGGCAAATTTTTTTGCATAGACATTCAACCAGTCCATCGCACCTTTTAATAAATCATCCAATACATTGTATGCCGTGGATTGATTAGATATGTTGTCTCTCTCTGTATCCCATTTTTCATGAATGGCCTGAATAGTCTCCCTTGTAATTTCCCCGTACTCTTTAGAGATGGTTTTCTCAATATCAACCACAATGGAACCTTCTCCACTAGTTCCACCCTTCGTTATCTTCATGATATACTTGGTAATCTTTTCAATACCCTTGGACTCTAGGTTTTCAATTTCTTCCTTTAATTTTTGAATTAGTTCATTATGTACGGCTTCTCCGGAAATTGATACAGTTCTTAGATTGTTCAACTCAGCTTCATATTGTTGAATATTATTTTTTACAATATTATCCATTGTTCTCTTAAAGCTGTCCACAAAAGTTTTAACGGTTCCTTCCAAATACTTTCCAAGTCTTATTTCGGTATCCAGTATCTTGCTGTAGTTCAGAATATTATTCACATGCTCTTCCTTAATTGCCTTTCCTGCAATAGGCATCTCCGGGTCTTCCGGGTCTGGAATGCTTATTTTTCTATCCTTTTGAATATTTGTTAAATCAATATATCCGTTGTTGAACATGCGAGCTTTCAATCCATAATATGCTGAGACCCCAATCGGATCCGCCTGATTGATAATTCCGTCTAAAACATCCTTAATTCCATTCAGCAGCCGCTTGACTTCCTTCTCAGATTCGACTCTGTCGAACTTGTTCATCAGAAGAAAGACGTGTTTACCATTTTCCTCCAGTTTTGAAGTGAATGCATGTCCGACATAGGATCTTATTGTATCTATAAATTCACGTTCATCAATTTTATCAGGTGCAAACAGGAATACTACTGCATCTACCTCTAAAAGCAAATCTTTAGTAATCCGTTCATGGTTTTCATATCGAGCCCCAAGCCCAGGTGTATCAATAATCTCGACACCATTTTTACATAATTCGAAAGGATATCCAAGGATGGCTTCCTTGACTTTTTCCTCTTCTCCTTTTCCTAGGACAGTCGTTTTTTCCTCAAGTATATTCTTAATTAAATCCACGTTTGCCGTCGTGAGCTTCTGTCCTTTATAGGTACCTGAGATCACATCTTTTTTACCATTATTATATATTATTTCTAGGTAAATCTCCGGCATATATTTAAGTCGAGTAACTGTCGCTGTATATGCACGTTCATCCATGCCAAGAATATCTACTCCAAGAAGTGCATTAATAAAAGTAGATTTACCTGCACTGAAAGAAGATACGAGAGCAATTCTAAAAGTACCATCTCTAAGCTTTTTTGAATCTCTGTCTAAGTCCGAATTTGAAATTAACTTTTTATCGATATAACTAACATTTTGAAGTTCATCTGAAAAGTCAAGTAGCTGCTTCTTAAGCATTGTTAAGTTTTCAAGCATTATTTACCAACCCCCATCATTTGATATGAATGAAAGATAAACTTATCCAGCGAATCTATATTACTAAACCTGATCAATTCCTCAATGTGAGATTCATTTAACTGTCTTCCGGATAAAACATCCCCTTCGTCATCATAGAGATAAACATTTTTCATCCGCCTGACAACGTCCATTTTCATCGTTCCCTTAAAAAGACTTTTTCCAATATATGCTATTAACCCAGATATCATAAATACTGGCACCTTAGGTATTTTGAATTGCTGAATTGACAAATCCAGTTCCGTTCTTATCTTTTCTTGACAATCATAAAAAGTATCCAGCTTGTTAATAGCAAAGCAATACTTGCCTATCTTGAACTTTCTGATATATTCCTCAATTGTCACCATATACTTACTAGCCCCTACCTGCATAGGGTCTACAACAAATACAACCATATCAGCGTTTTGGATCATACTGCCCGCAATATGATCATGCTTAGAATGGATGGATAGCAATCCGGGAGAATCTATCAGAGAAATGCCCGGCATATCCGAATCGGGAGAATGAAGGGTAATCTTTCTAATATCTTTCCTCGTCGCATCAATGCCATTGTACTTCGGCAATAATTTCTTTAGCTCTTCTCCATCCGAGTATTCTACGATTTCTAGAGCCCCATCCTGGTACTCAACTGTGAACATCCGAACCGGTGAAAATGTAACCTCCGTGATCGCAGAAGTTTCTGCTCTGTACTCCATTTTTAATGTGTCAAAGCCCGCTAAGCTATTGATAATAGTAGACTTTCCGTAAGAAAATGGACTAATAAAGACTACCTTTCCATTCCCCTCACTAAAATAGGACATGGATTTAAGCAAAAACTGTTCCTCTGCATTTTTGGATTTGACATGGTCGATTTTTCTTTCCACTAGGGCACTTTTTTGATGTTCCAACAAATATTTGACCACGTTTCCGTCTTGGGTTGGAATCTTGGTCGCCGGATTTCCATGTCCCTCCACTAACTCCTGCAAGACATCGGGAAACGTTGATTTGAGGACTGCAAAAATCCGGCGCAGAGTTCTTTTGTACGTGGTTCCATCCATTTCTAGATTCTTCGGGATGGAATCTGCTGCCATTTTAGAGATTTGCAGAAGCAGCATTTTCTTGTCTGAAATAATTTGCTTCCCTTTTTCATCCTGATATCCGCTGTTAAACAAACCACCCTTCAGGACTTTAAGCTCTTGTCGGCGGAAAACCGATATACATCTGCGGATTCCTGCACTATTCGAAATAGCCTTGATAAACTGCTCAGGCATATATTCCATGACTTCAATATCGAAGGACGATTCTCCATATGTCACATACATAAGTCCTGTAAAGCACTCGATCATTTTCCGAAAAGTGTTTAGATCATTATCCAAAATCGCATAACTTAAAGATTTCACATATTGAGGATACAACTGTACCGAACGCAAGGCTTCCTTTCCAAAAAACATAACCTTGCCTTCATATTGAAGAATATATGCCGGTACTTCATTCCTAGCGATTCCTACCAACTCATAGGAAAAGGAATTCAATCTCAATTTGACTTTTATGTTCATCCTCACCAACAGCCTTACGTTATTTTTTTCCTAAAACTACTATAATGAGAAGGAGGTTGATGATCCCTAAAATCACTGCCCCCCCACTGAACAGAAGGTTTTTCATTATCCTATCAGCTGACTTCTCCTGAACCTCTTTAATTCCGGAAAGAATCTCCTCGTTTTTCCCATATAGGCTCCAGACCTGCTCAAATCCATATTTGATTGAACTCTCCACTCGCTCTGCCTGTACTTTCAAGTCTTCTCTGACCAACTCAGTATTGGTGCCTACACTACTGATAATCTCAGTATGCATCTTTCCAAGAGCTGTCAGTATCGAAAAGACATTTTCATCCGCCCTTTTAGCCTCTGCCCGAACCTGGTTCTCCACTGCTTGAATTTCGTTTAATGCAGCAGCAGCTCCCTTCCCTAACTCAGAAAGTACCTTCTGAGTCCGCTCCTCTAAGAACTTTCTGGTGGCTTCTGCTTCTTTATCACCTTTTAAGCTGAACCTTTTAAGTTCTTCCTTCATTCCTGAAAAGGTTTTATCTAATACTTCGCACAGATATTGATGCTCTTTACTGATTTTCTCCTGTGTATCCCTGGACATTTGTACGATAGATCTGGTAAGTTCTCCATTAAAATCCGCCACACCTTTTTCCACCGTGGTTAACAACTGTTTTTGCGTTTGAGCAATACTATTTTGAATATTCTTGTTGAGAATCTTACACTCTTCAATTAGCTCACAGACATTTGAATTAAGTAAGGCATTTACACGGATATTCTCCTGAACTACATCCTTATCTAACTTATTTTCCATTGGAAAACCTCGCTTTTATCGGATTACTTTGTACGGACTTTTCACGCTGCCCTCTCCAGAAACTACACAAATTTCGCTTCTTAAATGAATCACAGGTCGTACACCCACAGTTCCGTCACAGGCTTCCCGCTTATCAATCCCTCCAGAGGTGGAAACGATTCTTACCGACTCCAGATTTGCTGTACAGGGAGTATCCAACCAGTAGACACAGTCTTCATGTACGCTAATCACCTCTCCAAAGGTACCTTCACATATTCCGGCTGCTGATTGAGTCGGCCCTGCCAAATACTCTGAATCCAAGTCTTCCACCACCATCCTGACAGAGGGTAGGAAAACGATATCCATGATTTGCTTTGCATAAGCTTCCTTATAGTTCGTTAGTGCATTTTTAATAGAACTATTGAAGATATGCAACTCTGTTCCAACGTCTCCTTGAGAATCTGGCAACAGCACTTTTCTAGAACAGCTGGATAGTACACGCCTTTCACGATCGTTAAAACTACATAAAAATCCTGCTTCCCCAGCATAAGCATTAAACCAGACATGAGCGGCATCCGGCGGAACATGAGAATACCTGACATTCTTATCGGAAGAATTCAGCCACTGTCGCAGAGATGAGAATTCCCACAGACCACTTCCATATTCTTGTTCCTCTTTACTCTGGTGAAATAAGGTATCCTCACCAAAGGCATCAAAGGCTTTAAAGCATAGAATCCGATCAGCTAATGCTATATAGCCCCTATCATCACTGTTAATAATTTTCCAGACAATTTTTTCCCCAAGATATTCCCCCAGCTGAACATAAGAGCCTGTACCGATAGGACACGTCGCCTCCACTGTCCGTTTTACAAAGAAGTCCGGCTCAGAGGCAATCAGAGCTGCTCCCATACTGACCGTCATCTGTGGGAAGTCATCGGTGACAACCGGTTTCCCCAATAGACCACTGATTCGCTTACGGATATACGGCATCCTAGTAGTTCCCCCAACAAAGATAACCGTTTTAATTTCTTCATGAGAAAGGTTTCCATTTTTTAAAGCTTGGTGAGTCAACCTCACCGTCGTCGAAACATATTCATCTGTCATATTTTCATATTCGCTTCGTTGGATGGAATAATGAATTATGCCAGTGCCAACCAGTTTTTCTATTCGTATCTCTTCATCTTCTTCCACATCTAATCTAAATTTCAGCCCCTCAGCAATTTCTTCCATAACCGCCATGACCTCTATATCATTGTCCACCAAAGCCTTTTGATACACTTTCGAGTTCTTCGCAGCCAAGTCGTTGAAGAGCTTTCTTTGAAAATCCAGTCCACCACAAAAATCAAGAGTCACCGGAGGAACAATATTTCTAAAGCCACTGGAATCTAATACTTTTAAAGTAAGATTGAAGGTTGTCCCACCCAGATCGTAAATTAGGAATACACTGCCGACCGGATAGTTATTTTCATAACAGACGAATGCAGACGCAGCTGAAGCGTCATCTACCAGTTCAACCTGCCGAAATCCCGCCATCAATGCCGCTCTTTTTAACAAATTAATCTTGTAAACTGGGAAGGAAGATGGATAAGTGATCACAGTTTTCCCCAACTCTGGGCCATACTTTTCGATCGCTTTCTCGCGTACATACCGCAATACTTCTTTACATAAGTAATCCGGGTGTACCTCTTTTCCAGCAATGAAATAAGGGACTTTGCTCCCTAAATCCTTCTTGAAATTGTTGCGGTAGCGGAGTGGATTGATGACCCTCTTTTTTTCAGCAACAGTTCCGACAGAAAAACTCGAATCCTCCTCCAGATAAGCAGACACAGGCATGATATATTGTCCATTCATTGAGCTCTGTTCGTAGAGTTCTAGAATATCAGCCTGTCCATTAATAAACGCTGAAACGCTGATAAAACTATTCCCGAAATCTATCCCTAGATTAAACATTCACATTAACCTCACATAGTCCCAAGCCTAATGGCCGATATTTTTCAAATGATAGTAGGTAATCTCATAAGATCTTGCCAAGGTACTGGCCATTTCATTGTATGCCCTTGAACCACATCGCATATTTGCCCGTCCATACCAGTAGTTTGTTTTATCCAAAGCCAGTTCAGTCATTTCACTAATTGACGACCCATTACAATTCAATCGTTCTTCCACGCTACTTCCTCTTTCTCCGGTAAGTCTCAGTAACTCTTCTTCTTCTGCCTGTTCAAGGAGAAGCTCGCCATTATAGTAGAATTGAAGAGTCTTTAGCTCAGAGAAGCTGCGCGTGTTTTCTTCAAATTGTTGGAATTCATCCAGAATATATTTTAAAACCTCTCTCAGAGGGTCCGAATAGTTCATGAAAGATGCCATCATCTGGTGGCATCTTTCCTTGACTCTCCCGATGATATAACTGATCTTAATAATCGCCGCTCGACTCCCGAAGTGCTCAATCAGTAGATTTCTAACATCCCAAACTCCGCTGTGCCTAAACAGGGCTTCCGACAATTCGTGCCGACACATTCCTGCGCGAATTGCCTCAACCGCCTTATATGTTCCATATAAATCAAATATTTCATAAATCTTGTTCCGCTCTACGGCCGCAACAGGAATCCCTTCATACTCCCTTTCACAAAAATTTCTCGCATTTTTTAGTAATTTTTGCAATCGTGAATGTTCAATCTCGCTTAATCTTTTCAAAATAAGGAAGTCCTCTTCAGAAATTTCCTCGACTCCCCCCGACGTCTTGGCACTTACAGGGAGAACCGTATAAAAACGTGTTCTAAGATAAGGGTCGTTCTTGTACCTTGCGACAATTTTTTGCGCTTCCTCAAACGGATTCTGTTCCGGCTCATTCCAAAAGGCATCAACTCTAGTAAGAACTCCAAAAGCATTGATGGGAGTTGTATTCGAAAATGAATTTTGGAATGCCGTCATTACTTCATTATCACTTTCTCCATATCCCCGATTGCTAAATGCATAGATGATTGCATCCGCTTTTGAAGCTTCCCGTGTGGTCATTTGACTCGAAACACCCAGAAAATCAATTGTATTTTCAGAATCGATGCCGTAGGCAGAATTCAAACCGGGAGTATCTATGATTTCAATTTTCTTCAAAATCGGATTATTATCTAGGATTTCTACAAACTCGACCTTGTCAATCTCTGGATTCTCGTTGTTACTGTCTCTCACGGTCCATATCGTGAGTTCATCCATTGCACCTTGCCGGATTGTTCCATCTTTGAAATGCACGATTATTCCAGGAGTATCACTAAACCTGAACCAACTGACCGTATAGGTCGTTTCAAGATTTCCGGTGATCAACATTCTCTTATTTAAAATCGCATTGATGAGCGTAGATTTTCCTGCTTTGATCAATCCCACAATAGCAACACGCAGCGGTTTATTTATTCTCTGTTTGAGCTCAGAGAGCTCTTTATGCATCTCCGATAGCTCCTGATGGCACTCAACAATCTCAGAAGTTTCTTCTAACAAACTATTTATTCGATCGATCAAATACAATTCATGAACACCCCGCAAGTTAAAAATTAAAAGTCAGCAAATGCACCTTACATATCCGCCCAGTCCATACTTTTTCTTGCTGAATGCGTTGTTTGTTCACCTGAAGTTTTTTCAGCAACTTCAATACCTGATTTTACTTCAATGGCGACAGCCTCAAATTGCTTGTAAAGATCATTAATTGTCTTAATTGATCTTTCTATAGTTTTTGACCTTTCAGCCGCATCTTCGCTACTCATAGCTGCTGCTGCTTTTAGCTTTTCAAGCATTTCTTCATATTGAACCTTCTGGATTTTGATTTGTTCCCTCAAATCATCCCGCAAGCTTTTCTCCAAATTGCCAAAAACCTCTGCAATTATATACCTACATTTTTTGTAGGAATCATTCATTACTGGAACAATCTTGTTCTTGATCACTGTCCGATCTTTATCATCAAGGTTGGATATCGCATCTTTTGCACCAGTAAATGCTCCAGCAATACCGATCAAACCTCCCCCAATCATAGCTCCATAGTAAGCTCCGGCATAAGTTCCGGCTGGTCCAAGCAAAGTTCCCGCTACTCCCCCAATAATTCCACCCAGCACCGCGCCAAACCCTCCTGCATAGGTCAAGTTAAAAGCCCCACCCTTGACGGCTGCGACACTTTTTCTGAACTTATCGACTCTTTTAGCCTGGATTTCTTTGTCTTCATCGTCGAATTGGAACCCAAGTTCCTCTAGTTCCACTTGATTTATATTTAATCCCGTTAATTCAGAAAGCTGTCCATGCAATTGTGCTGCTCTTTTCATTATATTTTCACTCGTATCGATCATGAACGAATTAATGTCCGATTCAATCAACGAAAGAAGGTATCCAGGTTTTGCAACTTTTTTATTATCTTCAAAATATGTATTGGCCTTCTGTTGAATATCGGATAATCCCATGTCGAAGTCATAATTTACACTTTGTTGTAACTTCTTCATTCCGTCACTTAATGCCATAATCCATTCGGCATTCTTCTCCATAAACTGTTGCTTTTGCTTTATAGCTTCTTGCAGTTCATTCTGCTTTTCTAGTGTCTTCTGCTTGTTCTCCTGCTGACAGGCGTTCCATTCAACAACAAAAGGTCTTTTTAAATCCAAAATAGTCTTGCCAACCGTTCCCAAGGCAGGCATCAGCATTAATTCTGCACGTCTTTCACGAATGATATGCCCAAGAGTCTCCTCTAATAGAGTAAAATTACTGTCAATTAAATCGTCTTCTTCTCCATCCTTTAGGTAGTCACTTTTTGCGCGACTGGAAACAGGAACAATCTTGATATTTTCTGGTTGCTCTTTGAGAAACTTTGTCAGCTTATTTCTATTATCTTGAATGATTCCTTGATAATCCCGTACCAAATCAATTTTTGTTACAACAAAGATAAAGTTTTTACAATGCTTATAAATACGTTGGATAAAATCAAGCTCTGTTTCAGAAAGAGGCGTTTGTGCATCACTTGCATAAATTACTGCGTCAGCATTTGGAATGAAAGCATATGTAATCGCTGAGTGTTCTGGATTCATACTCCCTACACCAGGAGTATCTACGATAGTAAGTCCATCCTTCAATAACGGGTTCGGTGATTCAACCACTAGCATTTTAGCTTCCATCTTGTTGCCCTTATTCTGTTGTTCAGTTACGTACTGTTTGATTTCCTCTCTCTGAATCCTCTGTTTTTTTTCTTTCCCCGAAGGACCCAGAATAACATTGATCTTTTCTTCCCTATCATATGAAATTGTTGTAACCAGATTGGTAGTGACTTCTACATCTACGGGGAAAAGAGTATGTTCACGTTCATTTAGATAAGCATTAATCAAGCTTGATTTTCCCTGTTTGAACTCTCCAGCCACTACAACAATTATTTTTTCATTAATCAGCTTGTTCTGTACTGAACTTAACAGTTCTATATATTCTTTGCTTCCTTTGATCCCTTCAAATTCCAGCATCTTGTTTATAAGTAGTAATGTTTTTTCCTTTAGCTGATTGTAAGAATTGCTCACTTTAGTTTCCTCCCTAAAATTTACCATTTATTATATATCTTATTTAGAAATAATATCGGATACTTAGTCTTTTAGAAAATGTCCAAAAAAGCTAGGGCGTATTGCTTTGTAAAATGGGATTAAGTTTGGTTCCATAAGAATTCCAAGAATCTCGGAAAATTTGGCATCCACTTCTGCATCCAGCTCGGTTCCATCAATCAGGCATTTAATAAGAATATCGTACAAACCCATTAACTGTTGTTTGAGATTCTTATATTCGCGAATTGTCATTTTCGATATTGCTTCATGCGGAAAATATCCGGCAGCTGTTTCCCAGTTACCATCTGGCCAAGAATTCTTAAACCTTGTGCTTATGTATTCAACCACTACCATTGTTATACAATCTACCGTAATAAGCGCAAGTGGCGGGTATAGAATGGTTTTTCCTTTTTCTTTATTTTGCGCACCATAGAATGGCAATATAATGAATACTCGACCATTTTTTCTCAAGGGTATTGGCCATCCTGTAACAGCTTCCATTGGAACGACTTGTCTGAAAAGGGGTGTCTTTCGTATATCCTTAACAATCTTTTCAATTGAGATGAAGGAATTTTCAACAGACAATGAGTGGCTTTCTAATTCGGACATCTAATCACTCTCCATATCCTTGTATCTCCCGTATTTTAAGTATTATATTTGCTTGCTTCTACCATGAAATTTCCACTGTCTGCCCAGGACTGTTTGAAAAGCTCTAGGGGTATCATTGATCCCTGCCCTCCCGGATGACCGGGATCATTTAAGATTACCATCAAGTGTTGAGGATCCGAACGGTCAATACCTATTACTTCGACAGCATGGTTGGCATCACTATCAGGTATTCCCATTACACTATAAAGTTGGTCATGTATTGAATCGGTTCCGTTAGACCATATTTCGTTTGCATCCACGCCCACAATTACTTTATGTCCATTCGCAAGTGCGGATTCTAAACTATCTATCGTTCCACTGCCTCGTTCTACATGTAAACCGTAGTATTCAAGCAATTTTCCCACATTATCCATTGTCGTGCCCCCCCCCGGTGTATACCAACCATGTTCTATTGCCACATTGACAAGATCATCTTCATTAAAATGCTGCCAAGTCAGGTCATCCAGAATGTATTCTTGTGATACTACGGCACACGTGTCATCATGAGTTTGCATATGCCAGTATGACATATCTTCTCCTGGATTCCCGATTATCCCATCTTCCCCACTATTAATATTAAATTGAGCAGGCATAATTCCGTAATCATTATCATTATATGGATCTCTTCCTATATGCAAACTGTTTGTGGGTACCTCCATGAAGGATATTTGTCCATCATTATCCAAGTCATGTCCTGCCTGTGTGATATTTATCTGTTCATGATCGCTTGAAATTGCTGCCAATTCATCTTCAAGGTAAGTATAATTATGGTTATTTCCAATATGCCCATAGGCACTTAAACTGTTTCTACTCACTCCCTGCTCAAAACTTTCATCCGTAAAGTTGTAATGTTCTACTTTGTCAAATTCGCCATCACCATTAATATCCAGATATATTGTATCTACATACCCACTTCCTGTAGCATCAACACCGATAACATCAGTTAAACCGTCAAGATTGCCATCATGTTCTACCCTATCATATTGACCGTCACCATTTGTATCAATATAAATAGTGTCAACATGTCCACTTCCTGTAGTATCAATCCCAGAAGCATCAATTTGTCCATCTCCGTTTAAATCAAGCGGTTGACCACTTGTATCGATTTCATTAGTAAAATCGTCGTGCATTAATTCCCCTGCCTTACTCTCATTTTTTGGGACCTATATTTACATAATTTAGGCTCGTCAAAGAGTGTTGTTGATTTTTACTGTCGGTACAGCAGTTTCCAAGTTACCAGGTGTATAAGTGTAAGGACTTAGTAATTATCTTAGCAAAATCAACACTAGAGTTTAACCAAGTCATAATTTAACAACTATTCACTTATGTGTATGAAACAATATTACCGTCTTTATCTGTATTGGCATTATCAGATTCCCAGTGGTATGTTCCATCATTATTGTAATATCCACCAAATGATATTTGATGCTCATTAGAAGTAAAGCCCAGGTCTTGATGTAATGCATTCTCCAATGGTACATCATCCCATTCATGTAAGGAATTGATTTCTTGCTGATCGGCAAATGTTTCATAAGCATATTGGCCAAGGCTATCGAGAGGACGGAACCCTGTAATATCTTCATTTTCTAATCTATCGACATCTTTTATTAAGTAACCTTCATTAAAATCTAGATAGCCGACATTAAGATCCTCTATTAGATGATCATACACTTCAATATCATTTAGCGTTCTTTGCAAAAAATCGTGCGACAGATCTGCTATTTCATGATCAGAGTTAGCATCGTCAATTGATTGAAACACAATATCATCCATAACACCAATATATTCATTACTCGAATGCAATAACGTTTTATCTAAGTGATCTAAATCTGAACTTTCCTCATCTTGATTCAAAAAGCTAATATCAAGGTCGTTATGCATCATAAAACCTCCCTAAAACTGTTTTCTATATTTAAATTTTTTAGGCGTATATTAATATTTGCTAGCCATCGAACTTTTCTTATATATCCTTATTTCAGTAACATCTTTAAAACTTAAGTATAATCCACTTAATTTCCTAATCTTTACTGATCGCTATTCGATATACAACTTGTTAAATTTGACACTTATTACTATATATAATTACGGAAGTTTTGTAAATATTTGTGGAAATATTCTTTGGATTTCAAATTATAAATAAAACTCTCCCACAAACGGATTTAAAAAGCGAACTACAGTTAAAAGCAAATTTGAGCTCATAACCTGATCGATGTTCAACAGCTTTCAGATCTTTCAGTGTTAGAAATAAATAATTCCAAAATTAAAACCCGCGTGTAGCAGGTTTTTAAATAGTCTGGAATATATGTTAATTGTTAATTCATTTATAGAAGGTTAAAGAATGACAATCGTATGACGCCCAGAGTTAGATATTTTTTCATCTATCTGTTAAATTTGCTTAAGATAAAATGTAAGTTTTATGTCAAATTCGACTACAAAACTCCAACTTCAACGTTCTATACCATAATATTCCAACAGTTCCTCAACCTCTGCTTCAATAAATCCGAACTGGGTACGATATGATATATTTAGAAGGGTCTTTACAGATAGATTATTAAGCCCAGAGAAAAGACTCTCCCGAGCTACTCGCATTACCCCGGTCAAGACGGCCTTTTCTAAAGGTCAATTGCCCATAGAAAGTTTCGTGAGTCTGTCGCTTGAACAATTATCGCAATCACCGTCTCAATCATCATCGTCGTTTTCATCAAAATAATTTTCTTCATCTAACACTATAAAATCAGAAACCCCTTTAAAGATATTAAAAGATTCAATATCTAATTCTAATGGTGCTAATAATTCCATTTTGATAAGACCTACTAATAACTCCAGAGTATCCTGATCAACGTCTGGGACAATCACTAAAGTGGCTTGAATTATATCACTAATGTGCAAATCTAATGTACCTATTAATTCAAAATCCTCACCCATAATTATTGAGTATCGTTCGCTATTAGGTGTTCTTACATCTCTAATAAAGCGCGGCATAAATACAGTCGAAGTTTTTCCATTCCCTTTATAAACTTTAAAATCTCGAACATTATCCTTCATTGCGTAAACAACCTTTCTATTGCGTAATTTGTGTTTATTTTATTGATTTGACAGATTTCATTCCCAGCCCTATAAGCTTATCTACATAATCAATCATAAAAAGCGGGATATTTAATAGATTTCCATCTTGTTTCAGATTTCTAAGTGAAAATCTTAAACGTATTTTTGTCTCAGCTTCATATTTTTTGCCATATAACGTGAGACTTCTGCCATTAATATTTTGGTCAGCTTTTACTTCGATCGGAATGATATCATTCCCACGTTGAATCATAAAATCAACTTCCGCCTGTTTGGATTTGGATAGGAATTTTCTTTTCCACACATATACGATTTAATCTATTTGATGGTCTATATCAAGGTATTTTTGAGGAAAATTGAGCTGTTGGTTTATAATGAGAGGATTTCATACGGCAAAAAGAGAGCGAGAGCATTAATAAACAGGCAGTGATTCAGACGGTACTTAAATTTGCGCATGGCAAACCGAATATCTTAAAACAAGTGTATCCAAGGAGAATTCTGCGGATAAGCAGGCAGCAGGCAAAGCCTGCTGCTCGTCCATGCAGCCTGGCTGTGTGATTGCCGTTCAGACCTTTGGGGAATTTCTCAACTTTAATCCTCACTTGCATATTATAGCAACAGACGGCTGCTTCCATGATGACAGACGATTCATAAAAGGCGCCTTACCAGTACATTCCAGGCGCAGAGGCTGAGCTTTGGCAGGAGTTTCCTGTCATATATAAAATATGGTCGCAGGCGTTTTGGAAGGCTGAAAACCCACTGGCGGTGGGCTACATCTTCTAAAACCTCCTCGTGCAAGTGTTCACCGAATTCAACCACTCGCTTCTGATGGCAGGTAGGACAAAAGCTGCGACGTTTACAGGAAAAAGGAAGAAGGTATTCATGATTGCAGTCATTGCATTTGACCCGGGCGAAACCCTGGTGAAGGTCACCGCAGTCAAGGTACTTATATATTACGTCCAGAACATGGGGCCGCCAATACCCGTACTGCTTTTGGTAACGGCTGTCCCATGTGCGTTCAAGCTCCTCAAAATGCGCTTCAACACACCTGTAGTATATTTTATACCTGATAGCAACCTTTATTTAATTGTGCTGGGTCTATATGAAGCCAGAGGCGCCGAATTCAGCGTTCCGATGCCTCTGGCTTTCATCAATAAAATGTATTTTTTGCGCCTCATCTTCA